>JAABUU010003291.1_pt1 | contig 20802 bp, 23 predicted proteins | sample 5559301 | NCBI WGS metagenome assembly JAABUU01 (sample SAMN10711884, study PRJNA513360) | rock metagenome | isolation source: Antarctica rocks | place: Antarctica: Victoria Land, Richard Nunatak white | reverse complement strand
TTGATTGTATTCTTGTCATTATGCGCGTTTGCATGTGAATTTAGCATCAATGCATTAAGTGAACTAAACATGTATTGTGTTTTTCTATTTACTGATGTGAGCAATTTTTGTTGACTGCAAAATAAATCAACAATGTCATTTTGCAGTTGTTTGCTTGTTAATAAATTCATGCTAAGTTCATTTTATAGATTTGTTTCAATCTTTAACATTGATTTTTTGATTTCTATCATTGATGTTTTGAATTTTGACGCTGAGCTATTGCTTCTACTGAGTTTCACGTTACTATTCGCGAAACGAAGCAAGAAAGAGTGCATAAAGCGACTCTTTATATTTCTTTTCATAGAGAGTTTTTTCGAGTTTTAAGCTTCAAGCTTCTAGAAAATTCACTTGACATCACTTAAATATTTCTTTAATTTCTTACTCAGAGCATTTCACATAGACAATAACTTTAGTGTAGAGATTTCTCAATTTCTATCTTGAAATCTGCAATAAATCATCTTCTATTATTAACTTATGTTAGACGAAAATGATATAAATGTAGTCTGCAAGAATCTAGATTACTCTTTTTGATAGAAAATGCTTGACGCAATTGCTTTATATCTCAGATATCAAAGTAGTTGTGTTATCTTGCTCAGAATAGTAACAACTGATCTCGACTTATTGTTTTGCACATCAAGAAAAGATAAAACAGATAGTGATTTGATAAGAAATGCTGTACTTCTCTGAAACAACATTGTTCTCTGTGCAATCTTCAAGTGCAAAAGAATTTGATTTCGATTTTTGCATCAGTACACATCTTTTGTGCTGTTCTAAAGTCGATTGATGACTTGTTCTTTTCATGTGAGTTTGCTCTTCGATTTATCAATCAAATTACTGTCTGAATTGATGACTTTTTCTTCTGCGTTGATGAATTCTCATTTCGCCGCCGATTTTGGCCTACGTGAGCGCGAAAAATTTCAATTTTCGATTTTTGACTTGCGACGCAGTCATCTGTGAAGCTATTGAGTCGAATGAGAGCTTGTTTTGATCGTATGATTGTGCTCTATAACTTGTCGATCGATTTGATATATCATATGCTTCGATAGATCGCTGTCGTCAGTTGTTCTCTCTTTGCAAAATGATTATACTCAGCAGTAATAAAATCAGAAATTGCATTCAAAGCATCAGTCTGATATCAGCGAGAAAAAGAAAGAAAACTGTCAGACAAAGAATGCAGACTTGAAACATTACATAATCAGACTCTGCATCACGTTGCAAAAGCATTCAAAAGAGTAAGCATTGAGACTCTGAAAGCAGAAATGTACATAAGTTTGCTGCATATTTATCTGAACATGCTGCAAGACAAGATCATGTTACGCAGTTAAGTCAACAATCATACGCAGAAAATCAGATAAACATGCAAATTGATATGCATTCATTTGATGAGCATCAATTGCATCATCTTTCACTCTTTCATCATCAAGAAAGTGATGCTTCTGAACAAATTAATTCAAGAAGATGCAAAAATACAGTTGAAACATGAGTGATTAGCTTTCGCTGCAATGATTTCAACTAATGACAGCATCGCAATAGTGCAATATCACAGAAGTCAGTGAAAGCAATGATGAGAAAAATATAGAAAACACATTGCAGATGTTCACATCATCTCGACATAAAGATTGCATCTGTTCAACAAGATGATAAAGATGCAAAATGATTTTCAGAAGATTGAAAGCATTCTCATTACTTACATCAGAATTGAATGCACAGATTTCAATGTTTATCTGCACTTCAGAAATGTTTCAGACGCAGATAGCATGCAATGCAACTGTAACTGAAATCATTAGATGATGAAACATGTACTCATGCATTGCTTAAACTGATTGCATTTGCGATTAAGAATGTTATAAAACATCAACTTCTTGAACTATTGAATAATCATTGCTATCATGAAGAGTCTCAGAGCAGCTGCAAGAATGATGATGAAAACGAAGCTTCTGAAGTAATTTAAAATGACTGAGTCACTCATTTTCTAACATGCAATCAACGTGAACTAATTTGATACATAGTCTCATAATGATAGTTTTGACTGCGTGAAGCAATTGTATGAACAGCGAGTAATTTTCTATCTTAAAGAGTTTTGTTCACTCAATATAAATAGCATAAAGTTTCTCATGAGTCAACTTAATCAATGTTACAAGAATGTATGAATTTATTATTATTATTATTATTATTATTAAACTCATATAATTTCATAAGCAATGTTGATATATTGACATTATGTATTTAATAATGATAATCATGAATTTCATGAAATTGAATTCTGCTTTTTTCAATCAAATGATGAATCATGAAATTATATATTATATTTGAAAGTAAAGTGATTTCAATTCAATGCATTTGATTGAAATAAGATTTTTGAATTGTATGCTTAAGATTTTCATATGCAAGAACTTTGTACTTCATTAAAAATATATGATAGTGAACACAATGTTAATTCATGATATCAAGTTTCTTCTGACAAAAAGTTTCAAATTGTTCATGTAACTTAATGATGAATGCATCTGTAACACAATTAAATGAGCTTAATACTTTGACTTTCTGATTGATGTTTATCAGCAGCAAAGTGATAATAATATTCATGAACATCTTGCTCAATTTGAATACATCTTTGATCAAATCAAAGTTATTTGAAAGAGTACAATAATACTGTAGTGTCTTCATCTGTTTTTCATTGAGAAAAATACTTCATGCATTAAGCTTTGCTTTAATATCATCATCTTTGAATATATTTATTTCTTTCTTTGTACACAAATCTTAATCAATGAGAATGTCTCTTCATTTAAGATTGTGAATCAATTTCTTCTCATTAATATGAGTAAAATTTAGTTTTTTGATAATTGTTAATTGAATCTTGAATTTTGTATCTGATTTCACTGCATTAACTTGAATGATAATTGAAGAATCTTTGAAACAATATTCTTGAATTCGCTTGTGATTAATCTTCTTTAGCATGAATCAAAGATCAAGAGTAGACTTCAGTTCATTAAAGTGCTTCATTCATTATTGATGCATGAATGATGAAGTGCTATCATAATATTCGTAGTTGATGCAAATATGAAAGATGTAAAAATGATTATTGCAGTTCAAATCTAGATTTTTATTTGAGTTTTAAAGTGATTCTTGACTTTGAATCAATATTTGAATCATTTTGACAATTTAATGAAATTTAAAAATTTTGAATTATCATTTGTTGTAATAATCAGAATACGCAGCTTGTAATTTAATGCTTAAGATTCAGAAATTACAATTTTCTGAACTTCATTTACTTGTACAACATTTACATCTTCATACAATCAGCATTTGTGATCATCATGATAAGTGCAATGATATGATAAGCTGACAATGAAATAATTTTCTCTGATTGTAATCTGATCTTTTTGAATTGTGTGCTTGCTAGAAATGAAGTGATTGAATTAAAGATTTATTGATGAAAAAACATGTTCTTAAGCATAAAAGCACTGAAAGACTTTTCATTGAGCAAGAAATTGATCATTTTATGCAATGCTGATAAAAGTCATGATGATTATTTTCTTAGTGACAAATGTCATAAACAAATCATAAATGATATAATGTATATATGCAAGATGATCACTTATGTCTTTCATGTAAAGTTTAATTTCATTGAATTGAGTTGTTGCTGATTGAAATTTCAGCTGAAGTAAGCTTAATTGTTCATAGTTTCTGATATTAATCATTATTTTATCTTCAAGATTATGATGCCTGTACATCTTTTCAGTTCAAAATCTTGAACTCTGATGTTACTTCAAATACTCATGAATGATAACATTTTCAATCATTGAATTGCTGTTGATATAAAAGACTCAGTTATAAATGATGTTACATTTGAGTTTCTGTTCTTCAACTGATGTCACTAAGTGAAGCTTTACATTAAAAATGATGTTGACAGTTCAATTTAAAATCATCTTGAAGATGATCTTCATCTTGATATAATATTCATCTTTAACACTTTTCATGATATTAATCACTTCATCAAGATTATTTTTGTAGAGTAGTATCAGCTTTGCTTTGAAGATAATAAAGATATGTTAAGAAGAATTTATATTTTCAAAAAGTAAGAACTCATCATTAAATGACTGATCTTTGATGTATTTTTGCATTGAGATGATGAAATTAACATTTTTACATTGAAATGTCTGAAATGTATTGTAGTAATTCGTCGTCTGATCATCTTATGAAGCTTTCAATTTCTTTGTCATGTTGATTGATTTTCACTTGTAGAATGTGAGATGAAAGAATGAGAAGCTGTAGCGAACAATTTCACGTTAGTCGATTCATTATATATAAGTTAAATAAATTAATCATCTGTAACTTATAATTAAAGAGTATGTAAAATGATTTAATGTTTCAATGATTTGTAATTGTAGCTTTAATGAAACAACGTTGAAATAAGAAAGTCGTAGCTTAAGATTGATTTTACTCAACGAAATAAGTTAATTGAAGTAAAGTATATGTTAATAGCATTTGAAATCAGATCAGTTTAATGTACATTGAAAAGTGCAAATGCTGATGAGATATAACTTACAGAAACATGCATTGTAGCTTAATACTTACTGTAAACTGCACTTGTATATCATTAATAAACAATGATATTTATTACAATGAGTGATGAGCAATGACTTGCATTTATGTACTGATTGAGTGCAAATATTAAAGCAAACTCTGACGTGTTTGCTTTGTAATATCTTTCTTATTTATTTATGATGATTTGATTGAAAGTGATACATACTCTGATAAAGTAGACAAAAGATGAAAGATGAAAGATGAAATTAATTCAAAGACTTATTACAAACTAATTAATTATGTAGTGTTGCAATCTACATGCTGTAACATGAATATTTATGTTCAACAGTGAATCATGTCAAGACAAAGATGTGTGAATCATTTGCATTGAATGAAATATATATTCAATGAATCAAAATTACATTTGTGAAATGCTTAATTTGATTAACAAGCTTTCGTAGCAGCAGAAGTAGCATTCAGTAAAAGATTGAAGAATTTAAAGCAACTTTATGTCTTTTGCTATGTATATTATCAACGTGAATTGAGATGATCTTTATGAAACATTTATTCATTTCTCTGTAATTTATATTTTTAACAAACAGAATGCAAAGTATCTGTTTTCTTAAAAACAGCATTCTCTGATTTATTCTTGTGAGAAGCTGCGTAATAGTGATAAAAGTGCTTTTAAATCAAGATGTGAAAATGTTTTTGAATATTTAATAAGATGACAAAAATCTACACTTTTGATCTAATGAATTGCAGAAAAAGATGAAGAAACACTGTAGTATTTAAAAGCATGTCTTGATAAGAATGCTTCTGAAGCATGAATGAAAAACAATTATGTTCATTTAGTTGCTGAACATTATCTTCACTTTGTAAGTCAGTTTGTTAAATTGACATATATGTGAAATAGTTTTAATTTTACATAGTAAGATCATTATGTAAGATTCAATTAATATTCTTTAGTTTAATAAACAATGATATTATGTTTCAAAAGCATCTTTCTTCTTACAAACGTGATTATAAGCAATTATATAATATGAGCTTTTGATCTTTCAAGAGCAGAAACATGTCATTTTATCTCATTCTTTTCTTACTTACACTTTGCATAGACATCATTTGCAGCTTTAATGTGTATTTCTTCTCTTGTTTAATTTCATCATTGATTTCATTGCTGACTAGTTAAGTTGAATTTTGAAGTAAGATTTACATGATTTATGTTGTTTTTGTTAGAGATCAGCATAAAGCGAGTCATATGAGTGTCATTTAACTAGTAAATAAATGCTAAGAAAGAAAGATAGTTACAGAAAAGAAGCTGATTACATATGTATGTTTCTCAGTTGACGCTAGACTCAATAAAGACTAGTCAAGATGATGAAGCGAGAATAAGTTTGACAAGACTAGAAGACTGAGTCTAACAAGACTAGAATCATGACATTACTCTTTCTCTTCAATGATTCATGTTTGCATGAATGTATTTTCTGCTCGACTTAATTGATTGTTCAATCATGATTTCACAGACTCAGATCTGTTAAATTGTGATTAATTAAATTGTTGATGAGTGTGATTTGTTCAAGTATTAAATATGAAAATCATCAACAATCTTCTGAGTGTTCATAAATTCATCATCATCAGCGTTGTATTAATTGAGATCATTGTCATAGTCATTTCATTTGACTTTATACTGAAGTCATTTTCAATATCAACAAGAATTCAATATATTATCAATTTTTCACTCATCTTCATCGTTTATCACTATTAAATCTGAGAGTTCATGTTGCAATTGTGCACTTCAAGTTAGTCTAACATAGATTGTGTCAGACTATCATAGACTAGTATAGAGCTGATGTTGACACGCTAGCGACCTAGCGTGTCTTCGTGAGTAAAACTCACGACGTGTTGCATCTTCTTTCTTCTTCAGCTTTGAACTTCTAGTTAGAATACACTCATATGATTCGCTTTATGCAAACTCATAACAGTTCATTCTTTTGATCAGACAAGAAATCATCAACGACAGAGCAAAGCAGATCAGAATGAAATACATCATGAACATGCATAAACTTTGATAATTTCAGTTTATATGAAAAGTTGATGAGATTTAAATTGATGAAAGAATCAAGCATTTTGTCATTTAACTTCTTGAAAAATCTCGCTGTAATGATGTTTCTTTCATTCAGAAACATCTTTAATTCAATCTTATAATTGATCTTCTTTCTATGCTTATTAGCTTAATTCATCATTTGTTTTCATGTTTTGATCAGAACTTCATGAGTAAAGATTAATGTCTTGTTCATTTGCTTAAATATATTCTTGATTCAATTAATCTGCAAGCATTCGTGAGTGCTTTTATACTTGATGATGTCAGAATCAAAGTGTTACAAGCGTATCAAGATTGATTAAAGCTAGTCAATGATTTAGTTGAGATTTGACCTAGATCTGACTTAGATTTGACTCAGATATGACTCAACACTCTTTTTCTTTCATCAACATCTTGTTCATCTACATTATTTTCTTTTCATGTTATAAACACATTTCTTTCGAGCCTAGCGCAGTCTCTGAACATTACATAAATAAAAGCTTTTGTATCAATCTTCTTCTGTATTCTTAATATTCAGTTATAGCTATTTCTAAAGATTAAGCACTATCAATTCTGATCTTCATTGATTGTATCATTTAAACATGATTCTGACATTATATTAAGAATTCGTTAATCATATGATACTGATCTCATTACTCATTCAACATACTCATACAGACAGAATGAGTTTAAAGAAATTCATTTATCTGATGATCAACAACAATCAAAAGACAGAACAACACTAGAGAATTGAATAAAATCAACAACAAGACTGTTTGAATTGCTAGACTACTTATTACTCATTAAGTACGCAAAGTTCACTCAATTATGAGAATCATGATAAAGAATCTTCGTGAATTGCTTAAGAATTAAATCAATTGATAGATTCAATGATAAAGAATCTTCATTGTTTGCTAGAAAATCAATCAAATCAATCAATAAACAAATCTCATCTTCTTTGTTGAAGATTAAAACATCATCTCATACATCTTTCTTTTTCAATCATCAAGCATCGTCATTCATTCAATCTTCTTTCAAACAAATCTCACTATGTTTAATCATTTGTCTATTGAAGAGCATTCTGAAGAATTTCGAAATCGTTTCTCTTACATCTTTGATGCTGATTCATCGAAATCATCAAGTGCTGCATCATTCATTCATGAAGATGATGAATCATTCGCTGAAATGATAATATCTCTCGTGTTCTATGAAATCTGAAAGACTCGAAGTCTAGTTCTTGATAAAGAAACAGATCAACTCTACGAGTTAGAAAAACAACAGAAAGACGAAATCAAAGAGTTGAAGACAAGACTTCAAGCTAAAGAAAACACTTCTTCTGATTTCATTTACTCTGAGCGTTCTAGATCTCAAAAAATACCTAATTCTTCGTTGTTTACTGATGAAAAGAACTCTACTTGAAAGAACTGATACGAAAAAATTCGAAATAAACTAGAGATCAACGTTGATCTCTTTTCTAATAAATGAGTCAAATTGAGCTATATACATTCTAGATTATTTAATGACACAGCTGAGATCACTCAAGCTAAACGCGAACGTGACTGTGTCAATTTTTATAGAATTGTCGAAGATCTTTTGAAAGAGCTAACTCAGTTGTTCAATGATTCAAATAAGAAAGTCAACTTTCGTAAAAAATACTACAACTTGATTCAAGAATTCAAGAAATTCAGTGAATTTTATACTCAGTTTCAACATCTATTTTTCTATCTAGACTATCATGAAAAGCAACTAATCATTGATTTGAAAGATAAAATCAATTCTCGTCTTTAATTCATTTGAGTAGATTAACTAGTTCAATCTGATTTTCTAAAAGAAATTCGTTTCTATCTGATTCATTTGAACAATGATCAGCGAGTCATTTAAGAGATCAAGAACAAGCTCAAACACGTTAATGATTTTTCAAAGACTATCTTTCATAAAGCGATTGTTATCACTCAGTCAGTTGATCACTCGAAGTCTAATCAGCTAAAGTCGCGCGACGCGATTTTAACTAGCGTCAAAGAAGCAGAAATTCTATTTGAAAGCTGTTTCATATGTCATAAATTAGATCATAGCTTTAAGAAGTATCTCGATCAATCTACTAGAATCAATACAGTGAACAAAGAATATGATTGCTTCAATTTCGATTTGAATTTCAATTTAAAAAACTAGTCATCTTTTCAAAAGTCATCAAAGAAGTAGAAGTTATATCTTTGTGCAAACTAGACGAAATTCTATTGAAAGAGAATTACTTTGAAAAGTTGTTTCTAATTGATGCTCATCTCATCTCTCAGAAATGATCTTTCAGTCTTTGTTCTCTAATAGACAGTGATTCAGTCGTTTACATGATCATACATTTCAACCTAGTCGATAAAGTATGCAAGAAACTGAAAATTCAATCTATATCACTGACAAAAGAGAAGCTAATAAGAGATTATGATGAGAAGATATTTAAGAAGACAATCACTCATAAAATTCTATTCAATCTCATCATCGAAAGTCATAAGAAATTGACTGTATCAATGTTGATAACTGATATTGATCATCATAAAGTTATGTTGAGTAAGCTCTGAATGAATAAAAATGAAATATTACTGAATATGTGAAACAACGTCATTGTTTTTTTGAATCAATTGAATACTTCTATTTCGATTTTTTGATCTCGCTCAATTCAAAGCATTCAAGTTGATCAAGATCAACTTCGCTCTCTTTAATCACTCAGACTAAGACTTCTATGATGCTCAAACAATTCATTTCAATCACTGTTCAGAAAGAGTCATTCTTGATTCAAAATATAAATGTCGCTTTGTTTAAAACACTGTTAAATCATTCAAAGAAGAACAAGATTGAAGTCTTTGCTTTATTCATGATGAACATCAATAGAAAAATCGCGTACAATACTCAGTGCAATTTGAACGCTTTAAACGTCTCTTCAGTCAATGAAACGACTCAGAATTTAAAAGACATTAAAGCGAAGCTATTCTTGAAATATCACAAGTTTTTAAATGTTTTTGATTGAGTTCAATTGAATAAACTACTCTTTCATTGCTTCTACAATCATAAAATCAAACTCATCAATGATTCAACATTCTTTCACTGTCGAGCATATTAAATGTCTTTTGTCAAACTTCTGAAAGTAAAGAAGTATCTGAACGAGAATCTGTCAAAAAGATTTATCACTTTCAGTCAGACTTTCTATTTCTTCTCTGTTCTATTCATTCTTAAAGCAAATGAAGATCTTTGATTCTGCGTGAACTATTGAAAGCTAAATGTCATTTTCAAAAGAAATAAATATTTTCTATCATTGATAAACAAGATCATTGATAAAATAGTGAGTTGCAAGCATCTGACTAAATTGAACATCATATCAGCATTCAACAAACTTCAAATGCATCTTGATAACGAGAATTACATCACTTTAATCACTGCTTTAAAAGCATATAAATACAAGATGCTATCATTTGAACTAACTAATGAATTGATCTCTTTTCAGCAATATATGAATGATGTTTTATGAGACTTTCTGAACAACTTTTGTCAAGTTTATCTAGATGACATTCTCATCTATAGCAAAATGAGAAAGAAACATAGAGATCACGTTAAACTAGTATTGAATCGATTACGCGAAGCTGAACTGCAAATGAATATTCAAAAGTGCAAATTCAATGTAAAAGAGACTGTCTTTCTAGAAGTCATTGTATCAGAACTAGATCTTCGTATGAATTTCAGCAAAGTGATAGTCATAGTTAGCTGAATCATTTCAACCAATCTAAAGAAAATTCAGAGCTTCATGAGATTTGTTAACTTCTATCGTTGTTTCATTAAGAACTTCTCGAAGCTAGTCAAATCATTCACTCAGTTGACTAGAAAGAACACATCTTTTGTTTAAAATGAGATTTGTGTTCAAGTCTTTAACAATCTAAAGAAACAAGTCAGTTTGATCTCAGTACTTCATCACTTCAATCTCAAATGACAAGCTATTCTGAAGATCAACGCTTTGAGCTATGTAAAAGGTGAAATACTATCTCAGTACAATGACGAGAAAGTTCTTCATTCAATGATCTTCTACAGCAAAAGCATAATTCTCGCTGAAATCAATTATCACATTTATGACAAGAAATTGCTAGTCATTATTCAATGTTTTGAACACTGATGATTCAAGCTGAAATGCATTGAACTATTTATTCAGATGTTCATCAATCATCAAACTTTAAAGATCTTCATGAAAATCAAACAGTTAAGTCGATGACAAGTCAACTATCTGAACATTCTATCAAAGTTCAACTTTCAGATCATCTTTAAATCAGACAAAATAAACACTAAAGTTGATGCTTTAATCAGAATGTCTCTAGCAAATGTCTCTGAATCAGCTCAGCGTTTTAAAGATCATTTTCAGACTATTCTGATCTCTGATAGAGTTGATGTTTTATCTGTTGAATCAAAAGCAAATCTCTATCAATGAATATGTATGATCAATCAAACAGATGAGCTCTGCAGCGAATATAAACAAGCTATGAACGACAACAAGCTCAAATTTCATATCACTAAACTGAAGAACTGCAAAATCATTGATGACGTTCTATTTAGAAAAGATCTACTATGAGTTTCTGAGAACATGCACATGAAATTACTACAAGAAGTGCATGATCAATCTTCAATCTCTCATCTCAATAATAAATGAATCATTGATTTAGTTCAGCGTTTCTACTATTGATCAGATCATTGAGCTACTATTCGATGATACATTTGAAACTGTCATGCTTATCAGCGAAGCAAAGTCTCTAGAAATAACATCAATGAACTTTATCATTCTCTTTCAATTTCACAGAAACGCTGAAAAGATATAACTATGAACTTCATCATTGAACTATCTTTGTCAGAAGACTATAACATCATTTGCATAATCATATGTCATCTCATTAAAGAACGTCACTATGTTTTCTGTCATTGAAAAGACAATGACATCTCAGTCGAAGAAATGATTTAAATCATGCTATGAAACGTTTATTGACTGCATGATCTATTCAGTTCTATTGTTTCAAACAGAGACTTTCAATTCATATCAATTACGTGAAAGAGTCTTTGCAAACGACTGAGAATCACAGCTAGTCTATTCACAGTTTATCATTCTGAGATTGATGATCAATCAAAACAAGTCAATCAAGACGTTGAATGCAAACTCAGAATTTACTGCAATTACATGCAGAACGACTGAATTAAATGAATATCTATGATAGAATTCAGCGACAATTTCAATATCTTCTTGATCACTTCAATGATTCTTTTCTACTTCAATAAAGAATTTCACTCTTGAATGAGTTTCAATTCAAATACAACTGACTATGAAACAACTTGTGAATGATTTGAAGCTAGAAAAGCAGATGATATTGTCACTTGAATGAAAGAGCTACTGAGCTTTGATCATCAACAATTGAAAAAGACGAAGCTGATCATCAAAGTTCAAATCAATAAACATAAATGAAACATCACATATGAAGTAAATGACTGAGTTTGACTATCTTTCAGAAACGTCAAGACAACGAGACTCTGCAAAGATTTGAAAGACAAACAGCTAGATTTCTATCAAATCACTGCTAAAATAGATATCTTCTATCATCTTCATTTATCAGTCAGCATGAAGCATCTGCATTCAATATTCAGTTTGAAGCTACTATGATTGTATTCAGAAGACTCTCTATCAGAACAACATTCAGAATCACTCAGATTAATCACTATCAAAGATGATGAATACTGAAAGATAGATGATATATTGAACTTCAGATGCTATCGAGATTGAATACAGTACAAAGTCAAATGAAAAAATCTAGATAGAAACAACAAATGATACTATGTCAATAAAGGGAAATTCGATGACTCAGAGAAAGTTTTGAATGAATTTCATAAGTTATATTCAAGCAAATCGCGCTAAATATCGGAATAACTATTAACAAAAGTGAGCAAAGAAACTACATTCATGCAAACATGAATTTTCAAAGAGAGAGATAATGTTACGAGCGTATCAAGATTGATTAGAACTAGTCAATGATTTAGTTGAGATCTGACCTAAATCTGACTCAGATTTGACTCAGATATGACTCAACACTCTTTTTCTTTCTCAACATTCTTTTTCTTTCTTAACATTCTTTTTCTTTCATCAACATCTTGTTCATTTACATCATCTTCTTTTCATATTACAAACACATTTCTTTCAAGTCTAGCGCAGTCTCTGAACATTACATAAATAGAAGCTTTTGTATCAATTTTCTTCTGTATTCTTAATATTCAGTTATAACTATTTCTAAAGATCAAGCACTATCAACTCTGATCTTCATTGATTGTATCATTTAAACACAATTCTGACACAAAGCTCATACAAGAATGAAAGTTCTTGTTCATGAAGAAGAGAGTTAAGAAGATGATTGAGAATAAGATGTTATTATCAGCAAACTCAATCATAAGTAGTTACTTAAATCAGTCATTCTGCATATACAAACAGAAGAATCAAAGATATCGCTTAATTTTCTAATTGACTCGTTTGCTTTGATCATTAATCTAAAGATGATAAACAATGAATAATCAAAGAAAAATGCTTAGTCATTTGCAAAGAAACTTTCATAGTATAGAGATGAATTGTGAATCTCAATCAAATACTATGAAGCTTGATAAATCATAAGTTCAATATACTTATTGAATCAGCATTTCAGCTGTCTTTTTGACAGTGATATCTTTATCATCAATGATGTAAGAAATATAATGTCTTTCTTTTGACAATCTGCAGATGATCATCAGAATAACGTTGTACTTGCTTGAATCAAATAAATTAATAATGAAGTTTATTGCTATGTTTTATCATTGCTGTTCAAATATCAATAAAGATTGAAGCAAGTCATTTAATTTATTTTTAAATGTCTTTAAGCATTGACAGATATAGCAGTTTTGAATATATTGATTTATCGTTTTTCGCATGAATGATCAATAGTAGTTTCGCTTTATGACTTTCACAGTTTTAAGAATATCAGAATGATCAACTAACAATTAATTATGTATCTCACGAATCAGATTCATTTGTAGAAGCTCATTAAATGAAACTCATAACTGACTATCATGATACAAGATTTTATTCTGAGTTCAACAATTCTTCAATTTAATATCTTCATATTGTGTCTTGTCTCTTGCTATTGCTTCGCGAAGTAGCGTACAATTCTCGTCGATCTTATTAATCTCAAGAATCTGTTTATAAATTAATTCATTGATGTTCTTTTTTAAATCAGCAATTTTCATTCAATTAAACATAAGAATTGTAGTTCGCTGATAGCAACATTGTTCATTCTCAAAGCTTTTAGAAACTAAATTGACTTAATGAGTCAATGCATCAACTTTAATGTTTTATTTGTTTGAATGATACATGATTTTAAAGTTGAAGTCAACGAGCTTTTGTACTCAGCGCATTTAATGTCTACTTAGCTCTTTATCTTTCATTAATTACGTTAAAGCTTGATGATCAATAAACATCTTGATAAGTAGTTCAGTCAATTTCAGCTCAGATCATCAATGCTTAAAGACATGAATGATTGCTAGTAGTTTCTTGTCATAAATCTTGTAATTGCACTCAGCAAGACTCAGATTCTTACTGTAGTAAATCATTGAATGCAATGTTTCTTCATCATCATATTGAGAAAGTATGTCATTGTTGACGTAGTTGAATGAGTTTATTTCAAGAATAGTTCTTCTATTCTGATCAAAATGACGAAAAATAAAGACTTCAGTCATTCATTTCTTCATATGATCAAAGATTGTTTGACAAGCTTGATCTCATTCAAATATCATCTTTTTTTGAGTTAGTTAAATCAAAGAATGAACAATCTTCGAAAAGTTCTTTATAAAATGTTGATAGAAATTGCAGAAGTTGATGAAGAACTGCATCTGAGTGAGATTTGTAGAAGTAAATCATTCAATTACTGCTTGTACTTTTCTGAAATTCATCTTTAGTTCTTCAATGAATAGCAATAGTTTCAGAAAGAAAATCTTCTGAACATGAAACTTGTATTTATTTATATTCATCTGAAGATCAGTCTCTTGTAGTTTATGTAGAACTAATCATACATGTCGCTTATGTTTCTTCAATGTTTTGCTATAAATGATAATGTCATTTAGATAAATTTGACAAAACTAATGAAGATAGTCAAATAGCACGTCGTTTATATAATGTTGATAGAAAGTTGAGTCATTGATTAATTCAAAAGACATCATATGATATTTGTAAAAATCAAAAAAGATGATAAAGATAATCAAATCTTTGCTGCTTAAATGCATATGCAGTTTGTTGAAAATGACAATGATGTTTAATCAAGTCAGATACTTGCTATCTTGAATACAAGCGAGAGTTTCGTCTATTAGTGATAAGAGATAGCGATTTCGTTTAATCAAAGCATTGAGCTTTCTGTAGTCTACACAGAAACGCAAGCTATCATCTTTCTTTTCGATGAATAGTATAAGCGAAGTGTATGAAGCTGAGCTAGAAAATATAAAGTCTTTATTCAAATGCTTAATCAGGTAATTCTTTATCTTTTGAAGCTTGTAGTCAGACATATGATAGAGATGACTTCAAGAAGATGTTTTCTTGTTGATTAACTCAATTTTATGATCATAAAGACGATGAGAAAGTAGTTGATCAGTCATTGCTCGATTAAACACGTCTAGATAGTCATGATATTTCAAAGAAAGCTTAGCTTTGACTTCTTTCAAGATTTCTTCATGTAAAAGCTTTTGTAGATTTACATTTTCAAGTTTATTTCTAGCTGTTTTTAGAAGTCAATCGATTTTCATGATGATGATTGTGAAAGTAGTCACATTCGATCGTTTAACTAGTGATTTATATGCTGCAGTTTCTATCATTGCTATGTTCATTGAATTGAAAGATGAAGCGAAGTTGACTGAATTAAATGATTTTATGATTTTACTGAATGAAGATGACTTCTCGCTGAGTTGAGTGATAACAGAAGAAATAAATCTCTTTAATATTTAAGTAAAGATTAAACTCTTCTGTTCTATCGCGATTTTCTTGCTCGAAAAAACAGTTGAATGAGCTTTGATAAAAGCTTTGATATGAGCTTCAAAACTAGAAAATTGAAGACAGTTATTTTTCATATCAATAGTCACTTTAATCTTGTTCATTCATGTTTTTTCAAGAATCATCTGATGTTGATTTAATCAAGTGATCAGCATAAAGACGAAACGTTTCATATGATTTTAAACAGTTAGATTTGAATAAATTGCATGAGTAATAAGCTTTTTTGCATAATGATCATTAAATTCTCTTATTGATTTGAGCTTGATTAAAAATAAAGATTCAATTTGCAAATAATCATAAACATTCTGCGCGATTAATTCATCAATGAACAAATAGTCAGCTGCTTCAGTGTCAATCAATGACTTTAATGAGTAACTAATTTCATTGCTAGATAATACACATTCAATAGTCAAAGATTTCGAAGCAAAAAGATTATCTGAGCTGCTCATTGTTGAAGAAATTAACACATTTTTCATCACGTCTTTGATGAAAGTCACTAGTTTTTTGTCTCGTTCTTTGATTTCTCTGTAAATAACTTCTTCTCTTCTTTCAACATGATGATCTTATTGAAACAAGATTTTTATTTATTTCTTTATTAAGTGCATGCAGTTTATGACTATGACACTGTCTAAACGCTATGCATATGTTAAATTACATGTATCTTGATCAAAGTTGCTGCTTTATATCTTTTCATTGATCAATCACATCGATAGTTTGCATAAACAAGCGCTTTCAATCAAACAACTTCTTTCTCTCATACTTTCGTTTTCTCGTTTTTTCATGTTCTTTTCACTCTACTCTTTCGTTCTCAATAATCATTTTCCTGTTGCAATTCAAGTACTTTTCAAGTACTTTAGCATTACAATTCTTTCAATCTTGATGATAAACAACATTGATATAATGTTCATGTTTTTGAACTGTGCTTTTGCTTTAAGCTGTAACTGTTCTGCTCTATAATGTTTGCAGTTCAGTAGTAAGTGCTTCAACGTTTATCTCATCTTGCATATTTCATAGCATTTGTTTAAATTATTCTCTGATAATCGATGCAAATAACTTTTAAAATAGTCATGTTTCATTTTTAGCTGTATAAACGTTGAAAACGTCAATATGTTTATTTTTTGAAGCTTTTTTAGTAATTTGTAACTCAGATTCATTCTCGCTGTGTGCTTCTGATATTAATTTTCTTTTTTGTTGCTGTCATTTCATGCAATTAGTCATTGCTTTTTTATCTCTTTGTCTATTTGCTTTTTGATGAAGCTCATGATTGTTCTTTTTCTGATGTCGATTATTGATCTTTTTCATGTCACGTCTTTGATTAATTGATTCACTGCTTCATTTTCAATGATGTTTTTGCAACTCAATACTCACTGTATGCACATATGACATTAATTTTGTTGCAGATTAATCAGATTTTATCATATGTTATTGAATAACTTCAAGTTGACATTGCTCTTTGCTTTTAATCTTTGCAGCGTCATTTGACTGTTTATGTATGCTCAAATTTCGCTGTCTTCAGATGCTTCTTCACTGCATATCGCGATTGCATTATTGATAGCTTGCAATTTTGCTTTTGTTATGATTATTTTGTTGATCACGCTTGTCATCTTGCTGTCTTTAACAGACTCATGTGTAAATATCATTGCAATTTCGATTTCTGTTTTGAGCTCTGCTATCTTTTTTCAAGTTTGCAATGCATTGATGTACATCACTATGTTTTTCGTCTTTTTGACTATTGTTTTCAGTTCTCTATAGTATGTATTTATCATTTTACATGTTTCATCTCTTGCGAATTCAATTTGCATCTTTGTCAGATATTCAATTTTCTGATCTCATGATTTCTTGAAGTGAGAAATTTCAATTTCTTTTATTGAATTCAATGTTTTTTGCACTTTGTTCAATATTCAATATATCTGCGTAAGTTTATCTTTGCATTTCTTGACTTTTCAAGATAAATTTGTCTTCATTTCGTTTCAGTTCAGATATTTCGATGCGTTCAGATCTAAATTCAATTCAACAGAGTATTAAGATTAGTATGAAATAAACATTCTTTTTCTGATAGAATGTTTTTTCAATAACTTAACTATTCAAATTGCATAGTTCTTGCACTTTTGATTTAATTGCATCTTCATTGATGAGATTTCAACTTTTATTTGCATAGCATTTATCAATGATGTTTGAAATGCATTCAGAATTTTTCGTAATGCAGCGTTTTGCAGTTTGCGAAATTTGACTAAGTTGCTTTTTTGATTATTTCATCATATTTCGACGTCATAATCGCTAATAGACGTGATGCATGTCAGATATAACTGCTTTTCTGATTTGACATTTAGTTTTCACTCACTATTCATTAATTTAAACAATGAGTGTAATGTTCTTGTGACTGTTGCGATTTTCATTTGCACATGAACTTTGAAGTTAAACTTTTGATTCAGTCAGACTTTTAATCATCATATGCATATCTTCGATTTTATGATCATGTTATTGAGTAGAATAATTATTTGATTGAGTGTTGTCTTATGACTTTTAAAGTGTATCAATTCAGATTTTGAGTCATTGAATTACATTACATTGTTCTTAACTCATGTGAAGCGATTTTTGCTGCGTTTTTCAGCATTTTCACATTTTTGTCAATATTTCTTCTCTCAATGTAAAGCGTCACGTCGTCAATATAGCTGAGTGACTGTAAATTTTCGAATTTTGCGTAAATCTTTGAAAACAAGTATTGAATATAAATTAGAAATAAAATGAGTGAGATAAATGAGTTTTGTGATATTTCTGTGCTTATTAACTTTGATTTCTGACGTTCATCATTAAATGCTAAATCAATAACTCAATTTTTTTGTAAGAAACATTTTACTCAATTGATTAAATTGATCAATATTTTCATTTTAATCAATATTTTGATCAGCTGTTTCAACACAACATGATCAAAGACTTCTTTGACATCTAAAAGTAAATAAATAAATGTGTTTTCTCAACTTTTCATCATTTACACATCATGTACTAAATTTAGTACTGCATTTATATCTGATCTTTACGTGCAAAATGAATAAATACACACTATAGAAAACTGAAAACAATAGTCAAAAAGACGAAAAACATAGTGATGTACATCAATGCATCACAAACTCAAAAAAAGATAGCAGAGCTCAAAACAGAAATCGAAACTACAATGATATTCACGCACGAGTTTGTTAGATGCAGCAAAGCGACAAGCGTGATTGATGAAATAATCATAATGAAAGTGAAATTGCAAGCTATTGATGATGAAATCGCGATATGCAGCGAGAAAGCATCTGAAGACAGCGAAATTTGAATGTATTCAGACAGTTAAATGATGCTGCAAAGACTAAAAGCAAAGAGCAATGTCAACTTGAAGTTATTCAATAACATATGATAAAATCTGATTAATCTGCAACAAAATTGATGTCATATTTGCATACAGTGAGTATTGAGTTGCAAAACATCATCAAAAACGAAGTAATGAATCAATTGATCAAAGATGTAATACAAAAAAGATCAACAATTAACATCAGAAAAAGAACAATTATGAACTTCATCAAAAAGCAAATAGACAAAAAGATAAAAAAGCAATGACTAATTACATGAAAAGACAGCGACAAAAAAGAAAATCAGTATCAGAAGCACACAGCAAAAGTGAATTTAAGTTACAGATCACTAAAGAAACTTCAAAAAATAGACAGACTGACGTTTTCAACATTTATACAGCTAAAAATGAAACATGACTATTTCAAGAGTTATTTGCATCGATTATCAGAGAATAATTCGAACAAATGCTATGAAATATGCAAGATGAGACAAACGTCAAAGCACTTACTACTGAACTGCGCGTTCTACTCTTTTCTTTCTAATAGTCATTTTCTCGTTGCAATTCAAGTATTTTTCAAATACTTTAATGTTGTGATTCTTTCAATTTTGATGATGAACAGTGTCAATATAGAAAAACAGAAATCACACTTCGCATGTCTGATTTAGTGACGACAGCGATCTATTGAAGCATATGATATATCAAATCAATCGACAAGTTATAGAGCACAATCGTATGATCAAAACAAGCTCTCATTCGACTCAATAGCTTCACAGATGACTGCGTTGCAAGTTAAAAATCAAAAATCGAAATTTTTCGCGCTCACGCAGATCAAAATCGACGGCGAAACGAGAATTCATCAACGCAGAAGAAAGAATCATCAATTCAGACAGTAATTTGATTGATAAATTGAAGAGCAAACTCACATAAAAAGAACAAGTCGTCAATCGACTTTAAAACAGCACAAAAGACTGCGTACTGACGTAAAAATTGAAATCGAACTCTTTTGCACTTGAAGATTGCACAGAAAACAATGTTGTTTCAGAGAAGTACAGCATTTCTTATCAAATCACTATCTGTTTTACCTTTTCTTGATGTGCAAGACAATAAGTCGAGATCAGTTGTTACTATTCTGAGCAAGATAACGTGACTACTTCAATATTTGAAATATAAAGCAATTGCGTCAAGCATTTTCTATCAAAAAGAGTAATCTAGATTCTTGCAGACTACATTTATATCATTTTTGTCTAACATAAGTTAATAATAGAAGATGATTTATTGCAGATTTCGAAATAGAAATTGAGAAATCTCTACACTAAAGTTATTGTCTACATGAAACGCTCTGAATAAGAGATTAAAGAAATATTTAAGTGATGTCAAGTGAATTTTCTAGAAGCTTGAAGTTTGAAACTCGAAAAAACTCTTTATGAAAAGAAATATAAAGAGTCACTTTATGCGCTCTTTCTCGTCTCGTTTCACGAATAGTAACGCGAAACTCAGTAGAAGCAATAGCTCAGCGTCAGAACTCAAAATGTCGATGATAGAAATCAAAAAGTCAATGTTAAAGATTGAAACAAATTTATAAAATGAACTTAGCATGAGTTCATTAACAAGCAAACAACTGCAGAACAACATTGTCAATTTATTTTGCAGTCAACAAAAATTGCTCACATCAGTAAATAGAAAAACACAATACATGTTTAGTTCACTTAATGCATTGATGCTAAATTCACATGCAAACGCGCATAATGACAAGAATACAATCAA
>JAABUU010003282.1_pt1 | contig 20835 bp, 26 predicted proteins | sample 5559301 | NCBI WGS metagenome assembly JAABUU01 (sample SAMN10711884, study PRJNA513360) | rock metagenome | isolation source: Antarctica rocks | place: Antarctica: Victoria Land, Richard Nunatak white | reverse complement strand
GCCTGGAGCTTCGATATGAAAAGAATCAGGTATGTAGAATTTACCAGAAGTATATCCGTATCTCACAGAGACGCAGGAAATAATCTGATGGGTTGTTGAGGCGGTCAAGATATGATCGAGTCTTTGTGGAAGGCTCTGTCGAAAGTATTACTCGCTGAGTACGAAGGTGTTTTGTGGGAAGTGAAGAAGAAGTGTATGGGTGGAAAGAAAGAAGGAAGAGCCCTCAATTAAAAGAGTTGACAATAACACCGAGTATAATCGTTTTGGGAAGTCATGATATTATTCCTACATTATTATATGGCGGATATGTTTGGTGGTGGGTTAAAGGATTTGGCGGTGGTGAATAAGGATTTGGGTAGCCATTGATTGTTTCCCGTTAGCCAATAGGAGAAGTCATAGCCAAAAGAAAAGAACCACAACAACAGTTCAATGATGGGCAAAAGAGCAACCACCGTAATAAATTGGTTCGGATGACATCTGAGGATTACCTAGGGTATGACTCTATTGTTTTTTAAAAAATACTAGACCGTTTGCTAGGCATTGGAGAGTTACAGCACTGGTGCTCACTGATTTTCTCGCCGTGACAGTGTCGTATTGGTACCGCCTTATATAGGCTGGACTTGGGATGCAGTGGGGTTTGATTGATTAAGAACATCCAGGAGTACAGATATTCCCAGTGATGTTCGACACTGCCTATTCTAGACCGAAAGCACCGACTGCTCTTCAACTCATCGTCGGAGTCCGCGACTTTCCCTTCCATAGTCTCCAAAATTTCGGGTCAAACGCCGCGCTAAATGCTGAGGATTGAACGAACGCCACCAAACGACATCACAGAGTGCTTCAGAAGACAGAAAGCCCGACCACTTTTCTGATCCATACCAATGGGGTTGCCTTGCGTAACAAACATGCAATGAACATCATCAATGCATGAGACTGATCATCGTAATCGTGAACAATGCTTCCATAAAAGAAAGCCACAAAGTCACTGGCCTGTATCTACCTCCGTGGACCTGAGCGACGCCCTATGCTTCCCGTACCCGTCAATGCCGGATTCCGCGCCAGCCGTCAGGATGAAGTCGGGGATCGGGGGAGTCGCTCCTCGAGTGGGAGGGGTGAAACTTCGTGCGCCACTCCAGGCGTCGAAACTCGCCGAACGGATGAGCGGACTCGGACTCGACGGAAGGCTCCCAGATCGCATTCGATTCAAAGTACGACCGTTGATGACCTGACCTGCCATCGGTGCCGCTGTGACTACCGTACCAGGTGTGGGCGTCGGTGGAGGCGTAGGACTGTTCGTCCGGAAAAGCGGATGGATATGACACTCATCCGATGAAGATCTCTGACGACTGAACGGCCGCGTGAAGTTTGGCGTGCTATACGTAGGGGACTGCGGGAGAAAAGGTCCATCAAGTGCATTTGCGGGGGACTCTGGACGGCTTCCAGGGATAGGTTCGAGGCCTGATCCTGCCGATGGAGGCGTGGACTGTAAGACCGCTTCTCGAATATGTGGCCCTACTGCAGAGGTATCCCAACTGTCAAAACTATTTTCACGTGCCACATGATTGCGTGACAAGCTTTCGAAAGACGAGCGTTTGGAGTCGCGTGTAACGGAGCTATGGCGAGGTAGAAGCTTGGTAAGCGAGGATGTCGGTCGTACAACGCCAGAAAGTGAGGACCGAAGAGAGCTGATGGCTTCAAGACTGGTCAGAGATCGACGGGGGGTTTGTAGTGCCAAGACTCGAGAAGAGTCTGACTGGACAGACTCGGTAGTGGCAGGCCTTGTCACCTCCTGCATTGAAGTGACCCTCTCGAGATCCTCTGCTGCCGGATCGGTGCCATTCACTCCCGGTTGGGGTTTGGCCCGCAATAAGCAAATTGAGAAGAAGACTATTTGAGCAACCATGGACAACCCCCAGATGATGAACGCAGATATGAGCGATTCCCATGTCCACCGATCCTGGACAAACTGTGGCATGTTACCGAAGCATATCTTCATCCAGCTGAATGTAACCGCGATCAAGGCTGCCGCGAGTACGGCAGGAACCACGTTGACAACACAGAGAGAAGTCCGTGGCCGTGGCCTCCTCTTAAACACACCAAGTCCCTGTGCATTTGATCCTAGGTATGTGAAGTATCCTAGCGTGCCAAGCGAGAGGAATTGGAGGATTGTGGCCGCGAGTGCTGGTATACACACAGGATGATGAGCAACGGTGAGAGTGACAGCTAAGAGCGTGACGAAGACCGTTGTTGTAACTGTGAGTAAGAGTGCAAGAACACCAACAGAGCGAAGTGCTGGTCTTCGAAGCATAGTGCAAGTATGTGTTCTGAGAGGGTGTGTCGGTGATAAGGAGTTGTTCACAAGCCAACTTCAAAGTATTATTGCCATGCAATAATTAGCTGAATTGTGTGCCGACCACCTGTCACTCCAGCTAGGCGTCCGGGGTTGCTTGGAAGAACGCCGACTGAGAGGAGCTTCTTGTTGCTAGGGTTTCTCACCGTGAGAAACACGTGGCGGTGGAAAAGGTATGCTGCTGTATCGACACCAACAATGGCAACGGAGATCCAGAAGCACCGTCAACTTACGAGGGTGACACGCCTTGGGGGTTTTGAGGTGCCTGCTGGGGATCAATGATCATGATTTCGCTGATCCTGGGGCAATTGAGGACTGCAGAACCCAATTGGCACAGTGACGAGGAGTGAGAACTGAAGACATGCTTCAGAGGATGGGGAGGTGTTAATAGATTCCCGAACATAAAAGAGAGGACAGAGGTGATCGACGCGTCGAACGTAGATCAAAGACTGACGCGCATGAACGGTTCGGTTGATGCTGCGCCGGGTGTAAATCGATACGCTATGATTTGTAACAGCCAATTATAAAATCAGATGCAGGTCATCTCGGCCTACCTAGTGGCAGGTCTTCCGTTAATTCCTGCAGATATCGACCGATCCTATGTCGAAGATTACAAGGGTCCTCCAAGGTTTTGACAACGGGCAGGTAGTACAAATGAGAGCCATTCCGTTAATGGTGGTTCTGAGCACATGGCTGTCGAGTGTCGGCAGAGATTCGAACAGAGCCACGGAACAATTGCTCCAAAGAAATAGTTGGCAAATCAAAATAAAAGACATGACAGAAAGTAATCACATTAATACAGGTACACAAGCAGGACCGCGCTTTGAAGGATGGCAAATACAAAGCCACTGATTTCCTTCTTGAACGCGTACCGTGAATTGAGCTGGAAGATTGCAGGGAGTATCCTGCGAGACGCAAACCCAAATGGCACCGGGATCAAGCAAGAAGCGAGTAACGTTATCTGCTCCAAGGCTGCGGTCATCGGCTTCAGATCTAGCATAATAAATGCACACCGGGAACACTGCATATCATTGACTGACGAGCACTGTCCTGGACATAAGAATCGACCGAATGGGTAACTGAGGTTCCACATGGATACTTGTGATGTCCCAACGATATCTTCATATGGATACGGTAGGGTAGACCCAGATCGAATATGATGTAGTTACACCAATTCAACCATCATTTCTGCTTCAGATCTTGGCTCCGAGCTGCTGGTATTGTGCTTGACGATTTGGGCAGTGACGCCATGCTGCACTATGCACAAGCAGAGGCCTCGCAATTTCCGTCGAGGCCCGACAAATCATGCCTCAGCTGCGGATAGCAAGGACCGGCGTACAGGAGCGCCACCTGAAGGACGGCCCCAAGGGCACTGGCTATCAGGTCGAGTACTACCGGATGTGCTTGTAGTTGGGTTGAAATCCGACCTCCGCTTGGTACTTCGTATCTTGCCATCAATCTTCCTGGCTGAGGTGTAAATGATGGGTGTGTCGTTGGACTCCAGTCTGGAAGCTACACCAGCAAGGCTAAGAGAACCCTTTCCAAACGCTCTCTTAGCCAACATTTGGCATGAGGGGTGGGCGAAGTCGCGAGTACTAAGCAGTACATTTACAGGTTCCATGAATCTTGAGAGAACGCCCCAGCAAAACACAATAATGCGCACACTCCGTTGATATTTCAGACAAGCCTTGAACAAACTCCACCATGTGCTCAATCCCCCCAATGTGTTGCCTTCACGTTGTATAGTCAATGATTAAAAGCAATCCACCGAGAGGCTTCTTCGCGTCCGCGGAGACCGTACGCGGCCATCGCACCCCACTTTGCGGTGGGGTCTGGTATCTGGTCTTGACACTATAGGTCAAGCAGCCCGCAGTGATCTGTCCATCTCACTGTTCTTCCACGTTTCACGCATGATATCCACGCAGTTGCTATTAGCCACCGGCGAGGCAAGATTGAAGCCATTTGCGGGAGTACAGTTGTTCACAGACGTGAGACTGAAGTCATAGACATCGTCTTGGTTGCCCAAACTCTCCGGATGAACGTACGCAATATCCACCACTGCCCGACCCTCCTGTTTTGTACCGGCGATAACGGGCGCTTCGTTCTTGATCGGGGCCTTCGCGTTGGTGTCGGTTCCGTGTTCGTCACCGAAGTATTTGGCTGCCTTCTCCAGCTCGCCCTCGTGAGCGTCCCGGACAGATTCCGTTGGGTTGGGGACACAGCTCGGCTGGGACGGAGGATCCACTGGGGCGACGAAGTGGGGAGTCGGTTGGGTCGGGGTGCTGCTCTGGGTTGCGGGATTAGGCTGTGTGCAACCGGGGACATCGCGCTTCTTCTTCGTCGGAGCGTCGGCGAAGTCTTTGTGGACTTTTTGAGTCGCTGAGTCTACATCGGATGTTCACCAGCCAGCCTCGTCAGCGCTCCCTCCAATTTACAACCGCTTCGACTACCACTTCCGCAACTACTACCATGGCGCTCACTCGTTTACCCACTGAGCTCCTTGAAATCATCATCACGCATACCTTGCCAGAAGGTTTCGAGAGCGTAGCATTGACCTGCAGGAAAATCCACGCAATAAGCACACCATTCATCCAAAGGCACAGCACACTGCGTTCGCGATTCCATAACTTTAACTACTACGAAAATACGACGGACTGGATTAACACCATCAGAACAGCCTTCGATGTGATCACTCGCATCGCTGTCGAGCCTATCGTGGCACGTTACATTCGGCACGCAGACTTCGCGCAGGACAGCAAATTCACTCGAGGCAGACCCCGAGAGTTATTAGCTGATGTTCATTGTGGTGGCGCTGTGCTCAGACTGCTTGCCGATTCTCCCTACCTAGAGCAAGCAGGTCTCGACTGGCAGGAATTCTATGCCAAGATCGAAGAGGATCTACAAGCCGTCCGCTACTCACAACTTGCTGCGTCTTTTCTTATGATGCTACTGCCCAATGTTGAGACACTGACGCTACCGCGAAAATGGAAGCCTCTTGACGCCACCGACAAGCTCACCGATGCCATCGTTCGCAAGGCCAACCAGTCGCATCTCCCTGACGACAGGCCTAGCCTCGCCCAGGTCACCAGATTTGAGCTATCTGTCTCGTTAGTACGCCAGGATTGGTTTGATCTGGACTGGGTGAACCCCCTTCTAGCCTTACCACACATACAGTCTTTCTACGGCCCTAGCTGCGTGGCCATCGGGGACGACGGCCACAAGAACATCGCATCCAACAATCCGGAGGGTGGCTTTGGAAAGACCCTCATAGTGGTCGATCTCATGAGCTGTTGTACCAACGAGGTGGGCATCGCCGATTTCCTCCAACACACCACACGCCTGAAGACGCTTCGGTACTCGCATGTGACCAAGGCACATAGTGGCCATCGGAATTGGAACATCTGCAAATTCATTACGGCAATCGAGCGCAAGATGGGGAGTCACCTCGAGGAGCTTCCCGTCTCCATTCGCCAACTCCGCGGCTCAATTGCTTCTGGTAAGGAATCGATGCGTGGCTTTCAGCGGTTGCGGAAGCTTGAATTTCCCCTCGAACTTGCAGTATGCAATATTACTGCCGGCACTGCATGTCGGGCTGCCACCACGCCCAACAAATCCCTGGTCGTCGGAGATGGCCCAACGGACGGGCACCACGAATTGGACGACGATGAGCCATTCATTAGTGACCTTGTACCTGCTTCAGTCTCTTAGCTATCATTGATCTCGAGCGGAACGGACGATCATGCGAAGGCTCTCGATGCGATGTTTCGGCACTTTGCCGCCAGGATGGAATCCACATTGCCTGCTCTGGAGAAAATCCAGTTGTCTAGCCCTAACGGTGCAGACGATGCGTACAAGGAGCAATGTGCCGAGCTGCTTGCAGAGACCGAGAAGATGGGCGTGCTTCTGCATTTGGAGCGGTTCCCACATTTCTCTATAACGTGGAATGAATAGTGATCATGTTTTCTTCTTCCTCTGATCACCGCGTTGATTCCAATTCTGATGATATGTATACTTGACCATGCACCCAAGCCTATCGGGGGTTATTTCATGGAAGAGAGAAAGAGACCGTGGGTCATCAGGCACAGCCTCCCGCTACGAGTTCATTATCGGTGGTCAGTTCTCTGCATCGAGCGTTTGCTGGCCGACTATCTCAATCGCATCAACAGCCCCGAACCAATGTCGATAGACCCGAAAGAAGACACAGCCAGTAGTCGCGATTTCCCTGCAAGCCAGATGGGTGCGAGTGAACTTGCAACAGAGCTGTTAGACAGCGACGAAGTGATGCTAGACCTGGACGAGTTGATACAAGAACAAGACGAATCAACGGAAGATCCGAATATAACAAGCGACCTATATTGGATATCAGAGCAGTCTAAACATTGTCAAGATGTCACCCAAAGTGCTCTTAGAAGAAGGCCAGATGAACTTGAGAAGAGCCATAAGCCGGAACACACCTACATGTTGGAAGACTAGTGTTGGACTGCCATCCGTGCAGCCTTGATGCATAAGCCATGTACCCTCCAGGATACCATGAGTGGGCAGCTGGTCACTGAAGGATTTGCGCACATGGACAGCTTCCGTGAGACTGTAGATGGCAGTAGAGCCGTGTTGAAGCAGAAGCTAGCCGAGCCGTATGTTTTCAAATCTTTGATGCTATTAGATGTGAATTGATTTGTAGAAAGTTGTCTTCGTTTATTCATGCTATGTACCTACCAGGTAGGTACCCTATATAAACAGTAAGAATTGATGACTAAGATATGGATAGAGGTTATTAGTAAGGAATGACTAAGCAGTAATATTACAGCGAGCAGTAACCTGAATCACATGGCACTCCATGTTTTAGCGCTTGTCCTCTTCTGGCTATCAGTTAGTGATCTATTAGGAATTAGCGTTGAGGCGAAGGGCCATGATACCTCAGTACCTTACGTAGAACATTGATCCAGGCAGCTTCCCTCAAACTCACTGTACATCTTCAGCATAGAATCTTCGCCACACGGTTAAAACGCTGCCCAGGATACATAGAACCTCATTTTACATCACTCGGACCTTGAACTCATTAAGAGCGGTCAAGCAGGGCAATATCCAACTGTTCGAAGCGGTAGTGGGGCAATATGAAGCTCACATTCAAGGTATGGCTGGAGTACACTTAGTCCGTCCTGTATGCTGAAATTCTTGTGTTATCAGGATCTCAAGCAGCAGAAGTTCGTTATCGAGGCTGAACCTTCTGAGACGGTACGCCACCTTTGGGGTCTTCAAATCTTGATACACAGACAACTGGTTGTCGAATACCGTTCTTGATCGCAGCTGATCATATACGACTTCTAGATCGGCGAGGTCAAGGAGAAAATCTCAAAGGAGAAAGGATGGGAAGCAAATCTACAGAAGCTTATCTACTCTGGTATGATTTTTTGAACCGGTTCACTGGGATGTTAGCTCAAAGATCCGCGCAACTCCTGGGAATTGTATTCTCTTGGATGAAGGCTAAGCTTGATACGTGCAGGCAAAATCTTACAGGATGCAAATACCGTTGAGTCATATCATATCGAAGAGAAAGGCTTCATTGTCTGTATGGTGTCGAAGGTATTCTCGAATGATCTGCTCTGCGTGGATGAAGGAACATAACGCTAAGGCTTCGTATAGCCCAAAGCCGCGCCAGCAACATCAAGTGCTTCATCTACCAGTAGAGCGCCTTCAACGCCTGCACCGAGTGTCGCGCAGACCCCGTCAGCTCCAGTCGCAGACCCTACCTCAGCCTCGAACGCGCCGTCAGAAAATGCACCGGCCACTCCGTCCCCGGCCCCAGCAGGTACAACAACAGGAACGAGCCAAGGAGGAAACTTCAACGACCCATCAGCGCTCACGTTGGGCGCCCAGCGGGATGCTGCAGTCGCAAACATGGAGAGCATGGGATTTCCAAGAGCGGACATTGATCGAGCGATGAGAGCCGCTTTCTTTAACCCAGATCGTGCTGTGGAGTATCTCCTGAATGTATGTAGAACCTACCCGTTCCGTGTGATTCTCTCTAAAGACGACAGGGCATCCCCGAGAACGTTCAACAGGAACAGCGACAAGCGTCCCAACCCGGACAAGGCGCAGGTGCTGCGGCACGTCGAGAAGGTACCGCTCCTGCTCCTGCAGCTGCCACCAACCCAGCCGCAGCTCCATCCGGCGACTCTGGCGACCAACCGATCAATCTGTTCGAAGCCGCCGCACAAGCCGGTCGGGGCGGAAGTGGCGGACGAGCAGCAAGGTCCGGAGCCGGTGGCGGAGCCGGAGCCGGTCTTGCTGCGCTGGCCGCTGGTGCAGGCGGAAGCGCGGGAGCAGCAGCAGCAACAGCAGGTGGAGATAGCGCCGCGGCCGCCGGTCTCGGCAACCTCGACTTCCTCCGAAATAACCCGCAATTCCAGCAACTCCGTCAAGTGGTGCAAAACTCGCCGCAGATGCTGGAGCCCATTCTGCAACAAGTCGGAGCCGGCAACCCGCAACTCGCACAACTCATCGGCCAGAACCCGGACCAGTTCCTCCAGCTTCTGGATGAGCCCGGCGACGAAGATGCGCCGATGCCACCAGGCGCCCAAGCCATCAGCGTTACGGAGGAGGAACGGGAAGCAATCGAACGGGTAGGCTAACCAGAATCTCAGACATGGCCTTGTTTGTATGACACGAACACCCCGCTAACACTCGCCTACAACAGCTATGCCGGCTAGGCTTCGAGCGCGACATGGTCATCCAGGCCTACTTCGCCTGCGACAAGAACGAAGAGCTGGCCGCCAACTTCCTCTTCGACCAGCCGGACGAGGGCGACGACGCCTAGTCTCCGCATTCCCTCCACTTCCGTTTCTTGGACATGTTCGTCGTGGGCGTTGCCATCTTCACCTCAACAACAGGCGCTTTCGACGAAGCCTTTCATACTCCGTAGCACCTCTGCTCTAGGTAGCTAGCGTCTGCGTAACGCCGATATGTTCTCACTCTGCTCTTGCTGTGCGTCTTGAGTCAAGATTTATGCTTAATCTAACGGAGCATGATGACGACTCCCGGTTCGTGCTTATCTAACGGAGCATGACTACGACGATCTTCGCACCAGGAGTGGGCTTCGGTGATGCGCGAAGCTTCGGTATTTAGAGGTTTACATTGCCGTCCCGAGGCGGGCGCGGATCATGACTTCGCCAGGATCTCCTTATTATCCGGCCGTGCGTTATAAACTGTGTTTCCTTCAGCCCGTCGGTCTGGAGGTATATACGTGCTGCCCCAATGCTCGAGGACAAATACGTTGAGTTAATGGCGTATACAAACCTCCGCCGTAGCCCCAATAGAGTCCACATACTATGCTATACAACCCCTCCCTCCTCCACCTATACCCACCAAGACCCAGAAACACAAAACCAAGAAAAGAATACCACACTGCACACACCTCCGGAAGATCCATATACCTAACCACACACCCTCCCCACCCTCCAGACCCGTAAACCCCTCCGTCCGACAACCCTCTTCACCGTCCCAAACAACCCCTCTCCCACGAAATCCACGTCATCGAGATTAATATGCCGCCTGTACATCCAGACGAGCTCGAAGCGTAGATCCGATTCAACAGCGGTCTCAGGCCCCGGCGCCGTATAGCGATCGAGGAAAAGCGCGGAGTGCGGGGCAACGAGATAGGTCGTGCGTGCCTCCTCTCCGCCGTCGTTGCCGTCGACGCTAGGATTGGGATTTCGTTCGTGACGAGGGCCGGAGGAGTGACACGGTGCGACAGTGCTGCGCAGCTGCACGAGCATCTTCTCGGCTTCCATGCCCATGAGGTCAGTCGTATTGACGGACGATCCGTTCCCATCCAGCAGCCAGACGGGCGGACTGTAAGTCTTCCACCAGAGGGCGGTCGCGGCGGTGTCGTTGAGGGTGCCGAGCCACAGCTGGGTAGGGATGACGCCGGCCTGGTGGTAGATGCCGAAGAGGACGCCGAAGGAGGCGTTGAAGACGAGCCAGGAGGCTAGGAAGGATCGGCGGAGGTGGAGGGAGGTCGGGAGGCGAATGGAGGAGAGGATGAGTGGGATGGCGGGGAGGAGGAAGCGGGGTTCTTGGTGGCGGAAGAGGGAGAGGAAGAAGGTGCCGGATAGGGCGGAGAGGAGGTGTGGTGTTCGGGAGGGAGGGGCGAGGGTGAGGAGGAGGGGGATGGCGGGGCCGAGGAGTTGGGGGAGGTTGATGAAGAGGTGTTGGTAGTAGGGGTGGAGGCCGTGGAGAGCGAGGTTGGAGGATTGTGCGTTGTAGAGAAAGTTGTTGAGGGGCGTTATGGTGGGGTTGTGGAGGAGGGTGGCCAGGGTTAATGTGCCTGGTGAGTAGAATGCGGTGTCGGTGGCGATGGCCAAAATGGTTGTTAAGGAGGCGAACAGGAGGAAGGATAGGAGGGAGAATGGTCTGAGGTCTAGAGTTAGTCCTTTTTGGTGAGGCTGTGGACTTAGGAGCTGGGACTCACTTGCGAAGGAAATGAGGTAAAAGGCGTAAGCCGGGAATTAAGATGAATGCGGGAAAGGTGATGCGGTTGAATATTCCAAAGACGACAAGAAAAGCTAGAAGACCGGAGGAGAAGATGGACGATCGCTGCTGTCCGGGTGTCAAACTCTGCTAGGTTCGAAGGATTTTTGGGGGTGATTTACCTTGTTCTCAACAATGCGCTGTATCAGAACCAAGCTCCATGCCACAAGCAAGGTCTCCACAGAGTTGGAGAATGTATGCGTTTGATAGGTCCAGGTGACGTAGGACGATGCTACCAGCACTATCGCCTCACGCCGTCGACGGGGTGACTGGACAAGCTCATGGATCGCCCAATCTTCCAGCACAAAGCTCAAGATAAACATCAAGCCTCGCAGCGTATAGAATGTCACCGTCGGCGCGACCTTTTCCTGTCCAGTCTCCGTCCACACCCACCGCAGAAGCCCCATCGGCAAGCCGTACACCGGCCATAATGGGAAGACACTTCGGATGGGATTCGCGGATGTGAACTCCCATGTGAGATGAACTGGGTAGTCAAAGATCTGGCCTGTATGGCGTTGTGTCAACAAACAACTGTATCTTGGACCCGAACTGTTCATGATAGGCCGAAGATGGGGCCAAATCTTGCATGCGCGCCATGCATCCCAGCTTTCAGAACATGCGCCTAATGTCCGCACGCCATGACACTGGGGGCTAATTGGCCTTGCGCTTGAAACAGTACACCCAGGAAAAGATTCGACATACCAGCTATGACCTCAGGTCCTTGAAAGTTCTCATCGGGATGAATGTAGCTGGGTGAGAAAGCAAAGTACAAGCGTACTAAGATCAACAAGAAGTAGGTTCTTCTCCACATACTCAGAGATTACACGTCAATGAAGACTGAAACAACATGCTCGCAATTGCAGGAAGGCAATGTCTTGTATGCTGATGTCGGATTAAAGTCAGGTCAAGCTTGACCTTAGACACGCAGCGGGTCGCATCTGGCAATGTTACCTTGATGACGGTCCCAGTCAAGGAAATTACTGTTTACATAAGTCGCACAATGACGTCAATCCTGTGGCTCTCAACTCACTGATACACCTGGTCAGGACCTCCTACTCATATCTAGGGCTCAGTTGCTGTATTTATTGGAAACATGTCTGCTTTTTTATATTGGGAGCTGTCACTACTACTCCGTACATGGTCTGCCAAAATACAATTTAAAAGCAGTCCTTGCGTGGACACAATGATGACCTAGCAGGTCCGGATTCGCAACAGGCGCAACTGTGCTGCAAAGACTGAGAGAATAGATGAGAGAGAGTCTGCGCATATCTCAAAGCAGTCAAGCCATTGATACTGATACTGACTATCTTTGTTGACCTTGCCTATTGATATTCACTGGGGACGGAGAAAGCCGAGACGTCACTTCAAACTCCGCAAGCAGTCAAGGTCACCGTACTACTGCTGCCTTACGATTAACTCATTGTTAATTCACAAGGTGGCCTAGCACTGCCCAAGCAACTCCAACCTCTTCGCACACAGTCCACTTCGCTCTTCCATCATCACACCGACAACCTGAAAACCTACACGAACATCTATCAAACCGACACCAAACCGATACCGACGGAGCAGAACCCTACACGTTGCACTCATTGCACAGCGGATCAAGATGACTTCCAACAGCATGATTGTCCTGATGAGCTCTGACAATGAGGAGATCCCAGTTGGTGCGTCTCGCAGTCTTTACTTAAAGTCGCAGTCCTTTTCCCTTCTTAGGTGGTCTAGCTAGCCAAGCCAGTACTCATGCTGATATGCTGAATATATATATAGAGCGCGAGGTTGCGGAGCGGTCCATCCTAATCAAGAACATGATGGAGGATGTGGGAGACGCTGCGACAGCGGAGGCCATTCCTATTCCGAACGTATGTTTGAAGACTCACAGGTAGCTTTGCTTGATGGGTTCTGAGTCTTTGTCGCTAGGTCAACGCAACAGTTCTGAAGAAAGTCATCGAGTGGTGCCAACACCACCGCGCCGATCCGCCTGCCTCTACCGACGATGACTCCGATTCACGCAAAAAGACCACCGATATCGAGGAGTGGGACCAGAAGTTCATGCAAGTTGACCAGGAGATGCTGTTCGAGATCATCCTGGTGAGAGATTCAAGCTTTGATTGAAGTTAGCTGGACGCATGTGCTGATGACAGTCCCGCAGGCGGCCAACTACCTTGACATCAAGGCACTCCTGGACGTCGGTTGTAAAACCGTTGCCAACATGATCAAGGGCAAGTCGCCGGAGGAGATCCGCAAGACGTTCAACATCCAGAACGACTTCACACCCGAGGAGGAGGACCAGATCCGCCGGGAGAACGAGTGGGCTGAGGAGTATGATTCTAATCCTCACGATTTTCCTGATGGAGCTAACATATTCCAGCCGTTGAGACCTGAACGAAACGTGTTCACTTCTCGACTCTGACTCTCTACTTGGTTATCTACGACTTTCCATGCATGAATGGGAGACTACCGGTCGTCTGTGGCGTTACTTGCTCTTCGTTTGCCTGCACGGTGCTTCTGGGTGCGTTGATGAAATGGCTGTGGTTCCTTTGTCCCTCTTCGCACTTTACGCGCTGCGAGTCTCAACGAGATGGCTGTCAAGGGAGGCTAGGCAGCTTGTACCGCTATGCCGTATAGATGATTCTACTACGAAGCAAGCTAGATTCAAATCGGACATCTGTGATATAGTAGGCAGACCACGAATTGCCTTCTGGAGGTGCGATATCGAGGTACGTCAGAAGGGTAGAGTGCTCACACCTACCCCATTACACTTAGGGATACCCACATCAGATAGCACATATAAGTTGAAGTTCAGGAATATGGATCGTAAAGTACGAGTAGACAATCTGAAGTGATTGAGTACGTCAGACAGTCCGAAGCAGCAGAAATATGAGTATCTGGCCCCCGCAAGTTCAGCGATGAAGGAGCTCAGCTACTCTGCCACGCATTCCAGAATGGCTACTCGACCTTATCTCCATCCTCTATTCATTCTCGAACTTATCCTTACCGTATACGGCGTGGAGACTTTCAAATAACCCGGCACACTCTCCCATCCACAACCAATACTGGGCATCTCCTTCACGGCCATGCATGGGAGATGAAGAATGTAGAGTTGATTCATCTGTAGTACGAAGTACAACCGTCAAGCCCAGAGCGAGCGAAGCGCCCTCAACAACACCCCACTCGACTTCCACACCCTACTCCCCAACTCTCCTGCTCCGGCACCTCCCCTCCCCCCCCCTGGCCCTCGCCTGCTCCCTTCACCACTCCGCCACCATCACCCACACGCCGCCCATGAAAATCGCAGAACCCCGGACCCGGCACGCGTGAGGTAAGGCAAGCCAACGGAGAGCAAAGCCGAGCGCGCGGAAGGCGTCTAGATACCGATCCTAGTCTTGCGCCAATGCCGTCGCTTGGCGTTATATCTAACCCCCTCACGCATCAACCTCCCGCTCCCAATCTCAATCTCTCCAACTCGGAAGCTGTAAAGTCACACCGCTGCCGAAACGTACCTGATGGTGTTGCCTGTCCGCAATCGGATCCACTGTGGGATGGGCCGGTTCTGCTTTTGGGCCCGGGCGAGCTTCTGTTTCGTGCGGAAGGATTTGTGGCTCTGTGGGTGTGGGAATGGCGTTTGTCAGTGGGCGTTGGGTGGGAGGGGAGGGGGGATGGGTGAGGAAGGTAACGTACCGGCATCGTGAGCGGCTGCTGCTGCGCGAGATGGAGCTTGTGAGTTGTTGTTGGCGGTTGTGGCGATGTCGTGGGTTGGGTTCGGCTTTGGTGAGGGAGGTTGTGTGGTGTTTTCAGTAGGGCTTAAGCGAGGGTGATGACTAAGCAAGTTCGGGTGATCTGTGCTGGGTGAGACTTGGATGGTCGCGAGCTACATAGGGTACCATACTATTGGATTACAATTTTTACATGTCGATTCGTTCCAGAGGGCCTGGGATAGGTACCTTACCACCGAGGCTTTTCGCTCCGAAGACTGACTCAAGGCTGTCATTATTACCTTATTAATCTGGCCAGGCAGCAACGGGTCAAGGTCAAGAAGTTCGCTTCCAGGCGGCACTGCCTGCTATCGGAAGCCGAGAGAACAACCGTTACGGACGTACGAACTTCAAAGGAATTGTGCATCATCAATTGTCTAGCATTATCTAGCATAAAGTAAGGTAAGTTTATTATTTCTTCCTCTTCTTTCTTTTTTCTTGGGCAGAAGAGTCATCCGGAAAACTGTCGGTATCACTGTAGCCCTACTGTGGAATATTAATATCGTTGAGTGTAACACAAGGTGACTGTTCCAGCTCACCGCATCTGCTTTGTATACAGGCTCTGTGGATGTTGACCTCCTTGCGGTAAGACATACTGTGTAAAGCGGTGTAGAGTAGAGTACGAGGTATGAGGAGTAAAGAGAGCAACACAACCCTGTATATATTATGCATGGAAGCGGACACAGAAGCCAAGGCGTAGAAGAGTCCGGAGTAGAGTCATGTCATCGTCTCCGAGCAAGGGTACCTAAACCTAACCTAACCCTATTTGTACCTACTATAATCAAAATGCGGGAGGGAGTCATCTTAAGCGAGCGTCGATAACGTTAGAATTAGGGTAGAGAGAGTTTACCCGACGGCTTTGTGAAGAAGCCCCGGCTACGCTATGTTCCGAACTGCGAGAGTCTCATCGTTAATGATTAATAATAATGATGTGTATGTACTGTATCTTCACACTTTTGCCGCGGGATGGGAGGCAACCCTCTCCCGATAAATAGCTTCCAGCTCCTGTTGCTTTCTGATTTGGGTTGCCATCTTCCTTGTCTTCTGCCTGCGGCTACTTTGTTTCGTTGTTCAGTCTCTGTTGTTCGTCTATACCTGGAAGAGTGTTAAACGTGGGGCAACACTGCTTTTGATGGAGCATCGGACTATTTAATTTACTGATAGTCAATTCCACCTCCTCGCAAACTTCCCTTCGTTACAGGACTCTCCATCGCTCAAGACCAGGAGTGCCAAACCAAGAAAGTGCTTGCAAAAGTGGGGCCCAATGGACAGCACCGGTGGTGACCTGGCGCATGCCGCCGGGCAAGTCGATGGGAATATAGAGAAACGCTCGATACATAACGTAAGCCCTACAAGGACGTCAATGGAGAAGAACGTTGTCGGGGAGAAGGATATACAACCTCCACGCTCGTTCGACACGTCCTCGGAGGATTCCGCCGTGGTGGAGAAATTGGATTCCAAGATTGTCAAGGTCCGCGACGCTCCAGATGGGGACGAGGCATTTGCACATCTGCCCGATCATGAGAAAGCAATCGTCAAGAGGCAGTTGGATATTCCTCCGGTGAAGGTCACTTTCGTGACGCTATATCGATACGCCACCAGGAACGATCTGTTGATATTGTTCATCAGCGCGCTGTGCGCCATCATCGGCGGTGCGGTTATGCCTCTAATGACGGTATGCATATAGCACTCTTAGTCATTCGACGTAATACTGATTCGTGTGTAGGTCATCTTCGGTCAGTTGGCTGGCACATTCGCAAACTTCTTTCAGAGAACGCTCTCACACGCGGACTTTAACCATAACCTCTCTCACTTCACACTTTATTTCATATATTTAGCCGTAGGGGAATTTGTCACTATTTATATTGCTACTGTTGGCTTCATCTATACTGGGGAACATATTACACAGAAGATTCGGGAGCAGTATCTGGCTGCCATCCTCCGTCAAAACATAGCCTTCTTCGACAAGCTAGGCGCAGGAGAAATCACGACCCGTATCACGGCGGACACAAACTTGGTCCAGGATGGTCTTTCACAAAAGATTGGTCTCACGCTTACTGCCGTTGCTACGTTCATCACAGCTTTTGTGATAGGTTTTGTCAAATACTGGAAACTCACCCTCATCCTTACGTCGACAATCGTCGCCATCGTTGCCTGCATGGGGGGCGGGTCTACCTTTATCGTCAAATACAACAAGCGATCGCTTGAGGCTTATGCGTTGGGCGGCACCGTAGCTGAAGAGGTGGTCAGCTCGATCAGGAATGCAACAGCGTTCAGTACCCAGGACAAACTCGCCAGGCAGTACGACGCGCATCTGGCCGAGGCAGAGAAGTGGGGTCTGAAGGTCAAGGTTGCTTTGGCCTTTATGATTGGCGGCATGATGGGCATCATCTACTTGAATTATGGGCTCTCGTTCTGGCAGGGATCTCGGTTCCTAGTAGCCGGGGACATGGGCTTATCCGACGTTCTCACCATCTTACTTGCAGTCATGATCGGAGCCTTCTCACTCGGCAACGTTGCCCCGAACGCGCAAGCATTCACCACCAGTGTCGCTGCAGCGGCTAAGATCTTCAACACCATTGACCGCGTGTCTCCGATCGACCCGAAAACAGAGGCAGGCGCGAAGCTTGAACACGTCGAAGGCGCGGTTGAGCTCAAGCACGTCAAGCACATCTATCCATCCAGGCCAGAGGTTGTGGTCATGGAAGACGTGAGCCTCTTGGTACCAGCTGGAAAGACTACAGCCCTCGTTGGCGCATCCGGTTCGGGAAAGAGTACGATTGTGGGTCTCGTCGAACGGTTCTACAATCCGGTCGGTGGACATGTGTATCTGGATGGTCACGATACTCAGACGCTTAACCTTCGATGGCTGAGGCAGCAGATCTCATTAGTCAGCCAAGAACCCATACTTTTCGGAACCACCATCTACACCAACATTCAACACGGCTTGATCGGCACCAAGTACGAACACTTGTCCGAAGAGAAGCAGAGCGAGCTGATCATCAACGCGGCGAAGATGTCCAATGCCCACGACTTCATCACAAGCCTTCCCGAGGGCTACGAGACACACGTTGGTGAGCGTGGTTTCCTTCTCTCTGGTGGCCAGAAACAGCGAATAGCGATCGCTCGTGCAGTGGTCAGTGACCCCAAGATCCTCCTTCTCGATGAAGCTACGTCCGCCTTAGACACCAAGTCCGAAGGAGTCGTACAAGCAGCACTGGACGTTGCTGCTCAAGGAAGGACGACAATCGTCATCGCTCATCGACTGTCGACCATCAAAACAGCAGACAACATCGTCGTCATGTCTCAAGGACGCATCGTCGAGCAGGGTACACATGATGAACTGTTGGAAAGACGATCCGCTTACTACAATCTCGTCGTGGCGCAACGGATAGCTGCGCAGAAAGAAGAGCAGAACGCAGAAGAGACTGCGAGGTTGGACGCGCAATCGGAAGAACTCTTCCGAGCCCAGACAAGAGAAAAGAGCAATGTCATCGAGGTTGACCCGGACGATGTCAATATCGGCAACAAGCTCAACCGTACCGTATCGGAAAAGTCACTCTCGAGTGTGATCCTGCAGAAGAGGAAGGCGGAGGACGGAGCACACTACTCGCTGTGGACACTGATCAAGCTCGTCGGCAGCTTCAACAGAAAGGAACCAATGCTTATGTTACTCGGGTTATTCTGCTCGATCATTGCTGGTGGCGGTAACCCTACGCAGGCTGTTTTTTTCGCCAAAGCCATTGTATCGTTATCCCTCCCACCCAGTATGTACGACAAGCTACGACACGACGCGAACTTCTGGTCGTTGATGTATCTCATGCTCGGTATCGTCCAGTTCCTGTCATTCTGCGGCCAAGGCCTGGCATTTGCTTACTGCTCGGAGCGTCTCATCCACCGTGCAAGAAGCCAGGCTTTTCGAACAATGTTACGACAGGACATTGCTTTCTTCGATAGGGAGGAGAACTCTGCTGGTGCCTTGACTTCATTCCTCTCAACCGAGACAACTCATCTGGCGGGCATGAGCGGCGTCACCCTTGGTACTATTCTCGTGGTATCGACTACGCTCATTGCTGCCATTGCGCTCTCAGTTTCGATCGGTTGGAAGCTTGCCCTAGTCTGTACAGCCACCATACCACTCCTTCTCGCATGTGGGTTCTTCCGGTTCTGGATGTTGGCTCAGTTCGAGAACAGAGCGAAGAAAGCGTACGAGTCGTCCGCGAGTTATGCCTGTGAAGCGACCTCGGCCATCCGTACAGTCGCATCGCTCACAAGAGAAGATGACGTTTGGGAACACTACCATCTTTCACTCGTCGCACAAGCTCAGAAAAGTCTGAGGTCCGTGCTGAAGTCCTCCACCCTCTACGCAGGTTCGCAATCCCTCACGTTCCTTGCCATCGCCCTCGGGTTTTGGTACGGTGGGACCCTGATCGGAAACGGCGAATATAACATGCAGCAATTCTTCATCTGTTTCTCCGCCATCATCTTCGGCGCACAGTCCGCGGGTACGATCTTCTCCTTCGCGCCCGATATGGGCAAGGCAAAGCATGCCGCCCACTCTCTTAAGACGCTGTTTGACCGGAAGCCCGCGATTGATTCATGGTCGCAGGATGGAGCCGTCCTCAACGATATGGAAGGCACGATCGAATTCCGAGACGTTCATTTCAGATATCCGACCCGTCCCGAGCAACCTGTTCTCAGAGGTCTGAATCTCACAGTCAAACCAGGCCAGTATGTTGCCCTCGTCGGCGCCAGTGGATGTGGTAAAAGTACCACCATCGCATTGATGGAGCGATTCTACGACCCGCTGGCCGGTGGTATCTTCGTGGACGGGAGGGAAATTTCCAGTCTCAACATCGGCAATTACAGGAGTTTCCTCGCTCTGGTCAGCCAAGAACCGACCTTGTACCAAGGTTCGATCCGCGAAAACGTCCTGCTCGGCGCCGACAGGGAAGACGTGCCCGAGGAGGCCATCGTGCAAGCATGCAAAGATGCTAACATTTACGAATTCATCCTCTCACTACCGTACGTAACAAACCCCAAACTTTCACCCAGACCATCAAGCTAATCTTTTCTTTTTAGTGACGGCTTCGCCACCGTTGTCGGCAGCAAAGGCAGCATGCTCTCCGGCGGGCAAAAGCAACGCATAGCCATCGCCCGCGCCCTCCTCCGCGACCCCAAGGTCCTCCTCCTCGACGAAGCCACGTCGGCTTTGGACTCGGAGTCGGAAAAAGTGGTGCAGGCGGCGCTCGACGCGGCGGCCCAGGGTCGGACTACCATCGCCGTCGCTCATCGGCTGAGTACGATCCAGAAGGCGGATATGATTTACGTCTTCGATCAGGGGAGGATTGTTGAGCATGGGACGCACGATCAGTTGTTGAGGAATAGAGGCAGGTATTTCGAGTTGGTCAATTTGCAGAGTTTGGGGAAGACGAATTAGGTTCGTTGGGGGGTGGGGTATGACGGCGTCTTAATATTCATCGCAGTTATGTATGCCGGCAGCGTTGGTGTGGGAGCCTCGCTCGGCGTTGGATTGCATAGATAGATATATGTATGGGTATGGGCCGGCATGGCGTTGGCGGACACGGTGTTTGGCACCGCTCAGTCTCTATCCTTCTTGCTCGGTCGTTATAGGTAGACGGTCATCTCACCCGTCGTATAGACGTCGAGTGCTTGTACACGATTACGAGTATGGCACTTATGTAGTAAATGGGATATATGTAGTAATACTTCACTGCTCCCACCTCTCCGTCTCCACTCACCGTTACCAATGCCTCGAATCGAAGCGAACAGACACGAGTCTGAGAGCAGAGATCCAATGTCGCTATCTTTTACAGCACTCTACCCTCCCTCCCTCCCTCCCAGCACAACACAGCGAACTCCTTTAGACCACCACGAACTGCAACCCGTAGCCATACCCCCCAAGCCCTTCCCTTGAAACCAACCCCCCCCTCCCCCGCGCTGCCCTCGAAAACAAAAACAAAAGTTCTCTCTAATCGCGCCCAGCAACGCCCATCTCATCATAAACCGTCTGCACCCTGACGCCGCGCTTCTCGGCGATCAGGCCCATGAGCGCGGTGCCGACGTCGCGGATTTCGTTGTAGGTGTGTAGTAGGTCGATGTGACGCTTGACGATGGTCGAAGCGGGGATGGAGGGGGTTCTGATAGGGGGGAGAGGGGGGGTTAGTGTGAGTAAGTGGAGGGGGG
>JAABUU010003281.1_pt1 | contig 20835 bp, 20 predicted proteins | sample 5559301 | NCBI WGS metagenome assembly JAABUU01 (sample SAMN10711884, study PRJNA513360) | rock metagenome | isolation source: Antarctica rocks | place: Antarctica: Victoria Land, Richard Nunatak white | reverse complement strand
CCCTGCAGAAGTAAGATTTATCCATGAGGCAATACGTGTTGCGCAGTCATAGCCTTCGATGATGCCCGTGTGGCATGATACGATGCCCCGGTTGGGATTGCACGGGCAGCCAAAGACAAGGGAGCGGGCATGACGATTCTCGACGCAGCGTATACCGACCGGCAGGCGCGCTTTGTCGCCCTCGCGGATGAACTGGCGGCGAAGATCGCCCCACGCGCCGCCGCCTATGATCGTGACAATACCTTTCCGTTTGCGGACTTCGCGGACCTGAAGAATGCTGGATACCTCGCGCTCACCGTCCCCGAGGTAGTCGGCGGCATGGGCGCGAATCTCGGCGAGTTCGTCCGCGCGCAAGGGCGGCTGGCGCTCGGCAATGGCGCGACCGCACTCGCCAGCACGATGTCCCTCTCGACGATCGGACGCGAGGCGCAGTTCCACGCCTGGCCGGAGGGCATCCGGGCGCGCGTCTTCACGGCGGCCGTACGGGATGGTGCGACGGTCAATAGCATCGCGACGGAACCGGAACTCGGCTCCCCATCGCGCGGCGGGCGACCGAACACGACCGCAAAACAGGTAGAGGGCGGCTGGCTTGTGAGTGGTCGCAAGACATGGAGTACACTCAGCCCGATCCTCGCCTTTTTCCTCATCTTCGCCGGGATTGATGAAAAAGAGGAGACCGGCGACTTCCTCGTCACGCGTGGTGCGGCGGGCCTCTCAGTGATCGAGACGTGGGACAGCCTCGGCATGCGCGCCACCGGCAGCCATGACGTGCTGCTGGAGGACGTCTTCGTGCCGGATGCCGATGTCGTCCGCATTGGCGGGATGCGCAAGGGCGCAGACCCCGGCGCGACCGATCATCGGGCCTGGGGTGCGCTGGCGGTAAGCAGCGTCTATCTCGGTGTCGCGGAGGCGGCGCGCAATACCGCCGTGCAGTACGCGACCGACCGCGTGCCGACAAGCCTCGGCAGGCCAATCGCCACGCTCCCGGCGATCCAGGCAAAGATTGGTGAGATAGACATCGCCCTACTCACTGCCCGCGCGCTGCTCTGGCCGGTGGCCGACGAGTGGGACATCTCCAGTGGTCATCGCTCCGGCTTCGCGGGCCGGGTGGCTGCCGCAAAAATGACGGCGACGAACACCGCCGTCCGCGTCGTGGACCTCGCGATGCGCGTCGTCGGCGGCGCGAGCCTGACGAAGCATTTACCGCTCGAGCGATACTACCGTGATGTCCGCGCCGGTCTGCACAACCCACCGATGGACGATATAACGGTGGTCCTCGCTGGAAAAAGCGCGTTCGGGCAGGATTAGCCCGTCACACAATCGCGTGCTGACCCATTCAAACGAATGGTACGAGCATTGCCTGCGGGATAGCGCGCGATTCAGCCCCCATTCATCTCACCGCGCGGATGCTCTGCTATACTGGCGAGTACCCCACGCGAGCGAGGGCTTTGTGCCGTGGGCGATGAGGGGGCGTATGGAGGCCGAAACTATGCACGTCCGCGCGACGGACGACGTGCAACCGGCACGCCGAAACGAACGATCGCTGCCGCCGAGCGAGCGGACCGCGCCACACAGCGTCCGCGCGATGCGCCTGCCGGTGCGCGGGATGCTTCTTCCTCGTCGGCACCGCCCAACGCTCGCCGCCCTCGCCGCCTTTTACCGCGAAACTCGCACGCTGGGTACGCCGACAGCAGCGCATGTCGCGCGCCTCGATGCATGGGGAACGGATGTTAACCGCGTCTGGGATGGCACGGCTGCCTACCACCCGGTGCTTTCGCCACTCGCCGCACGCGATCTGCCACGCGAGCCGCTCCTCGCGCTTATCGCGGCGCAACGGGAACGCCAACGCACGCCGTGGTACGAGACGTATGACGATCTCCTCGCCTTCTGCGCGCGCGCGACCAACCCGCTCGGGCGGCTCGTGCTGGCGATCCTCGGCTACACGGACGACGAGCGGATCGAGCATAGTGACGCGCTCTGCACCGCCGTACAACTGACCGCCTTCTGGCGCGACATCGCGCGCGATTACACGCGCGGCCGCATCTACGTCCCACGAGAAGATATGCACCTCTTCGGCGTCTCTGATGACGATCTCGCACGCGCGATCGCGCATCGCCACGCGGACACGAATATCCGCGCGATGATCTCCTTCGAGATCGAGCGTGTCCTCGAATTACTCCACCACGGCGCACCGCTCGTCACGATGCTCCGGGGGCGGGCACGCCTCGATTGCGCGCTGGTAATCACCGACGCCCGCGCGATGCTCGCCGCCATCGTCCGGCAAGGGTACGACCCTTTCGTCACCCGACCGCAACTCTCGCGCACCGCCCGTGCCGGTACGCTCTTCGGTGCGGTGCGCTCGATCAGCGAAGAGACGCTGAACAGCCGCTGACCTCTCGGTAGCGTAGCCTTCAGCCTGCGAACGCTACGCAGGCTGAAGGCTACGCTACCACGTTCTCTCGAACGCATACTCCAATTGACAACCCGGAACCCGGCGGACGTATAGAGCGCCAATGACGCGTCATTTCCACCGACGGAATAGACGATCGCGGTGCGTGCTCCATGCGCCTTCAGGCGTCGCAATCCTTCATAGACAACCTCCTTGCCGATTCCCTGCTGGCGGTATGCCGCCCGCGTCCCGACCAGCTCGAACTCGCCCGTCTGGTTGACGGGATCGAGCCAGCAGATGCAGTAGGAGGCGAACTCGCCATCCGGCATCACTGCGACGATGTCCAGATTGGACAGATAGCCGGGCACACGGCGCATCCGCGCATACGAATCGCGCGTCACCTGTGATCCAGCCCAGAGCTCGCGATGGAGCGCGACCCGTTCAGGAATCTCGGCATCGTCCGTGAGCGGGCGGATCACCGCACCCGGCGGCAGTGGCACATCCGGGATCGGCGTATCCAGATCGCGATGCATCACGCGGAGCACATGCGTGTCCGTACGGACGAAACCGTGGCGATGCAAGAGCGCGATGCGCCGGGCGTCGGTTTCCAGTGCGTACGTTGTGAACGCGTGTGTGGCTCCATCGTCACCCGGCACACTCCACTCGGCGGTGATCCACGTCAGCATCGCTTCTTCGAGTGCCGCGTCATCGTAGGCGCGCGGGTGGAGTTGGAGCGTCGCGGACACGCCGGTATCGCGCCACGCAAAGCCAAGGAGCCCAGCATCGTCGGACCAGAGGCGGATATTCGCGGCCGGATCGAAGGTGTCGCTGCGAAACATCTGCCATCGCACATCACCGACATGCCACTGGCCCGGCCACCGCGCGTCTCCATTCGCTGCGGTGACGAGATCGAGGAGGGGCTGCACATCGGTCGGTGTCGTGAATGGCCGTGACGGAAACGGCCCGGTGTCGTCTGTCATTTCTCCTCCTCGATCACAAAGAGCGCCATCCGCTTGCGGCAGACCGAACGCGCGGCTATTCTCTCAGAGCGGACACGACCGCGCATGGGGACGATGAAAGAATGCCCGACGACCGCCCGATAACCGAGCGCCGCAAGGCCGAACATCTGCGGATCACGCTCGACGAGGATGTCGCCTCCGGCCTCACCAACGGCTTCGAGCAGTATCGCTTCATCCACCAGGCGCTACCGGAGTGCGACCTCGACGCCATTGATACTCGCCAAACCTTTCTTGGCAAAACTCTGCGGTTGCCCCTGCTCATCTCCTCCATGACGGGCGGGACGGCGGAAGCGACGGCGATCAACCACCGGCTCGCGGAAGCGGCCCAGACTGCCGGGATCGCCCTCGGTGTCGGCTCGCAGCGGAGCGCGGTGGAGCAACCGGCGCTCGCCGCCACCTTCCATATCCGCGATGTCGCGCCGGACATCCTGCTTTTCGCGAATATCGGCGCGGTGCAACTGAATCGTGGATACGGCGTCGATCAGTGCCGCTGCGCGGTGGAGATGATCGGCGCGGACGCCCTCATTTTGCATCTCAACGCCCTGCAGGAAGCGCTGCAACCGGAGGGCGACCATCAGTGGAACGGCCTCCTCGCGCGGATCGAAGCGATCTGTCATGCGGTTGGCGTGCCAGTCGTCATCAAAGAGGTCGGCTGGGGCATCGCACCGAACGTCGCCCGGCAACTCGCGGAAGCGGGCGTCGCGGCGATTGATGTCGCGGGGGCGGGCGGCACTTCGTGGAGTCAGGTGGAAATGCATCGCGCTCGCAATCCGCTGGCCGCGCGCGTCGCCGCGCACTTCGCGGATTGGGGCATCCCGACAGCGGAATGCGTCGCCAGCATCGCTGCGTCGCTCCCAACGCTACCGTTGATCGCCAGTGGCGGTCTGCGGAGCGGCGTAGAAGTCGCGAAGGCGATTGCCCTCGGCGCACATGTGTGCGGGCTTGCGCTCCCTTTCCTCAAAGCGGCGACTATCTCGACGGAGGCGGTGCTGGAAGCCATCGAAGAACTGGCGATCACGCTCCGTGTGGCGATGTTTGCGACCGGGACGCCCGATCTCGCGGCGCTACGCGGGACGCCCTGGCTGATCCGCCACGACGCCCCACTGCCGATGTGACCGCTTGAACCGCCAAGAGGGAAAAGAGGGTATGAAATCTATTTTCTTTCTCTTCTTGGCGTCCTTGCGGGTGCCCTCTGGGCAGTATTGGCGGTTCAGAAGAGCGTCCTTTATCGCTTCGCGAATGCTTCCTCGATTTTATCCGCGAGGTCCACATCGCGCTTCGTGATCGTGCCCGCGTCGTGCGAAGTGCAGGTGATGTCTACCTTGTTCCAGCTGTGGATCGTGATGTCCGGGTGATGCCAAACCGACTCGGCGATCACGCCGACCACGACGACGAAGCCGAGCGCGTGGGCGAAGTCGCCCAGTTCGTACGTCTTCGTGATGTGCTCGCCCTTGCGCTCCCACCCCGTCAGTTTCCCCAATCGTACGGTGATCTCGTCGTCGTTCAGTCTGTCCATCGTCTGCCTCGCTTTCCAAACAATGCCTACGTTGTGCGATCGCCGGCAAGTGCGGTGCAGGCCATGACCAGTTTGGTATTCGGGTTCTCGAAGCCGAGTTTGACTGTCGCACGGGCGGGCCGCTGATCGTCAGGGAAATGCTTCACATACTCGGCATTCATGCGCGCGTACTCCGCCGGATCGGCCAGCCCGATCTGAATCCAGACAACGCGCTCCAGCGACGACCCGGCCACCGCGAGGATTTTGCGCAGGTTCTCAATCGTGCCGCATGTCTGCTCCTCGATCGTGCCGCCACCCTCGCCACTTGTCTGGTTCGCGCCGCCAACGCCCGATACCCAGACAAACCCATTCGCGACGACCGCCCGGCTGAACGGTAAATCCCCTCGCCCACCCGGAATGTTCTTGATGTACCAAATCTCATCCACCATCCCAACCTCCTTCTATCTGACCAACGATTTAAAGTCCAAAGGGCGACAAGAGGGGGAGAAAGATTGAACACAGAGGACGCGGAGAACGCAGAGCGCGCAGCGAGGCATTCCGTGATTTTTTCTCTCCTCTGTGTCCTCTGCGTTCTCTGTGGTCTTTGCGCTACGCTCCCTTTTTCTCCCCCTCCGGCGTTTCGACCTTTCTATTCTAACCCACTGCGACGGGTGCGGGTTGGACACTATCGCGTGGCTGGGAAGCGAGCATGGCGGCGACCTGGCGCTCGACATCGGCGCGGCGCGGCACAAGCAGGCCGAAGAGCGCGGAGATGAAGATAAAGAGCGACATGAAGGCATAGACGGGCCGAACGCCGATGAGGTCAATGCCGAAGCCCGCGATCGAGGACGAGAGCGGGAAGCCGCTCATCGAGATTGCGCGGGCCGCGATGTTCACCCGCCCTTGCAGGTGATCGGGAATCAGCCGCTGGCGGAGCGAAATGACGGTAATAATCACCATCTCGACGCAGAACGCGCGCAGCATGAGCAGGACGAGCGCGGCAGGCAGGTTTGGCGCGAAAGCCATCGCGACGGTCAGCACACCGGCGAGCGAGAAGCCGCCAATCATCATCGTGCGGATGCCCAATCGCGCGCTGACGCGGGTAACGAGGAAGGCAGAGACAATGCCGCCGATCCCCGACGCGGCGTAGAGCAGCCCGACCAACCCCTTGCGGATGCCCAGCCCTTCCAGCGCATAGACGGGCAGCAAGCCATACACACCGCCGTCCGCGAGCGTGAAGACAAAGAGGACACAAGCGAGGGCCCGCACAGTGCGCTGTCGCCACAAAAAATGTAACCCCTCGACAAGATCGGTGCGGACACTGCGCCCCTGTGCCGCGTCCAGAGCGTGCCGTTGAAACGGGCGGCGAATCGAGGCGAGCGCGCAAAATGAACAGGCGAAGGTGACGCAGGCAACCATCAACGATAATGCTTCACCGATGTTCGTTATCAGAATCCCCGCGACCGACGGCCCGATTAGCGAGCCGACGGAAACCGTGATTTGCAGACGTGCATTCGCCTCGACCAACTGATCGCGCCGGACGAGTGCGGTGAGCGTGCTGAGCGCGCAGGCATCGAAGAGCACAGTGAAGAGCGGCGCCAGTGCGGCAACGATGTAGACATGAACAATGGCGACAGTCCCGAACGCCGCCGCGATGGGAATGCTGGCATACAACACGGCCCGCGACGCATCGCACGTCAACATAATGACGCGCCGGTTCATCCGATCCGCCGCGACGCCCGCCCACGGCGCGACGAGTGGGTACGCCAGTGTCTCGAAGGCAGCGACGAGGCCCGTCTGCCAGGCCGAATGCGTCCGGCTGAAGACGAGGAGCGGCACGGCAATCAGGATTGTGAAGTAGCCATAGACCGTCGCCGCCTGCGACGCCCAGAGTTTGCGAAAATCCACATTACGAAGGAGCGAAGGCCCGGCGAACGACACGGCGGTGAGTTCCCTTCCCGGCGGCGCGATCCGACCGTCGTGATGAGCATAGCGGTGGTATGGGAAGGATTCAAGATATACTCGATGTCGGGCGTGGGGAACCTAACCCCCAGCCCCTTCCCACGCCAAGGTGCGGAAGGGGCTGGGGGTTAGGTCGTCCCCGCATCGCCGCCATCCCCACCGGAATAATCGCCCACCCGCCGCACTTCTGATAGAGTGACACTGACGACCGATGAATGCGCGATAACGCGGGAAGGAGGAGCCAATGCACACGCGGGATGAAATCCGCCTGACGACGCTTGCCGCCTGCGCGGGCTGAGCATCCAAACTCGGGCCAGGGGACCTGGCTCTTGTCCTCGCGCCACTCGCGGCGGTTGCCGTCCCGCCGGAACTACTCGTCGGCCTTCACACGAGCGACGATGCGGCGGTCTATCGGCTGACAGACGATCTCGCCATCGTGCAGACGGTGGACTTCTTCGCGCCCGTCGTAGACGATGCGTATGACTACGGCGCGATAGCCGCCGCGAACGCGATGAGCGACATCTACGCGATGGGCGGCGAAGTCCGCTTCGCGCTCAATGTCGCGGCGTGGCCGGAAGACCTGAGCGCCGATCTGCTCGCACGCGTCTTTCAGGGCGGCACGGATGCAATGTCCTCAGTCGGCGCAGTGATCGCGGGTGGCCACACGATCCGTGATGCCGAGCCGAAGTATGGACTCAGCGTCACCGGCGTCGTCCATCCCGACCGGATAATTACGAAAGCGGCAGCCAACCCCGGCGACGTGCTCGTCCTCACCAAGCCACTCGGCACCGGTACAATCACGACAGCGGCGAAAAACCTACGTGCCGATCCCGCGCACCTCGCGGCGGCAATCGCCAGCATGAAGCGGCTGAATAATGTCGCGTCGCGCCTCGCTGTCGCGGCAGGCGTCCGCGCGGGTACAGACATCACCGGCTTCGGCCTGCTCGGCCATGCCGATGAGATCGCGACGAAAAGCGGCGTCGCGATCATTATTGATGCCGCCGCCCTCCCGTGGCTGGACGGTGCGCGGCAGTACGCGATGCAAGAGATTCGCACCGGCGGCAGCGCCCGCAATCGCGACTACTTCGCCGCGCACGTCACCTTCGGAGACACGGTAGACGACGTAACCCGCCAAACACTGTGGGAGGCGGAGACATCCGGCGGACTGTTGCTCTGCCTCGCGCCAGAGGCCGTGGATGGCTTCCTTGCAGCATGCCAGACAGCAGGGCAAGCGGCATGGCGCATTGGTGCAGTCACGGCGGGCGCGGGCACTACGGTCCGATAAGCCGGAATCTCGTCACACCAAGGCCTAATGCAAGGAGTGGGGGCGCACGCCTCGTCTCAGTATCTGCACGGTGACATCATTCAACATCCTCGTTCCTTTGAGACGATATTCTCTCTCGTGAGTCGCAAAAGGTCGCAGGAGTCGCAGCGGGGCGTCGCTGTGTCCCGCCCTGTGTCCTGCAGGACGGGACAATGATCAGGACATGACTCCCATGACGGCGGGACACCGCGCCCACTACGCTGGGGTTACGCGGGAAGGAGAGATTGGCGCACCGCCCCGCACGGCATGCGAACGCGGGGATCGCCGTCCCGATACAGGAAAGGTGACACGATATGGACCAAGACAAGCAGGCTGCCGGTCGCGCGGTGCTGGGCGGAATGCACCGCCGCCGTTTCCTCGCATTGGCAGGGGGCATGGCGGGAGCGACGATCCTCGCCGCGTGTGGGAGTACCGGCACGGCGACCGACATGCCTCGCCCCGCTAACTCCGTTGCGACCGCGCCCGCTGCGGCAACGACCGCGTCGAACGTGCCCTCCATCGCGAGTCCGGTGCGGGCGACGACCACCCCCGGCAGCGCAGTCGCGGGGGCACCGAGCACGGGCGGTCTCCCGACGATGACGATCGAGGCATTCGACTACGGGTATCGGTCGCTTCGGACTATCTCTGCAGGTCCCACCCGCATCCAGCTGAAGAACGGCGGCAAGGAGCCGCACCACGCGCAGTTCATGCTGCTCAACGCGGGCGTCACCTCATCCAGCCCTTGCGCGGCCTTCGCGAAGGCCGCGCAAGGGCTGGATGAGGTGTTCGGCCTCATGACGCAGACGGGCGGGCCCGCGACCGTTAGTCCCGGCAGCAGCAGCAACGACGTGATCCTCGACCTCAAGGAGGGCCAGTACATAATCGCCTGCTTCGTCCCCGGCGCTGATCACATCCCGCACTTCGCCAAGGGGATGTTGATGCCGCTCAAGGTGACCGCCGCACCCGCTGCCGCCGCCCCAGCCCCCGCAGTGAACGGGACGATCACGCTATTCGACTTCAACTTCACGATGCCCGACACACTGCCGGCGGGCAAGAGCATGTACCATGAAGCAGCGTGAACGCTGTCGGCGTCGCGCCGCAATGACGGGCAGGTCGGCACGATCCGCCCGTCATCGGTTCTCCTCTGTTCGGCTGTGAATAACTGAGCGCGTGTTTGGTCGTTCAAACCCATCTGCTACGCACCGAGGCGCGGCGTGAAGGTGAGGACGACCGCCCCGCCACCGAGCGGGCTTGGCTCCAGCGAGACCGTGCCGCGCAAGTCCGTGGCGACGAGGTTCTGCGTGATTTGCAGGCCGAGACCGCCATCTACCTCGGCGCGGAAGCCGGGTGGGAACCCCTTACCGTCGTCCTCGACGCGCACCGTGATCTGGCCGTCCCACAAGCCAATATGCACCTTGACGACGCCGCGCATGCGCCCTTCGAGGCCATGCAGGACAGCATTTGCGACCAGTTCATTAATCAGGATCGCCAGCACCGTCGCCTCACGCGAGGAGACTTCCGCCGGTTCGCCCGCGACGATAAACTCGTACTCCGCGCCCGGCGGTAGAAGGGTCGTCGCAGCCTCGTTGGTGACGAGTTTCGCTACCTCATTGACCGTCGTGATTCCAATATCTTCGCGCGTCAGGAGGTCATGCACGGCGGCGATGGAGCGGATACGGTTGACGGCTTCTTTAAGCGGCAATGCCCATGCCTGTTCACCTGCCCGCCGGACATGCATCGAGAGGAGCGCGGCGACCGTCTGCAAGTTGTTGCGGACGCGGTGATGCATCTCCTGCAACAAGGCCGATTTGCTGGTCAGCGACCGGCGTGCATCGTCGTACAGCCGCGCCTGCTCGATGGCGATGGCGGCAGTGTTGCAGAAGGATTCCAGGAGATCAACCTGATCGCGGCTTGGGCCATTCCCCGCATCGAAATGGAGGCAGATACCGCCAATCATGCCGTGCGCGGTCCGAAGCGGGATACAGAAGACCGTTCCCTCGCCCGCGCCGTCATCCGGGCAGTCGGGAGTCGGCAGTCGGGAGTCGGGATCGAGCGTGGAGACCTGCATCGCTCGCCGGACGGCCTCCTTCCGCATCTCCTCACGCACCGGCGCGCCCTCGCCGCGCGTTGCCTCGTATCCAGCGAGAAAGGTCAGGCTCTCGCCGTCCGGCCCGAGTTCGTACATGCTCACCACATCCGCCTGGCCGAGCACCGCCGCCTGCTCCGCGATCGTCTCCAACACCCGCGTCAGGTCCAGCGTGCTGGTGACGACCGCTGTGACCTTTTGGAGCGTCTGGAGTTCGGCGACCTTCCGATGGAGCGCGACATCGGTCGCCTGGTAGAGCCGCGCATGATCAATCGCGATGGCGAGTTCGCCCGCGACGGTGGCGAGAAAGGCGAGATCGTCATCGCCCAGTATGCGGTGATCGCGGAAATGCAGGTTAAGTACGCCGATCAACCGGCCAACGGCAGGCAGGAACATTGGCACGGAAATGTGCGCGTGCAGGTGGTCGTCATCGAGGAGCGGCACGGGAGTGTACGCGGGATGCGTGTGCGCGTCCGACGTGGCGATGATTGTTTGCTCCCGCGCTGCGAGGCCGGTGATCCCCTCTCCAACGCGCAGCATCGTCCGACCAATCGCCGTTGTGGGCAACCCGACAACGGCCGAAAGAATGAGGCGCTCGCGCTCCTCATCGTGCAGATAGACACCGCATGCATTGCTCCGCATCACCTCTGCAACGGTTGTCGCCACCATTTCGAGCATGGGGACGAGGTCGAGCGTCGAGGCGGCGGCGCGGTGAATCCGGTGGAGCGCGTCGAGTCGAGCAACGTGCCGCAGGAGCGATGTGCGCTCCTGCATTGCCGGGTCAGACGAAGCGCGGTCCTGAATAGTCATGCAGTGTACCCCTCCAGGCCTATCCGCCCGTCCGTGCCAGTGTACCAGTTTGCATGTTTCGCGACCTGCATGCACAATCCGATACCGGTCGCCACCGTACAGGTTGTCCGTGCGGTGCAGTCATTGATGGGGAGCGGGTCTAGGGGGGGTATTTGTCAATGGTTTTAAGCGATCGTCGCAGATTGCGCCGGAGCGCGGTTCTCGTCTTACTTCTTATCCTCACATTGCTTCCGGTGGCGCAAACACCTACCCCGGCGTCCGCCGCGTTGACCGATCCGTATCCAGACCGCGACGGATTCTTCGGCGTCGTCGGGCGCGATCCGTATTATGAGTGGAACACTGATACCATCCACTTCAACAACGATGTCAACAAGGCAGTGCTGGAGAATATTGCCAAAGAGATGGCGGCGGACGGCGCGAAATGGGTACGGATCGAGTTCTTCTCCGAATACGGCGACGTATTCGGCGCCGGCAGGATACCCTACGAAAAATATGACTGGTTCCTCACCGATCTTTGCAAACGCTACAATATGAACGTGCTCGGCCTCCTCTCCTATGGCATCGTGCGGGATACAAATCCTACCTATGCCCTCAATAAGATAAACGATCCCGTTGACCAGTCGGACGGCTCCAACCCGTTCATTCGCAGCTTCGCGGATCGCGCGGCGGAGATCGCCGGGCACTACGCGGGGTACGTCAACGGATGGGAAATTGTCAACGAACCGAATGCAAATACGCAATTAGACTTCATCACCAAGGGTCAGCAGCAGCGCATCTTTCCCGACCGGATGGCGGCGATCATGTCGCTCACCTACCCACGCCTCAAGAGCATCAACCCGAACGTGCCCGTCCTGCTCGGTGGCCTCATCAACGCCCCCGGCGCCTACCCAGACAATTACGATGTCCCGTACCTGCGGCAGGTGTACAACTCGCCCATCATCAAGGGGCGAGGCGGTGCACCGTGGGATGCCGTCGCGGACCATCCATACGACTTAAAAGCGTCCGACATCCCCGGCCATGTGCGCGACATGCACACCGTGATGGAGCAGGCTGGCGAAGGATTCAAGAAGATCTGGATCACCGAGTTCGGCATGCAAGCGGCCGCTCCCACCGTGCCGGAGTCCGGCATCATCCCCGTCACGGACGATGAGGCGAAACAATCGGCCTTTCTCAACGACACGCTCACGGCGCTCAACAAGATGCACGACATCGTTGAACGCGTCTTCTGGTTCAAACTGGAGGACTTCACACTCACGGAAGGAAACCAGGAGACGCACTGGGGCTTGTTCGCCTTCCGTCGCGAGGGCGATCATCCCGGCGAACCGTGGCCACGCAAGGACGCACTGCGCGCCTATGCGAGCATTGCACGCCCGGCCGCGCTTCCCACCGCGCCGGAAGACCCGAACAAACCGACTGCCGCCGACGCAAAGTGGTTCCCGGAGACCAAACATTGGATCGCCGGGCCATTCCGCCTCTACTGGGAGCGTAACGGCGGCCTTGAGCGATTTGGTCTGCCGCGCACGAGTGTCTATACCTCGGCGGGTCACGTCGTGCAGATCTTCGAGCGAGCGCGGTTCGAGTTCCATGACGAGTTCGCAGGGACGCCCAACGAGGTGCTCCTCACCCTGCTCGGTGACGTAACGACGCGCACGCGCACGTTCCCGACCGTGCCACGTCCGGTATTGGAGAGCGACGTCTACTTTCCCTCTCCCGGCGTACCGACGCGGCCACCACCGACGCCTACCCCCACGCCGACACCCTCCCCGACGCCATCGCCGACACCAAAGGCGACAAAGCCATCGAGCGGCACGCCGGGCGCGTCGAAGGCCGAGACGCCCATCCCCTTGCCGACGCTCGTACCCACGCCACCGCCCCCGCCGCCCTTCTCCGGCATGTACTTCTCGGAGACCTCGCACACGCTCACCGGGCCATTCCTCCAGTTCTGGAAGCAGGGCGGCGGGCTGCCGGTCTTCGGCTACCCGATCAGCGAGCCGATCATCGAGAAGAACGCCGATGACGGCAAATCGTATGCCGTCCAGTACTTCGAGCGGACGCGGTTGGAGTACCACCCTGAGTTCACAGACAACCTCTTGCCGGTCCTCGAAGGTCTGCTCGGCAACGATCTCATCCGCAGCGGCGGGTGGTGGCGGTAAGGGGGAAGTAGCGAGTAACGAGTAACGAGGGACTTGGCCCTTCTCGTTACTCGTTACTCGACGCTACTTTGGTCGCCCCGTCAGACGCAGTTTGCCATTCAGGACTTCGACGCGATCCACGTAGATCGGCAGGTTGTCGTTGATGAGCGCGTCGTTCTGGACATCCGACACGATTTGATCGGTGATGCTGCTCGGCAGCGGGAAGCGGCCGCTCTCGACCCGCTCGACACGGAGCATCAGTTTCCCATTCTCCGCTGTCGGCACCGCGACAACGACAAGGTCCACACGTACGGGGAAACTGTCGCTCTTCACCTTGCCGCCCGCGAAGACACGCCCATCATGCACGGAGACCTGCGGGTTCTGGATGTCCGCGCCGATGGCATCACGATTCGCGTTCACCGTCTGCGCAAACTTCGAGGTTAGTTCCGCGTCGGTCAATTCGATCGTCACATCGGTGTTGCGAGGCGCGGCGATGATCTGATTCACCTTCGTGTCGAAATTACCCGCCGCTACCGTGCTGACAGGTATCGTCGTCGCCGCGACCCGCGTCGGCGTCGGACGCGTGACGAAGAAATAGATGGTCGCGAGCGCAATAGCCGCGCCGAGGACAATTGCGGTCAGGAAAATCAGGCAGCCACGCATTTCATCTCCTTCGTTTCGGAAAATCACGCCCGTGACGGTTGCACCGCCGCGCCAGGGCCCAGCCGCGCCCGTTCGGCGAGGCGGCGCTGGAAGTAGATCTGGAACAGTCCGACGCTGAGCACAAGGAAAATCGAGTAGACGACGAACACCGTCATGTATGAGCCGGTCGCGCGGATCACGCGGCCCGCGATAATACTCGTCACCGCCCATCCACCGTTCCAGAGGACGGAGCGGATGCTGAAGACGTATGCCCGCTGCCGCGCCGGTAGAAGATCGGCGATAAACGTCGAGTCAATCGGCCACGACATGTTGATGCTCGTGACGCGCAGCGCGTGGGCCGGGATCGCTAGCGCGAGATGGGGCACGAAGATCATCGCAACAAACAATGGTAAGGGCGAGATGCGTAGAACACCGACCGTCCTCAGCGCGCCGAATTTCGCCGCGACGACCGGCCCCGTCAGGCCAACGACCGCCGCTACCAACGCCGCTGCCGCGTAGATATAGCCGACGACCTGCGTGCTCGCGCCGAGCCGCGTGAGGTAGACATTATAAAAGGGGATGACCGCACCGGAGGCGACGGCGAGCAACCCGCCAGAGATGATGAAGACATAAAAATCGGCGCGCCGCGTTCCCGGCTCCTTCCTCGCCTCGACGGTCATTTGCCGCCGGATGCCTGCCATCTCGCCGCGCGGTTCACCCGTCGTGGGGCGCATGCGGAGGAGCGGGATGAGCGCCAATCCCGCGACCACGACGCCGACCAGCAGCGTCGCGCGGTACGAACCGACCGAACCCGTCGTCAGCGCCGGAAAAACGAGAAAGAACAGTTTCGGCAGCAGGCCGCCACCGAGGTTGCCGAGCGTGCCGCTGAACGCCTGCGACGAGTAGACGATGGACGAGGCATGCTGCCGCGTCTCATTCGTCGTCCGTTCGAGGACGATCAGCATCGTCGGGTTCGAGAAGAACGAGGTACCAATCCCCTGCAACCCGGCGAAGACGAGCAGGATCAGCGGAGTGTTCGACAGGGTCAAGCCAACGCTCGTGATGCAGAAGATCGTGAAGCCAAAGACGATGACGATCCACGGGCCGTACCGATTGATGATTGGGCCAATCGTCAGCGCCGCGCCGGCGATGGCGATGGTGTTGACCGCCGTGAAGGCGCCGATGAAATCTTCATGCAAGCCGATCCGATTCAGATACAGGTTGTAGAGAACCTGAAAGACGCCGATGTTGAGGTAGCCGATCAGCGTGAAAAGGATGTAAAGGCGCATGTCGTGGCTGAAGGCGCGGACGGTGCGCGCGTACCCCGTAATGCCACCGGGCGCTGCTGCCATCCGTTCGTGCTCCCTCCCCACGCGTTGTCCGGGTCATCTCCGTCGTCACACTGCGCGTCACGCTACCATCTCCGCCGGACGCACGCAATCAATCGCCCAGCACGTATCTGTTCAGGGATGAAGGGAGGGGATATGCTGGCGACATGATTGATCTCAAGGACGCCAGTCGCGAGGCACTGATTCGTCTGGTCGTTGCACACCACGAGACGATCCAGCAGCAGGAACGGATCATCGCCGATCTGCACGCCGAAGGTCGCGCGATTGAGCGCGCAGGTGACGGCCTTGATGGTGCGGGTCGGCACGCTGATCGCCGCGCTGGAAACAGCGACGCGCTCGGACGACGGGACGAGGAGCGGACGCGGGCAGGGGATGCCCGGTCTCACGCCCGCGCATGTGCGGGTGCCTGCATCGAAGCGCGTGCGTGGGGATCGGTCGGCGGCGATGGTGGCGGCGGTGGGGGAGGAGTGCGCCGGGGTCTTGGTGAGCGACGTCTACGCGGGGTACGCACCGCATGACGGGGTGAAGCAGCAATGCTGGGCGCATCTCGTACGCGATGTGCATGATCTGCGCGTGGCACACCCGAAGGATGCCGCCCTGCAGGCATGGGCGGCGGGGATGCAGGACGCCGCTCATGCATCGGCGTGCCGGTGCCGCAGCGGGTGTTGAGTGCGCGGCGGGCGAAGCATCTGCACGAGTTGTTCGTCTTTGTCGTGGAACCGGACGTGCCGCCGGACAACAACCGCGCCGAACGCGCGCTCCGGCATCTGGTGACGAGCTGGAAGATCAGTGGGGAACACGCGCGGCGGCGGGCAGTGCGGCGACGATGGCGCTGGCGACGCTGTTCGGGACATGGCGACTACGCGGGGAGAATCCGTACACCGCGGGTCGTGCGCTGCTCGTTTCCCCTCATCCCTGAATAGTTACTGTATTTCGATCCGCTTGACCGTTCGGCGACACGCACCGTATACTCTGCACTGCGGCCGGGACGCCGACGGGAGTGACGCGCCGACGTAGCTCAATGGCAGAGCAACGGTTTTGTAAACCGTAGGTTGCCGGTTCAAGTCCGGCCGTCGGCTCCATCGAACGAGAAACATTGGGCAGGTACCAGAGCGGCCAAATGGGACTGGCTGTAAACCAGTTGGGAAACCTACGGGGGTTCGAATCCCTCCCTGCCCACCATGTACCACGCGCATCGGCCCTGATAGCTCAGTTGGTAGAGCACATTCTTGGTAAGAATGAGGTCATCGGTTCAAGTCCGATTCAGGGCTCCACTTTTTCCCTTGTATACAAAGAAAAACCGCCCGAATACATCGGGCGGTTTCCTTTTGTAAGCGTCGCTACTTCACGATTACTTCACGGGCGCTCGCAGTTTCACCGAATAGCATTGCGCCGATGGCGTCCGAAGCGTGCTCTTGCATGTCTGGTAGGACGTGCGCATACGTGCTGAGGGTCATGCTGATGTTCGCGTGTCCGAGCCGTTCCTGAATCACCTTCGCGTTCTGGCCCTGCTGTAGCAAGAGCGTCGCGTGCGTGTGGCGTAGTGCGTGAATGTTGAGCGCGGGAATCTCGGCTTTCTTCGCGATTGCACGCAGGTTGCGAAGCAGATTGCCCGGATTGATAGGCCCGCCGCCCGCGACGGTGAACACCAGATCGTGATCGCGCCACGCCGGGCCGCACGCGAGTCGGGTTTTATTCTGATGGACGCGGTGCGCTTGCAGCGCGGTCGCGACTTCTACGGGAATTGGGATGACACGTCGGGCTTTCGGCGTCTTCGGCTCCTGAAAGATCGGCGCGCCTTTCTTACCGACTGTCACGGATTGCCGGACATGCACGCGGCTCCGAGCAATGTCCACATCCTGCCAGCGCAAGCCGAGCAATTCGCCGCGCCGCATCCCGGTCGTGACGGCGAGCAACCAATAAGGATGGTAGGTGTCCTGATCCGCGAGCGTCACAAACCTCTTGACTTCTTCCACCGTCCACGTCGCGACTTGCTTATGTGTGACGCGCGGCGGATCAACCGCATCGCAGATGTTGCGAGATACCATTTGCCATCGCACGGCCTGCCTGAGAGCCTGTGAGAGCCGTAGATGGCTCTTATGGACGACTACGGCGGAATGTCCGGCAGTCAGCGCGGTCGCGTAGAATTCTTGCACCTGGGCTGGCGAGAGCCGTTGCAGCGGGATACTGCCGAGCGCGGGTTTCAGATGGACGCGGATCGTCGTCTCATACGCTTGGTACGAGGTTTCCCGGACGCTGTGACGGGCGATGGTTGCAAGCCAATGGTCGAGGTATTCCCCGACCGTCATCTTGCTCCCCTCGATTGCCGTCCCGCGCTCGATTTCGACGAGCCACTTGGCTAGTTCCTTTTCGGCTTCTTTCTTGGCCGTGAAGGACTTGGAACGCTGACGCCGCTTCCCCGTCACCGGATCGGGCGGATATTCGACGCGGACGAGATACGACGTGCCGCGCGGCCCGATAATCTTCTGAATCCGATCTGCCATGTGATCCCCCTTCGTGATGGGGCCGGAACATCCCGGCCCCACGAATCCCTACCCTATGCCGCCGTTTCGCAATCATCCGGCGTCGTCAACTCGTGGCACGTCAGCATCCGGTCAATGCGGAAGGTCTTCCACTGGCGGCGCATCGTGCAATACGCCTTGCAGACGATCTTGTTCTCTTTCGTTAGGCTGATGCTGTTCGGCCACAGCACCCGCGCGTCCTGTCCACCATCCAAGCCGACATAGAGCACGACCACCGCGCTACTATCGCGCATCGCATCAGCAACGGCGACGGCAGTAGCGAACGAGCCGAGGCAGCCGGAACGCTTGTAATAGATGCTTACTGCCGTCGTAATCATGTTCATGTCGGTCTGCTGGTCAATCGTCGCGGGCAAGAGCATGCCGGACTTCGTAGTGATCGTGCGGGCCGTGGTACCATTCGTCGTGGACATCGGGGCAACTCCCTTTGTTCGCTGCCCTGTCGGTGTCATCAGCACCGGCGGGGCGTTTCGTTGTCAGTGGCATTTCCATCTGACATTGACAGTATACGCTATTTCATAGATACTGTCAATGGGCTGGTGAAGGTTCGAGCGAATCTCGTACTATGCCCGTATGCAGATCGGAGATGACGAAGTGCTCACTATCCCCCAGGCAGCCGCTCGACTCGGCGTGACACCCGATACCCTACGCCAGCAGATCAAACGCGGGCTACTGAATGCTACTCGCGCCGGTGGCGTCTACCTCGTGACCGCACGCGAGGTGGCTCGGTATGACGAGTATCGGAAAGAGCCGCGCGGCTTCGCCCGGCCCGATCACCCGTTGCATGGCAAGCGGGGCGGCGGCGGGCGGCGCAAGAAGACGGACGAATGACTTGATGGACGATGCGCCGTCAAAACATGACAGCACGACATCCCCCAAGGCGAGCATCGAACTGAACAAAGCCGCCGATCAGTGAGCGGCGTCCCGCGCGCACCGGGTATCAGTCGCTCAGCGGGGCATCACCGTGATCGACGCATGGCTCGTGGCTGACCACAGCGCGCCCGACGGCCGTCGCCTGATCGTCGCCCTCCCGCACACCGCGCGCCGGGAGGCGAACCACACCGCCGCCGGGCACCGGGTCGCGGTGCATATCGGGCTCAGGGCGGCGCTGCGCGACGTGATCTCCCGGCTGGAAAGGGCGGCGATGGCGGGGGAGCCGGTGGAGGTGCAGGTGGAAAGGGAGTAAGGGCAGTAGATGGGGGTGGCTGGCCATTTGGTCGAACGGTGCCCTACTGTTGTTTCTTTCGTGGGGGACGATTCTCACGATCAGAACGCGCCTGATCTTTCTGCTCGCCAATACCCTTGTAGAATGCAGCAAGAACCGCAGCGACGCCGGTACCGATTACTCCGGCACCCGCCAGCGCATTGATGTGAGCGATGAGGACGCCCGCGACGATCATTATGACACCGAGAAAGAGGCCGCCGAACAGGCCCGCTCGTGCAAGAAAAATGTCGTTGTTAGCGAGTTTGCGCACGATCTCACGGCGAGCACGTCCCTCTTCCTCAAACTGCTGGAAGATGCGTTCCGCCGATCCGGGCAGCACGTCGTCATATTTGCGGAGAATGTCCGGGTGTGGAAGCGGCCCGATGTGCATCTCTGAGCGATGTTCGATGCCGATGATACGGTTGTCGGCCATATCGGGAACTTCCCGTGGGGATAATGGAGGGTCTTGGGGCAAATGGGAAGTTTGGACGGCGGATTTGCTCTGACGCTGCCGTGGCGTCTTTCCGCCGCCCTGTTGGTTCATTTGCTCCCGACCAATTCGCGCGAAGCACCGAGTTGACGCCGCTGGAACCTCTCCTCATAGGAGGACAATGCGCGGCGAAAGTCATCGCCGACAGCGGACCAGTCGCTCTCAATTGCTTGGGTGTCGGCTTCGTCGTCGCTTATCGGGTTTCGGCGTGTCCGAAGTGCGCCCGTGAAATCCAGTAGCCGAGCGGTTCCATTGAAGAGCGATGGACGCGTGAAGATAAACGTGCCATACCGGGTCGGGTATATATGGATTGTTTGATTCTTCTTCCGATGCTTCGCCATTTCTTCATGCCCCTCCTGTGCTACCGCGCTTCGTCAAAGCCGGGACTAACAGTGTAGCATCCTCACCGAAAATCATCGACTGTATGTACAGCATTGTAACGAACGAGACATTCTCCCGGTTGCGCGGCGGCGATCCGCCGGACGATGCGCGAGGCGCGGGCGGGCCAGTCCGCATCATCGCCGCCTGGTCGCCATCATCATGTACACCAAGACCCCGCCGACCAGTCCGCCGCCGAGAAAGAGCACGATCCCGACACGCGCAACATTCCCGTGCAGCGTCCCGTATCCCTGCCGCGCACCGTAGACGGTCAGCGCCTCGTAACAGAGGGCGATGAAGGCAATCACCGCCAAGAGCGCGACCAGCGTGATGAGGTGTTGCAGGAAGATGACGCGCGCTTTCCAATGCTGGGCGCGTCTCCACCGGGCGCGATGTTCGGGAGAGGGCGGGACGGCCATACTAGCGGATTCGACCGAGCAGAATCATCCCTGCATCGCTGTTCGATAGTTCGCATCGAGCGCGGATGTAAGGAGCAGGATCGCCGCAATCCGCCGCGCCATGTGCGTGACTTCGCGCACCTCATCGCGGTTCAGCGAGCGACCGAGCAACGACCGTTCGCAGAAGGGCAGCCACTCTTTTATCATTCGATACCGACCGATTCAGCGTCGCGCGCCGCGTTAGGTGCCAACAATCGCTCCCCTATCTGATCGTTGCCGAGCTCGTGCGGCCAACCAAAGGCGTCACGGCGTGACCGAGGATCACGGATTGGGTCAAGAACAATCATTGCTGCTCGTACGTCGGCGTGAGACCGAGTTGATTGAACGTTTCCTTGATCGTCAGGTTAAGGACAGTGGGATCAACGCCGTTGGGCGCGTCCGCGTCGATGATGATGCTAAGTGTGACTGTCGCGCCTTGATTGATTAGGGGGAGCACCGCGCCGCTCATAACCTTCGAGACCTGCCCTGGTGCGATGCCGCTCACGTTTATGGTCAGGAAGCGTGCAGGGCCGGGGCCGATTGGCTTCGTGCTCGTTCGGACGAGTTGCAGCCCCGTACGCGCGATGAGTTGCGAATAC
>JAABUU010003280.1_pt1 | contig 20843 bp, 27 predicted proteins | sample 5559301 | NCBI WGS metagenome assembly JAABUU01 (sample SAMN10711884, study PRJNA513360) | rock metagenome | isolation source: Antarctica rocks | place: Antarctica: Victoria Land, Richard Nunatak white | reverse complement strand
ATCAAGACATCTTAGAACAAACTTGAAAACTTGCATGTGATCTTGTTGTGCAAAAAAGCACCGCATGGTGTCGGTGTTCGTGGAAAACAAAGGAGCATACTGCTGCCTAAGTGCATGGAGAGCCGGACACTCAAAAATCATGTGCATTCCATCACTAATAAAATACATGCTCCGGAACCATACCTCCTTGCAGGCCCCTGCAGCTCGGTGATTATCAAGAATGTCCCTCAGCACTCAATCTCCGCAATTAGGCGATCTTCCTCCAGAGGTATTATCGCAAGTTTTGACGTTTTGTACAGCAGATTGGTGGTCCATACGGCAAGTAAACCGTCGATTGAAGCTTGCTGTTGCTATGGAAGTGCGAGTGATACACATCCGGCCACAGTTGGGGTCTCAAGCTGAAGCAGAGGTCGCCTCAAGCCCTGCAGCGACAGTATCCTGTGCTGCGTCAGGTTTGAATGTTGGGACTTGTTCTTACTGCTTGTCAACGCAATCACAGTCAAGTGAGTTCTTCTCAGTGTCAAAAAGGTGCCGTGCGCTGGTGCAGATTTGGCTGACTGCTTTTCCGATGGACAGCACGCCGTTGGTGGATGCTAGGCCCTCTATGCTGAGGAGTCTTAAACACTGCGATGATCTCGTTGTGGCTGGAAATCTTGCAGCAGTGACATATGCTGAGGCGAACTTACCAAGCTTCTTGTCAGGTGAGAATGGATGCATGACTGATATGTTGTCTTAGATTGTATTGTTTCATGATTGCTTACCTCATATCATATTGTGTTGCATCAGACCATACCGTGTAGACTAGGTTATGCTAAGACATCTCCCCAGTGTAGTCGCATTTTACTGTCCCCAGGCGTTGCCACTGTAGAATGGACGTTTCTATAAAATTATAGACGTTTCGGGAGTGAGAAGAGCTTATTTCACACTGCAATTCAAAGTTCACAATGAGCTCGACAATTTTGCTGAGGCAGTACAGAAGCACAACAAAGCGCTACGAATGCGATGCAGGAAACTGTAAGCTGGCTTTAGACTGTGGTCTTTACCCATCCTCCCAAATAGACCGCAAGAGTGTAGTTCGCAAGCTTGGAAACAGCTTGATCCACATGCCGAACAGGCTTCAGCAAGCAATGAAAACATTGCTGATGTGTCCTGCACAATCAGTCTTGTTCTCGAATCTGCAAGTTGTCTACCATCTTACGCTACAGCAAACACCAAGCGTTTTTTTGAAACATTGTCCTCAGATAAGGGAGCTTCGCCATGTCTTGACACAACCTGAAAGATGCTGTGCATGGGCAGACCTTCAATGCTGCCACACTCTTGAGCAGCTGGATCAGGTTATCTTGCAGTGCATGCTTGGACACCCCATGTCAGTTCCCGGTGCACTGGCCTGGCAAGTCTCGCTCGAAGTCTTGAATTTGTCTGACTGCTGTAGAGTTTAACCAGCAATTAGCTGGCCACACAGGCCCTGGCAGTTTCGACAAATTGTAAGTGGCAGCCTAGCTGCTTCGCATGCAAGCTTTCTAAGTGCAATATTGGTGGCATGCAAGCAACATGATCATGCCCTGACAGCACGCTGGCCAGATAACACGACGATAAGTACTGATGTCCATTTGCTCAATGCAGGTCAGTCAGGTGCAGGACGAGATTCACAGGCATGTAAGGGCTTACGGTACAGCAGCAGACCTGCTCGCTTTAAGAGAATTGTGAGGCCAATGGTTGACTACACGTACAGCAGCATGCCAAAGCTGCAGCAGGTAAGCACTTGCAAACACTGCCAATTGGTCTTGCAAAGCCGTGCACAACAGATCATGCACAATGATTTCATTGAGTCTAGTTGGAAGCTGCAGCTTGGCATTGCAATTGCAATTGGTGTCAGCCTGTTGCCTGTTGCTGCACCCACCTCCTTTTTGCTTTGCTAACTGATTGCTTGCTGCTGCTGAGCAGAAGCAACACTCAATTGTATGATGTGCCTGCTGATGCTGCAACAGTGCATCATGGCATAGTCCGCATCTACCTGACAAACCCCTGAATAGTGTTTGCGAAAGTTGCAGGTGTTTAATCTGCAAAGAAAGTCAGGCCCAGAAAGAATGCTGGCATGTCGAATCACAGACAGCACAGATTGCACAAGAGTGCATGTACATGGTCAATGGGATTTGCAATGATCACAAGAAAATGCACTTTATTGACTCCATGTTTGTGAAGAACTTAAGCATTGCCCCTCGTTGTTCTGACACAGTTGCTGCAGAAGGACTTGCCTGTTTCGGAGTACGCCAGCTGCTGACTATGCTGATTTGGATGTCCAAGTATCTCACCTAATTTGCACATCAACTCCAACACGCAGTAGACAGGTGTGGCCAACATTGTGCAACATGGTGCCCAAAGCTGCAATGCGCGTCTTGCATGCTTCAGCCCCACAGACTAGTCAAGCCTTTCAGAGTGATATTTTGGACAGTATCAAATAACTGGCATCACTACCACCACGCAATTTCATGTCGAGAGACAAGTGGCTTACATTGATTTTGCTTCTGCTGCTATATATCTAACAAGACACAGACAGGCATCGAGGCTAGTTCGACCTATGAGGCAATGACATCATCGATGGCGCAGCTTTGCTTTGCTTATTCAATTGCTAGAGGCACAGCTGCCCCCTTGTCGTCGTACCCAGTATGCTTAGCCAACACGTAAGACTTGAGCAATCTTTTCGCCTTCCTGAAGCACAAAGGCAACTCTGAAATATCACAAATGACATATCGCTATTATGAACATCGCCACCTTACAGCTGCTCCAAGTCTGTCATGCACAGCACAGCATATATCGTGACAGTTAGTATGCATATGTGGGGGGTGCATATTACCTGCATCTTGAGAAGATGATGGCCTGCTGCTGCCCTGGCAAATACTGGCACAGTTGTGACAAGGCGCTTTGTGGCATTGCCCTTTGAGCTCAGCGCCACAATGCACTCAGAATTCGCAGGTTTAGCTCCTGCAAAATGCAATCATAGTCGCTTCACTACCCAAATGAGCAAACAGCAAGTACCTGCAAATTTGTGTCATACATACCATACACTTTGGTTTTTGTCATGCATAGGCAGATCCTTAGGGCCATTTTGACCATTGCAAGCTTGATAGCCAACAGACATGCAAGCATGTACGTGCGTCTTTACATGTTGCTTTGCATATAATGGTGAAATGTCTGACTCATCTTGTACATTGGAAGGTGAAAGCATGCATGGCCACCAGCAAATCTCCCACGTCCAGTGTGATGGCTTTCATGCCCTTCTGCCCCTCGTTCTGCTCTGGAAACTCTGCCAGTGGCACACGCTTTGCAATACCCTGCACAATGCTGGACACACTCATACTACCAGTGCAATTGGCATAGTCACAGTTGCAGCCACAGTTGCAGTCACAGCCACAGTCACAGTCTCGCGTGAGAGGTCAGCAATCAGATCAGTCACTGAATGGCAGCAGAGTCAGCACAAACAAAAGCGTTGCCTTGCTGCTTTGAGTGCCAAGAACAGTGGCATGACACGAAAGTAAGCACCAATGATGCTGTAACAGTTGCATGCTGCCAATCAGTGAACAGACTGCCTGCAGCAGCAGTTTGCCAGTGAAACAAGAGATGTATGTGAACATGTCATATCAAGATGTGAGGGTCATACCCTCTCTGTTACCACCAAGACATTTCCATGCAAATATGCAATGTGCTGGTTGCCAGATGCTGAGTCAGCAGTGCTGTTTGGCACCACAGCTAGCCCAACCACTCGGCTGTCATTCCATGAAACACTGACTCCCTTCAGACACAGTCCATAGTGAGCATCAGATTTAACTGCACTGTATATGGCTGGATCTATAGCAAGACATGCAGTCATGATGATACAGGTGTCAGGATTGTAAGGAGGGGTCACTGCAGAGCAGAGCAAAGTGTTGTCAGTGCTGTATGAAGAACTCAAAGACAGTGTATGTTTTGGCAGACAGAAACAAACTTGTAGATGATGGGCAATACATGCATGCTATACCGTACATGAAGTGCACAATGCGTGCACTGCTCATTGGCTGCAACAAGTGTCAGGATGCACTTGCTTTGTGTACACATGCATACATAAAGCAAAAGCACATTGACAGCCAGCAGGTTGATGCGCTCATCTCACCAGTGTTGTGTTTGAGTCAAGGTCATCAAAGTCACCGGCCAAGAAAGGTGTGATCCTGAAGCGCAACAGATAGCCTGCAGAGGTGGCAATGAGGATGTGCGATTCTAGGTGAGCCTTGCACACCCATCCCACCGCATCACCTGCCTGCAAATGGTCAGCTCTTGAGCAGCTGTCATTGTGGCTTTGTAGCCTCTAACTTGCAATTCATGAAGCCAAGACAATTCATTGAAATGTTCTAGGTCTGTGCTGGAGCACACAAGGCGAGCAAGTCATGTATTTTACCCAATATGGATTCCAGAAGCGCTACCCCCACAGGACCACCTAGCCTGTGGTTTAAGCGACTGCTTCTGGTTTTTCGGAACTTGGTATATGAGCTGACGGCGGGTCAAGTAGGTACAGGCTTTGCCTGGAAATTATATATGCTGCGCAGCGGCCACCCCGGTCTCCGGTACCAGGGTTGCTTCGGGCTTGCACCCGGGAACGCCGAAAGGCGTAGAAGTTTTTCCAGAAGCCCTTTGGTCACTTAACGGTCATAGTATGGTCAAGTGTACATGCTACCTACGAGAAAGACAGCATGCGCACTGTGATGTCAATTCACCCACGTACACCCTGTTGGTCATGAGCTGCATCAGCTGCCACTGAAACTTGCTTTGCCTACCTGAACAGTCATGCACTTGAAAGGCTTCACGCCATCAGCTTCCCAAGTTTGCTCCAAGAGTCTCTCAAGAGGCTGTTTGGTCATGAAGCCAGCTGCAGTCATCAGCAGTACTAGTTCATCTTTGGTAGGTTTGTTGGGGATCAGCATAACCTCAATGACCTCATCCCCATCTTCCAGCGACAAAAGCTGCACCCATTGTACATACACGGTTGTGTCAGTGTGTAAACTTCATATGATATAGTTTGATGCAAGTGATGCACAGACATTACGTAGCATGGTATTACTGACACTCATGCAAGCTACTGAATGAACATGCAGGGTCAGCCGGCCAAAAAAGAAGCACTGCATCTACACTTGCATTGGCAAGCAAGCCCACAGCTGTTCACCTGCTCAACAATTGCTTTGGCAGGGTTGTTTGATTCAGCTGGCAGCTCTTGGACGGCAACAGGGAACACCATTCCTGACTTTGTGAACAGCCAGAGCCTTGCGTCAAGGGAAGGTACCATGAAGTCTTGGTTCAGCCAGTGTTGCCCGTTGAAAGCATAAGTGGCACCTGCGCAGCAGTCTCACTTACATGCTCTGTGCCAACATTGATGCCGTGCTTAATGCTCATGTCTTTGCAACAGATTAATCAATTCAATATTGAGTGACACAAGTACAGATGCTCATATGCTTAGGGATGAGACAGTCCCCAGAGTCACCTTGGCTCTGCGTAATTTGTAGCTCAGAGTCTAGTAGTGCCAGGGAAGCTTGTCTTGAGGTGTACGATATGCAACACCTGGTGCCAGAAATATGACAATGCTCACTCACAATGGCGTGAGTATGATACCTGGCTTGTCTCTAGAGGAGCTGTGGTCCACACTGAAAGCCCGCCTGAAGACCACAGTGGTTGGCCCCTCAGCCTCTTCTGTCTGTGCCTTGATGTACAGCAGAGCCGGCTTGCGGCTAAATGTCTCAGACTGATCAGGAGCTGATCTGTCCAGTGCTGCCCGCCCTTCAGGAGATGCTGTCATACCCTGCAACCGCCTGCCATTGTAAGCTGAGCTCTTGTATTTCTGTTTGCAGGAAGTAGGAGTTAGACGTACTGGACAACTAAGCCAGGGCGCATGTGTGTAACGCACCCATACTCACAAGTTTGAGAAGGCACAGAACTTGAGCTAAATTCAGAGCTCCGTTGTGTTACACTGTAACACTGTCAACATTGTTGTAAATCCGCTACCCTGTTTGAACACTGTTTTATCAAACACCAGACGCATAATGCATGCTGGATTGCTGGTTGCATACACAGCATTGCATGCTGCTGCTGCTGCTGCTGCCTGAGCATGGTGGCTGAAGTCACCTTAGAGTGAGACTCAGCTTCATCTCCAGATACCTCAGACCATGGAGTTGATGGCTGCGGCAGATGCAGGATAGCTAGAGCAGCAGCATCTATCTTCACAGCTTGTAATGCCTTTGCTCTAGAAGTACTGAGAGGGTCAGCAGGCTTTGGCGGGACCTTCACATACAATGAAGATGACATGCAAAGCAGAACTATATGTGTGGTAAAGCCAAACCGGTCACTATGTTCAATGCTGTGTCCCATACACACACAGTCCAGACACCATTCAGTCTCAACAGTAACCATGAGATAGCTGAGCATGAGACTAACAGCTGAACTTGCATGTTGCCCAACCTTTTGGATGCAATGCTTGAACATGCACATGCAAGTGATGCCTGAAAGTCCCTGCACCAAACAAAGTTGCAATGACAGCATGTTGCAAGGCACAATGCTGCAGACCAAAGCACTTGTGGACAGTCATACCTCTCCATGGCCAGCAGCTCGCTTGACATAGTACGAAAGCTTGGCAGTTGCAGCAGCAGCAGCAGACGTCCTGGGCTGCTGAGAGGTTGGTCTTGCAGATACAGCCGGCAAGGCGATACCTGCCAGTGTAGCAGGGTCAATGACAGCGTGCATTTGTGCTTGGCTCTCCTCTGTGCCCTCCCTGACAGGCCCTTGGCGTGCAGCTGTGGCAGCTGTGAGTGCTCCATGCAGCTGCAGAACAGCTTGCTGGGTCTGTTGTAACCGTTCAGCAAGCTCAGCAATCTGGTTGTCTTTAGCTTGGGCACTGCTGCTGGTCTCAAGCCTGTGAGTGCTCAGGGCTGATTTGACCTCTCTGAGCTGGAACCTCTGCTGAGCTAGCTCCCTCTTCAGGGCTGTCTTCTCTTCTTCCTTTGCATTTGCTTCAGCTCGCATTCTTGTCAGCTCAGGGGCCAAGTCAAAGAGATGCTTATGCTTGGCTGTCTGCTCAGCAGGCTGTGCCTCATCAGGACTGCTGTTTTTGCTGAGAACCTTGGCTGCCTGTGAAGCGGCTAAGATCTGTGCTGAGTCTTCCCTGATTGCTTTTTCTCCTTGCATTGATGCCACTGCAGGTGTCTTCCCTTCCTTGTCAGCTGTGGAGGCTGATAATGCAGTGGCAGGAGACAAGTCTCTGGGCAGTTGTGGAGACTGCTTTTGAGCACTCTGAGCTGCCGCTGATCTTGGCAGGAAGTATTTCAGGGGTGATTCTGGAGGTGCACTGAAGTCCAGAGGAGGGAAACTGTCAGCAGATTCAGGCAGGCTTGCCACTGGTGGAGCTGACATCAAAGGCAAACTCACAGCAGCCATCTTAGCGTCGAGGCCACTTGATGAATGGAATGCCAGCATTGGCTCAGTGCGAGTGTGGGAGCCCCACAATAAAAGGGGGAATCTTGCTCTGCTGAGCCCATCAGCAGCATACCCTTGCTCCTGCGAGAGCACGACAACATAAACAACCAGAATCAACCACCCTGAACTGCAGGTTTGCGTGGGCTTGCGGAAAGACAAAGCAGCTTGTTATCATGTGCTCAGCATACAAAGCTGACTCAGCTGAGCAGCACTGCATGGTCATAGTGTGCTATAGTGATGCATTTGCCTGTGACCTACACAAGGTTTGCCAAGGAATAGACATGTATGTATGACTCAGGCCACATGGCGTTAAAGAACTGTCATGATTGGTTTCAGTCAATCCTGTGTGTGTTCACTACTTCCAAAGCATGCAGACATGCAACAGCTTCTCATGCATTCCACCAGACAATAGCAGCAAACAGCCATGAATGCCGATCAGATGCTAAACGGGACAACTGACCTGCGTGGGAGGCCTAGGTGCTCTTTGCACTTCAGTGTGATGACGCACTGGCAAGGGGTACTCAGCTTGCTGAGAGGCCAGGTCCACCTGTTCAGCTCCATCAGCTGTGCTAGAATACCGAGCATCGTATGTTCTGCTCAGAGCCATCTGCATGAGCACCACTTGTGACACAATACATTGGGTGCAAACCACTTATGCAACAGTGCTGCAGGAAGAAATGCTAGTAAGAGCACTCATCTTCCCATGCAAGATGGCTGCTAAGCATGCAACGTTGTCTTCCTGAGACAGGAGCATCTGGGCCCAAACCAGTTGCAAAGGAAAGACCCTACATGCATGGTCACAGCTTCATTGCTGCGCCAGCTTGGAGCTTTCACGAGCGTGCAAATGGAAGGGTACATTTGAGAAGCTTCTTACCTGTGATTCTTGGGCACTCAGTCTGCCTGTTGCATGGTGTTCAAGGGGACTCCAGGCGCCCTTCTTCAGGTCCCCGTTGGTATAGGACTCTTGAGGGGTCACCACCAGATCCAGCTGGCGGATCTCTGATGCCATTGTGCTCCCTGCTGGCAAACTAGCAGCAGCCATGCCTGCCTGCAGCTGATTCAAGACTGCATCATAGCCAGGCATCTGTGGTGTCAACTCCCATGAAAGCCTGCCCTTGTAATCAGGTGGGGCCGGGGGTGCAGTGGGGTAGACACAGGGGTAGCTTACATGCCCCAGATGGCCTCTGTCTGACTGGCGTCTGTGCACTTGGGCATGCGCATTGGCAGCGCTGCGGGTGGCATGATCTGGGATGGTGGGAGGGTACTGCATCAGCTGATTGGCCATAGCCCGGGTGCTGGAATGGACCACAGCTGTAGGTTGAGGATGCAGAAGTGCCAGTGGCAAAGCAGTGCTAGGCTCCTTCATCAAGCCTCCGAGGTTGCCCTGCATGGAGAACAACACGCCGTGAAATGTCAGGAATGTGGCTGCGGCACACTGCAGCTGCCTTGCCAATACAGAGACGCTTGCCTAACTAACACAGTGATCACAACAACGAGCAGCAGCATGGTGTTTACATGTTGTTGTCTGCATGTATATGCACAAGCTGTGTTGAACAACATTTGTGACACTCTTGCAGATAATGCAGCTCATGGGCAGCACACGACATGGCGTATGGCACAGCACATATTGCAGACTATTGCAAACCCCACCCTGTCAGTCTGCAAGGGTGAACCAGCGAGAGGGTGCTCCTGCAAGATTCTCTTCAGTGTAGCAACACTCTCCCTGCCTGTCTTGCTGACCTGGACTTCACTTGCCGTCCCAGAAGTGGCTGCTACACTGGTCATCTTAGGCAGTGCTGACCCCTCCACTGCCTGCTCGCTGGCTGCTGATGACACCTGTGCTTGAAATCATGCCATTGTCAAGGCTGTGCGAGAATGAAGGCTGTACAGTCAGCAGTTTGCACCACAACAGGACAGACTATGCATGTGAGTATTGACTGCCTGATGGGCATGACAGGTAGGTCTCAAGGTCACCTAAGCAATGAACAGCATGGAGGGCTACAGGACACCGTGAGCAGCTACCAAAGTCATGCAGGCTTTAACACTGGTATAGCTGCTGATGCATACCTGTGTGTTTGTCCCATGCTGCGTGGCCCTGCTTGCTGCAATTGCAGAAGCTTCTGGGGCAGACAGTACCACAGTCACAGGTGTTTGACCAGCAACCACACCACCACTGGCAGGCACCTCAAATTTGCTATCAGCGTCACCTTCTGTGTCGGTATTCACTGTGTGGCTGGACAGCTGAGGTGACAGAGGAAGCATTCCTGCTGGAGTTTGGTGATCATCTTGTTCTGGCTGGTGAGCAAGGGGGTTGTTCACGCTCCCCTCTGGCATGCTGAGACTGCCTGCTGATGTACCTGCTGCTAAGTGAGAGCTGCCTGAGATGCCCTCAACATCTGACTCATCTTCTCGAGCACCAGCAAGACTTGCTTGCTTGAGAGGCCACTCTTGAAGGGAGGAGACGCTCCTGTCTGATGTAGCTGGGCTTCTTGAACTGCCTGAGGCAATCAGATGTGACACCTTTGTGGCTGTGACCTGGCTGGCGTGTATATCTGAATGTTGGGATTCTACTGAGGCATTAGGCATGACAGCATCTGTGCTGGTTGACTGGTCAGCTGTTGGCGTGGCTGTCGGCTTGGCCATTTCAAGCTGTAGCTGATGGATGACATCATCTTTCTCTGTCAAGCTTGCCTCCAGTTTATGAAAGCGTGCATCCATCAGCTCATTCTCTATCAACGCCTTGTCTGCCTCCGCTAGCTTTGCTATGGCAGCTTGATGCTGCTTATTGAGTGCGCTGTGCTCGTGCTTGAGCTGGTTGTACTTCTTCTCTACCTTTCCCAGCAGCTTCTGCAACTTGTGTGTTTGGTCAATGCTGATGGATGTAGTGTTTCCCGAGTCAGTGGTCTGTGTTCCCCTTGAGTCCACAGGCAACCTGTGAGCACCTTGATTAGCTGATCCAACAGCATCAGGCCAGCTGGCTGGATCATCTGAGCGTGCCACACCAGGCACATCAGGCTGATCAGCTAAGTCAGGCTCAGCTGATGTGTCTTGCTCATCAGCTTGATGCTGCCTATCACGCAGCGACTGGTTTGCTGCTTCTGATGCTGACTGCAGGTGGCTGATGTGCCGCTCTGATGACCTTAGCAAGGCAGTTAGCTCCTTCTGAGCTACTGTCTCCCTGAGCTGACTGAGCTCTGAGTGCAAGGCCTTGGTATCAGCTGCTGAGTCAGCTTCTGTGCTGAATACATTTGCTTGGACGCTGACATGCTGCAGCTTGAGCGCATCATATGCCAGCTGCTGCTGCAGCCCCTCGTGTTGAGTCGTAAGCTCTTGTATTGCTGTCTCTAGGGAGGCAACACGATCAATGGAAGCTTGCTGTGCTGTGGTGAGCTCCTGCAGGGTTGCAGCTTGCGCTGCTGCAACCTGTGCTGCCTGCTGAAGCTCAGCGTCTTTGGCCTGTGCAGCATTGACCAGTTCTGCCTCCTTGGCAGATGCAGTTTGCTGGAAGTCCTCATGCTGCCTTTTCAGCTTCTTGAAGGCAAGCTGAGCTTTGCTGAGCTTGGCTTCCTGAGACTTTGAGCTGCTCTGCTGCTCTACCAGGGCAGTCTGTAGCACTGCCACCAGGTCTTGTGCTTCCTTCAGAGAGGCTGTGAGCTGTAGCAGCTCGGCTTCCTTGTCTACAAGGGATGTTGCGACCTGGTCAAGCTCCAAAGCCTTTGCCTCAACAGCCGCCGTCAAGCTCGAAGCATGTTCACCTGCCTCATGTTGGGAATCTGCTTGCAGCTGCTGGAGGGTGTTGTGAGCGTCCTCTGCCTGCCTGAGCTTTGCCTGCAGGTTGGTGACTTGCTCTTGAAGACTGGTGACTTCAGATCGACCTGCTGCTGCCATGGCCTGAGATGACGCCAGAGCCACCTGGATGCCTCTCAGCTCTGAGTCCTTGGCGCTCAAGGCAGAGTTCAAATTGGCCTCATCTGACATAGCTTTCTGCTGTGCAGTAGCCTGGTGATGTTTGAGGTCCTCGAGGGCCTGCTGTGTTTGGCTGAGATGGGACTGCAGGCTCTGAACATGCCCTTGCTGCTCCTGTAGCTGAGCGCTAGCCTCTGCTGCTGTTGCAGCTGCTGCTTGAGCCTCAGTGACCCTGGCAGCCAGCTCACCTGCACAAGAATTTGATGTGATTCAAGAAGTAGCAACAGCAAGCAGGATGATGCCGGGTGAGACTTATTGCATAAAAGCTTACCCTGCAGGGATAGCACTGCACTTGCTGCTGACTGTGTGCTTGCATCAAGCTGCTCTTGAAGCTGCTGGAGGCTGCCTTGGCTTGTCAGGAGCTGTTGCTCTAGCTGAGAGCTGCACTGAGCTGCGGCACTGCTGCTTTGCTGCTCAGATTGCAATGAGAGCTGTGTCTTCTCAGCACTGCTTTGCAGCTCTGTCACTTGTACCAACAGCTGCTCTGCATGCTGCGTGACAGCAGCAAGCTGCAACTCCTTGTCTGTCAAGGTAGTCTGCAGCTGCTGAGTGTCTGTGTATTCCAAATGCAAAGGCTCCTGAGATTCATGGAGATTTGCAGCAAGCTCAAGCTCTTGACTGCCAGATTCTTCTACTGATGCAAGTTGTAGCTTTGCCCTGCAGCATATGTGCTTAGAAAAGCAAAACCAGCGATGGTAGATATCACAAGAACAATGGGTAATTGCTCTTACATGCATTTTGCGGCTAATGTCATCTGTCTAGTGTCAGGTGCTGCTTCCTCATGTGTGCTTGGCTTTTCTGGTGAAGGCGATGGAGTAGGAGTCCAGCCTGCTTCATACTGATCAGTGACGTCTGGACTCACCTCTGCAGTGATACTGTGCCTCTGACTGGAGTCCTGCAAGAGCAACAAAAGGAGTGTTTGCTTTGAGTGGCGTGCAACTTGATCTGCTCAGTGGACTTCAGACCAGTGTCGTGCCAAAGCACAAGGGGAGGCCTGCCTGCTGAGAGACCGAGCGCTGCAGCTGCGGAGTATTCGTCTGACCACGGCTTGCCCTAAAGCCTGGGGGAGGACTGGTTGCCGTTTGTTCGGTGCCCCTTGGGGTGAGACTTTCAGTGCGGCGTGCCTGACGGCCTTTGTTTTTGCGAGGAGGCATTGACGATCACACTGCCGCTGTCACAAAGGGTGCTATACAGCGCAGGTGGGTGCTCTCAGGGAATGCTGTCGAGCGACACCGCAAGGCCTGTGCTGAAGTATTGAGCTCAAAATACCGGGCACAGCCAGTACGCCTTCACTCAAGCTGCCATGTTTCTAGGCGGCCAGTAAACTTCTGTGTTACCAAGGACCTGTCCCAGAAGACGGCAGGCGCTTCAGTTGATACATCCAAGTCAGTAGAAGAGCGGCAACATGATGCGTAAGAGCGTCCTGTTCGAATGCGTGGTGAGGTGATACTGCTGCACGCACACACGAACTGCCGTCATCGCTGTACGTTCACTCTGACGGCAAGCCAACAGCACCGCCGCTGTATTCTTACATAGGAGATGTCAGGTTGCCAATGCGATAGTCAGGTCCTGTGCAGGCAGTGCCGCTGAAGCCAGGCTCTCAAAGAGAGCCAGATAGCCCACGCCATGCAGAAGCTTGCACTGTGCTCACATAAAAATGTTTGAGTTTCGCCTCAGCTCAGTCAACAGTGAACAATATTGTACGTGGCTGCTTGAGGCTGGTGCATGAAGATGCCTATCTTTGATGTGCAACACCCTCGTGATGACCCCTGCATATACAGTCGTACTGTCAAAAATTGCCAAGCAGTCTGCCATTGTGTGGGCCAACTCAACCAGTTGGTGATCTGACGGATGTGCGAACAGTGACTGTCACAGAGACGGGCCTCAACAGAACAGTGCAATGTCACAACTATGCATGCCAGTTGCACAAAGATTGGCAAATCTGCCTGTTGGCACCAATAGGCAAAAGTGCACAAGTCCAAGACATCAGGCTTGACTCACTGAAATAGGCCGCAGCTTACCTGGCTTACACCTTTGCCACATGACACAAGTCGGCCCTGCCCCTGACGACTTGCTGAGCTTGTGCCTGTCAGATTTTTTTGCCTTTGAGAGGGTGTCACACACGCCTCAGCTGCCATCTGGACCTTGACCAAGCTTATATAAGAAGCTGGCAGGGAAGCTGCAGTTTATCCCCACTGCTTGGCTGAGAAAGTGGACATTGCTAGCATGCATATGACAATGACAAGCAGCTGGTAGACAGAGCCTAAGCTGAGACCTCATCTGACTGATGACCTTCTGTCATTGCCTGCCAAAGCTGAGCGTTTTGGGATGATGTATTGCTGAGAGCTCTTCTTGCTGACCCGATTAATGTAACAGAGTGGAGCCACACTCCACAGCTTGGATGCTCTCTTTAAGCCTTTGCACTCTCATCACGATCTTAGCTGACTCCACAGTGACTGCTGCTCTCAGCAAGTTGTGCAAAACTTGTTGCAGAGGTTAGAGACGCTGCCTTTGATTTATGCTGCTCATGATAGAGCAGCATGCCTACCAAAGAGAATACATCATCCTCAGCAAAACCCACAGAGCTAGTGCTACCAGGTGTGCTGAGCAGGCTGTCATGGCAGCTGCTGCCCAGTCAACCTGTGTGATATAATACTGGTGGGAAATTGGGTGCTCCACATTCCTCAGCATGAGCCATCTCATAGGCTGAGACTGGACGTCTGGCTCTGGCAGCTGCTAGAATGCGGTTGTTGAACTGATACTACAGAAAAACAGCAGAGTTTGAGATTGCAGGGCACGTGATGCAACAAGGTGGTGAACCAAAGTTAAATTGAAGCATACAGGACATGCAAGTAGCGTGAGGTGCATGCGAAGGTGTTTTTAGCACATTGCTTAGCGTTCATTGAATTCCACATATAGCTTTTGGACAAGTGCATCCATCTAAGTGCACAAATGCACACAGGTCTGAAGGAAATGGTCATAAGCGAATCAGTTGACTTGCCGATAGCATCCAGTAGCAAGAGATTGCAGCCTACTAGATGCTGTCAACTGCTGCTCTTCCACTAGCTCGTTGTGATGTGCACATTCACAATGCTGTCATAACAAATGTTCATTGCAGGCCTCCTTACCTGATAGCGTGCCAAGGGAAGATCATTGGGGTCATAGATGAATGGATCTTCCAAGTCTCTTGCCACCTCATTCAGGCACCAGTAGCTTTGCACACAGAAGAAGTTGACCACAATGCCCATCCACGTGCTGTCCACAAAGGCAACAACCACCAAGGGCACCGAAATTGCATACATGATGAGCATGACCAGTACCATTTGAGCCCAGGGGAAAGGGAAGGGGGTGTCTGCAATTGCCCTGCGGGTGCACAGTCAATTAATGATTTTTCCTTTCTCAATTCTTGATCTTTCATTGTTCTATGTGTTTTTGCGAAAGTGTTTTGAGCCCAATGGATCACCAAAACCATTGGACGCTGGAAACAACCCTGCATTGAGCAACGCAGCTAGTGATCAGAACGTTTGCTGAGTTGTGAAACCACACATAGGATCAAGGCTCTATTGTCGTCGCCTCTCCATGAGTCAAAAGTCGAATGCAACGACGAGTCTTTCACCACAAAGCTAGTTGAGGCCGCGATATCAACAGAGTCTTGTCCAAAAGACTCAGAGCATCAACAAATCGGCCAGGTCAACAGGGGAAGTGTGGCCCCTTGGAAGCACAGAGGGACTAACAACGTATAATTTGCGTGCAAAGATGGATGTGAGATGCTCATGCCAGCTCTGCGTGAACATCACATAACAACTTATCTGTCAAACTGCAGTTGTGCATGCATTCAATCGCTCGGTACAACTGCCTACAGCCTCATGGTTTTTTGGTGATTACCAGGAAGGCCCTTAAGACTGAAACACACAGCCGGCAAACCAGAGCCACAGTGACAGTACCTGCACTGTTCAAACTGAAGGTAGCCTTCAGACAGCATTTGCCACATCCTGGACCCCACAGGAGCAGCAAGGGTCAATCCCTTCTCCTTGAAACGCTCCTGGAGCAGCTGCTGTATCCACGCATACACAATGTTGACTCTCTCTGAGGCACCAGGCACAACTTTGCCTGCATGACAGCACATGATGCTGAATGGACGTATCTGAAATACTGGCTACATCACGACTGCAAGACACCTTTGAGTGTACCAGTCATAAGTACCAGTCATAAGTACCAGTCATAAGAACCTGCTGATGTAAAGTCTTGTACGCTCATGACAAACCTTATTGTGAATGGGCTATGCATGAACATGATGTATGCCGTCACGTGCAATTCAAGGCAGGGGCAAATATATTGATCACATTACAGTGAATGAAACTGATACGTTATCATAGCAAAGTCAGAGAAGAAGATGTGTGACAGCTTTAGTACGATTCTGGGTGCATGAAAAACTGCAATTTAGTCAAATGGGCTAGCTGGCTTCAACGACTGTAAAATCCCTGACCTGGTGCAATATGAAAAATCACGACAGCTTGCCAAAGTAAGATGTACATAGTGTCAGGCCACACAAGCAATATTGCATGCACAAACTCACCTATTGTGTGAACAAACATGGACTTTACACATCCAGCAATTGTGTCATGGTCATCATTGGCAATGTCAATGCCATTGAACAGGGTCCCTGTCTGCTTCTGGGAATGCGCTTCCAGCAACTTGCCTAAACCTACAGCTTCTGGATCTGAGATTGATCCTATCACAGGCAACGGCATTGCCCTGCAACAAAAAGCAAAAGGTTTGGCTTCACCCACAAAGTGAGAGTGAAGTAGCAACTGTGCTTGAGCAACTCAAACCCAAAACTCTGCCTTGAAGCACAGCAATGCCATTCTCAGTTGGTGTTACAGGCTTTGCTGAGCCTGCTAATAGCACTGAACGCCGGGGACAAAAGCAAGGCGCATTGCAAATGAGTAGCAGCTGTGCATTCTTGCTGCATTCTTCGCTCAGGTGCATACATTCATGATGATCACTTGACGGGTTGAGCATGCCAAGTATCTTGGCAGCTTGTATCAATGATGTACATGTGCTGCCTGTGTAACACTTTGCTGTGCTCACACCTGTTGTATCTTTCCATTCTTTCAGTTGTGCCTCTGAGCAAGAAAGTGTCTGCTAGGTTGTACTGGTACTTGCCCTTGGAAGCTGCTTGCAAGCCAGCTGCGTCCTGTACCACCAAACAGTGCAGTGCAGTCAATGATAGCTGCTAGTTACTCATTAGCTGAGCAGGGACACATGTTGTCCTTTTGCATTCAACAGGGGTGCCTACTGACAACAGCTGGACAGCACTGTGGGTGTCTATCATTTTGTCGTGGTTTTGGCACTTGAGCATGACACACTAGCCGCAGCAGGGATAGGCAAAGCTATCTCTGCTGTTTGGTGCATGCTGAGTCTCATGCCATACAGTGTGACATATCTTGAATCAGCAGATGCATTGCGCTCGTCTGTAGCTTTGTATGTGAAATGCGATGATCATAACGCATTGCTTGCAAGACCTGGTAGGCAAGTTGCATCAGGTTGCAGAACGTACCAAGGGAGGTGCTGGGTCAATGCTGTGATAGGTAGTAAGATTTGAAAGGTCCCAGTCGCTTCTGAGGTGCTGAAGAGCGATACCATGCAGTAGACTAGACAGATGCACAGTGGTCTCTGTAAACCACTTGGCTCGATTCCAAGCTTTTGGGTCTGACTGGATGCCAGCAGACAATGTGCCAGCATCCATCATCAAAGCCTGTAAGACACAAGCAACACCATGCGTTTTCTTGTACTTGTACTCCGGACTTGCTTAGGTAATGGCCCTTTCATTACATCTCATGCATGAGCTGGGCTTCATGTTTGTGTGCTGACCTCTGTGCAAAAGTCTGCCCACCGAGCAGTCATGGTCTGCAGCTGCAGCCTGCCCTCCCAATACCTTCCATAGCTCAGCTGGCTCCTGTAAAACGCACCAAACATGTCAGCAAGAGCTCACATGCGTGAAACCATGGCCTGCGAGTGCAGTTTGTTCTTGCCTAAAGACGACGATAAACCCAACAATAAAAGCGAAGATGTGGTATGGGTACGGGTGCCGCCAGTCGTCGTACAGCTGTCGTTCTTTGGTGAGATACAAGGCTACCGTAATAGACGTGCTGATGACAGAGAAGATCAGGGAGCGCGGGAATGCAGAGCCGTACATTCTCAGCAAAAGATGCAAACCCCATGTGGTCTTGCTATACGTGATCATTCTGTTGACCAGGGAGCCGTGCGACAGCCTTGCCTAGATCTATCTGAAAAAAGCCTTCTCAACAAATCAACAGTGTACTGGATGGCAATGCGCTGATGTTGGTGTTCGCACAAAAGCACCTTAACACATCAAAGACACAAACGACCGTTACTAAAACGCTTGACCAGCACGTGTGACCTTGGCAAGGGAAAGCCAGAATGTGCACTCGTTCATCAGATTGCCCAGTCGTCAGACGCCCGTCCAGAGCTCTGTTGTAACTGCTTCTCGAGTCTGCAATAGAACAATTGGCTGGAGGTCTTCAGGCAACCTACCTTTGCAGGCAGCTGCACAGCTTGCCAGACTGTGCTTTGCAACAGACAAGAGCTCAGCTGTGCCTTGACGACATTTCCGAGGCAACCGTACAAGGACGGGGGCAATGGCGGACTTCAGCCACAGGTCTTCACCAGGGACACAGCAGCAGCAACCGCAGCAGCAAACAGATTCCTCACCCAGGCTGCCTATTGGCTGCCAGCTGCTTCTGCAGCAGCTCAATGCAAAGGCAACTCCTAATTTGAAAGATCTTACGGAGGCCAACATCCGAAGGTTCAAGTCGTCTGCTTCTCTTGCTGAACCCCTGACCTCAGCCAGCAGCCTGTCTAAAGTTATGTCAAGCAGCTCCAGCAGCACATGCTTGCAAGCAATTGAGAATGCCCAAGCACCTGCAGACACAGCATCTTCAGCTGCGCATTCTGATAACACAAGAAATCAACGAGACACAGCTTTCGTCCAGAGGTGCCGACAAGCAGGGCTGGTCAGCACTGACTTGCAGGAACTCACAGCACTGCTGGTGAGTTTGCCAGACCAAACAGACGCACACAAGCTGTATAGCCTCAGTGCAGCACAAACAGTGACACCACGCAGAAAGACAGCTATGCTGGCCATTGGTGATGAAATTGAGCTGTACAGGTCAGATTTGGACCCTCTGTGCTGAGGCAGCCTGTGTGAATGTTTTGTTTTACAAGCTGAACAATTGCACAGCTGTATGCTGCTTTGTCTTTTGTGCAGTTTGTTGCTGTGTGGCCTGACAAAGGTTTGCACCACACCTCATCTGGCAGTGCATGACAAATTGGTTTTGGCGTATATACAGACCTGTTTTGGCAAACAGCGTGTATACCTGCGTATATACACCTACTCTACGCTTGTTGGAGAAGCATATATCCAAGCTCTAATGACAATTCATGCACATTGCTGCCTCTGACCACAATTGGCTGTCCTGTGTCTTGCCATGTTCAAATTGCTTGTTTTGAATTCATTGCATCATGCACAGCATGCATTGTTTGCCGTGACTGCAGACAGGCTCACCAGCCGTGAACACAGTCAGTCATGTTTGGGATCTCCGTCCATATGCTCAGCAATGTCTTCATGATCAATGACCAAGTGCAGGTTTCTGCTGGACAGGGCAAGCAGTTATGTCATGCTGAGGAATTATGGCAGAGTTGTTGCATCTGGGCAGCTCAAGAAACGATGTTCTGGACAGAAAGGGCAATCAGCCTCAATGCAGCATGAGCAGAGCTCTCACAGCATGCATGCCGTGCTTCAAGCTGTAAGTACTTTACATTCCAGCAATGAGCACTTAGTCCAATTTGACAATCGTTTGTTTTTACAGAGCGCAGAATTGCGCATTTGACCAGAAGGGTGCATGACTGTGTCTGCATCAACTGCTGTGGTGATACTGTAATGATGCTGTAATGACCACTGCATTTATTTTTGAGATGTCTATCATGCAACACATCAATGCTCAAATCTATTGGATTACTGCAGGAATTGAGAACTGAAGCCTTGATGCGCTTTGCACAGCGCATGCAAGCCAAGGGCAGGGCTGCTGCAACCATGTCCAAGGCTAGGGGCAAAACAGGTACTGCCATTGCCCAGAGCCGAGGCAGGGCTATTGCAGACCCATCCCACACCATCACCTGCCTGAAGATGTCCCACAGCTCAAGTGTAGGCAGAAGCCAGGCACAGACAGCAGGCGCAAGCCTTGTCCAAGAGTCTGAGCCAGCACAGGTCTCAGGTAAGCTGCTACTGCATCTGTTACAATGGTAGATGGTTTGCTGATGTGTATAGATGCTCTGATGGAGTGAGTGGCATGGCGGCTGTCATAGTGCAAAGCGACAAGCCAGGCCACCCTGCACTGCATAAAAGACTGTGTCATGCGCTGGCCTGTGCTGACTATGTTCTTGTCGCACATGACGTTGCACACACTACTGCACATGATGTTGCTCATGGTATCGCACATGATGTTGCATTCGATATCGCACTCAATACTGCATGCAGTACTACGCACAATATTCTTATTGCGAAGAGCTTCATGGTGACTTAGCATGTGAGCCAAAAACGTCAACTGTTGTGTATTAGTGGGCGCACAAGCCAGATAAGTGCGCGCACTTATCTGGGCCTATTTTGCATTGACAGGTTGGCTCAATGAGGAAATCCAACAGAGACAAGGCTGGCTTTGCCGACAGGCAAGCAGTCTTCAAGCCAGCACGTCTGGGATGTCAGACCCCAGTTGCAGCAACAGAGGCAGGCAACAGGTGTGACCACTCCGACCATACTGTGCAAGCAGAGTAGCATCAACAGCAGGCTGAGTCCCAATGCTGGGATTGAACACTGCCGCATGCAGCGCAGCGCAGCATGCAAAGCAGGCAGCTTGCGTAGCGGCTCAGCAGGCACAGCAGGTAGGAATCAGACAGGCCCAGCATGCAAAGCAGGGAGCAGTGGGTTTGTCAACAAAGCATTCACAGCAGCTGCTGCACATAGGACCGAACAGTCAAGCAGTGCATCAGCAGGGGCTGTGAGCAGCAGCAAACGCCGGGATCATTCTGCCAAAGATCAGGCACCAGCATCTGCAAATGCACATGGTGCGACCAGTCAAGGCTGTGTTGACAGCACTGCGATGGCACTGTGCAAGCGTACAGCTGCAGCATTTCCCAGATTTCAGAGAGGGCAGAGTACTGTCAGCAGAGTAGGCTTGCACAGAAAGGGCCATGTGAAGAAGGGCCTTGCCAGACAGGGCTGTTACAACCAGGGCTATTCCAAACAAGGGCACGCTGGGGAGGATGCTGTGACAGAGTCACAAGCTGACTGGTATGAGGTTGCAGAGGAG
>JAABUU010003279.1_pt1 | contig 20845 bp, 20 predicted proteins | sample 5559301 | NCBI WGS metagenome assembly JAABUU01 (sample SAMN10711884, study PRJNA513360) | rock metagenome | isolation source: Antarctica rocks | place: Antarctica: Victoria Land, Richard Nunatak white | reverse complement strand
GCGGTAGCCGACCATGCGGCGCACGACGGCCCCGTTCTTCTGCTCCACCCAGGCCTGGTCATTCTTGCGATAGGGCCGGCATCGCGTGAATTCGACACCGGCCTGTGTGCAGTAAGCCTTCACGGTTGCTGTCGCCGGCCGTGCCTGTGATGCGACCGCGATAGCGCTCGATCGATGCATCAGTAAGGAGACGGTGAGCTGAAAGCCTCGTCAGAGTCGCGACTTCGTTACGTTCCATGTGCCGACTGTAAGCAGCGATGTCTGCAGCCAGTATCGCGACGAGCTTGCGTTCGAGACGAGGTACTTCCACGAATTTACTCCAGCCGGCCACTTCGGGCCATATGAATACAGCGCGGGAAGTAACGCGTCTGGCGGTCGCCTGCGTTGCTGTCGTGTCGGGCTTCAAATTCCTGCATCCGCGAAGCAACTCAGCCGGCCGCGTGCCCGACCTCGTCGGCCATGCTCGCCCCCCGCGTACCGATCGCCTTCTCCGGCCCTTCGGTCGTGTCCTTCGCCGTCTGATGCTCCATCTCGGCGTTGATCTCGGCGCCGATCAGGATGATCGTCGCAGACAGCCACATCCAGGTCATGAATCCGATCGCGGCCCCGAGCGAACCGTAGGTCTCGTTGTAATTAGAGAAACTGCTCACGTACCAGGAAAAGAGCATCGAAGCTGCGAGCCACGCTACCGCGGCGATGCCGCTGCCCCAGGTGATCCATCCCCAGCGAGCTTCTTGCCGGCTCGGGCCGTAGCGGTAGAGCACCGCCAACCCCGCGACGGTCACGGCGAGCAGTAGCGGCCAGCGTGCGATCGTCATAGCCCATTCCGCAAGCCAGCCGAGCCCGATAGCCTGGAGGACGAGGGGCAGAACGACAACTGCAGCAATCGCGACGACGAGAAAGAACATCGCCCCGACCGTAAAGGCCAGCGAGCGCGCATTCAGGGCGATGAAGCCGCGCTTTTCCTTCTCGCCATAGACGACGTTCAAGGCATCGAACATCGATTTCATGCCGGCATTGGCGCTCCATAGCGACACGGCGAGGCCAAAGAAGAACGCCAGCCCGAGCGAGCCGTGCGGCTTCGAGGCGATGCGTTTGACCTGATCGCCAATGATGTCGACCGCGCCGCCGGGCAGGAGGCCCGACAAGGAGGCTAGCTGGTGGTTGATCGTTCCAGCGTCTGCGAACAGGCCGTAGAGCGACACGAACGCGGCGATGGCCGGGAAGATGGCCAGCAGCGTGTAGAATGTCACACCTGCGGCGACCGCCAGAACGCGATCATTGGAGATTTCCTCGTAGGTGCGCCACAGGATGTCCTTCCAGCCTCGGACCGGGATTTCGCTCGGGGTCTGAGCCTCCCGTCCGCGACCCGGTTCCGTGGTCGTGTCAGAGTTGCCGTTCGGGCCGACTCGGGTTTCCTTTGCATCCCGCTCTGCGGCCCGCGAACGCTCGTTGACGTTGGGGGTCGACAGTCGGCCGCCTGCCGGACTCGACACGCGCTGGATCAGCGTCAGAGCCCCGATCAGCACGAGCGACCATAAGGTCAGCTTCGGGCTGATCGGCCGGGTGAGGGCGCCCGCGCTTTTCGTCATGACGTCCGACCTTCCGCTTCCGTGACCGGACTTCCAACGTCGTCGACCCGTTCGACGACCGCGCGCTGCTTTCGTAGCGTGATCGGAATTTCCACAGCCTCAGTCGTGGCGTGGCGGTGCAGGCGAAGCTCCTCGACCAGTACGAGCTGTCGTTCGACGACGAGCCGTTCCTCGACGATCGGGATAATCGTCACGTCGCCTTCGATCCGCACGGCGGGTGCGACGTCGACCACGCGATCCATCGGCACGCGCTCGACGTCGACCCGCTCACCGGCCAATGTTTCGCGCAGCAGCCGGTCTTCGCTCTCCACTACGGTTCGGGCCACAACCCGGCGGACACCTGCCGCTTCGAGACCGTCGCGACTTCCTCGACCAGGGCGAGGATCTCAGGATCCTGTTCGAAAGTCTCGCTGGTCGGTCGTTTCGGATCGCGCATGGGTTAGGACTTTCGAATTCTGTCAGAATCACCATTCGTGGTGACGTTAGCGCCTGAATGATCCTGGCGTTCCACATTGGTGAAATAACGGAGGGAAGCAGGTTTGGGCCTGCTTCCCTTGTCAATCGGTTTGATTCAGAAGCCTCGGGTTCAATCCGGCTCCTTGCCGTTCGACGACTAGGCTGCCTTGGCCTTCGATGCCGCGATCTTGTTGATCTCGGTTTCGGCGATCTGCGTCAGCTTACCGTCCGTTGTCTTCTCTTCCGCAAGTGTCTGCTCGAGAAGTTTGGCGACATCGTTCAGGCCGCAGCTCAGCGCGACGGCGTGGAGGGAGCCGTAGCTGGCGATCTCGTAGTGTTCGACCTTCTGCGCCGCCATAACCAGCGCGACGTCCAACAGCTCGCCAGACATTCCCTCGCCCATCACCTCTTGGGCTTCCTTGACCAACCCCTCGGTGGCCTCGCAGAAGTTGCCCTCGGGGGATGACTTCAGCATCTGAAAGGCCTGCTTCAGCCGGTCGAGGTGCTGACGGCTTTCCTGCTGATGCGTCTTGAAAAGCTGCTTCAGTTGCGGGGACGTTGCCGCCTCGATCATCTTCTCGAGGTTGGCGGCGGTCTGCGTCTCGGAACTGTAGGTGTCCCGCAATTCTTCGATGAAGAGGTCTCTGATGGTCTTCGGGGTCATGGTTCACCTGTAATTCGGGCGGGCGCTCACGTTGCGCGCTGAGAAAATGTGAACGAGAGCGGGCCGCTGCGGTTCCCTCTCGTCCGATCGGTCTGTTTGGATCAGCGCTTCGTGTTCGTGTTGAACGCCGAAGGTTTCGGGTCGACCGCCTTGGCGCCCACGCGCGTATCCACACCTGTCGTCCTCGACCTCGACTTCGGTGTGGCGGACCGTGTCGGAGACCGTTTTGGTCTGCTCCCCGGCGACCTTGCGGAGCCCGATCTCCTCCTTCACGCGCACGTTCTTCTGCACGACGGCCTCTTCCCCATGCTTAGGTTTCACAACACCACGTTCACCCCGCAAGGGGCCGGACTGCTTCCCACCGCAGGGCGCACGCACGCGCCAGGGCAGGTCCTCCCTGAGAGGATCATGAACCCGATTAACATAATCGGCCTGCGGATTGTTCCCTGGCCCCAACATCCGCTTTGTGCACAAGAGCTTTTCCAGAGCTGTTGCCTGGTAGAACTCCCTTGAAACGTCCGCATCAACGGTTTTCTGCGGCGTGCGGATGGGCCCTGAACGACGGGCTAACCGTAAACTTCTGCCATGACTTCACGGGCAGCCCGCACCACAGCTTCGGTCGTGATGTCGAACTTGCGGTAAACGTCGGCGATCTTGCCGGACTCGCCATAGCCATGCATGCCGACGAAGCGGCCCTGGAAGCCAAGATAACGTTCCCAGCCTAGTTCCACCGCCGCTTCCACGGCGACGCGGGCGTTCGTGTCTCCCATGACGGCTTGCCTGTAGGCGGCGTCCTGCTCCTCAAAGAGCAGGCGACATGGCATGGAGACAACGGCCGTGGGGATGCCGTCCTCCTGCAAGACCTTACGGGCTTCGACGGCAAGGTGCAGTTCGGACCCGGTCGCCATCAAGGTGAGCTTGCGCGGCCCTCCCTCGCCCTCCAGCAGGACGTAGGCACCTTTGGCGGACTTGTTATCCGTACCTGGCTCGCGACGCAGCAAGGGCATCGGTTGACGGGACAGCGCAAGGAGCGCGGCCCGCCGGGGCGTATCCAGGATATTTTCCCAGCATTCGGCGGTCTCGATCGCATCGCCAGGCCGGTAGACGGCCAAATGGGGGATGGCGCGCAGCGCCGCGAGATGCTCGACCGGCTGATGTGTGGGGCCGTCCTCGCCGAGGCCGATCGAGTCATGGGTCATGACGAAAGTGACCCGGATCTGCATCATGGCCGCGAGGCGGATGGCGGGACGGCAATAGTCCGAGAAGCAAAGAAACGTGCCACCGTAGGGGATCAGGCCGCCATGCAGGGCGATGCCGTTCATCGCCGCCGCCATGGCATGCTCCCGCACCCCGTAATGGACGTAGGAGCCCTTGAACTCGCCTGGCTCGATCTCGACCTGGTTCTTCGCTTTCGTGTTGTTGGAAGGCGTGAGGTCGGCCGAGCCGCCCAGCATTTCGGGGATGGCGTCGAAGAGGTGATCGAGCACTGCACCGCTCGCCTGACGCGTCGCAAGTTCCTTACCGCTCTCGATGAACTCACGACGAACGGCAGCGATGGCACGCTTCCAGTCCGCCGGAAGCCTGCCTTCGTTGCGGCGCTCGAAATTGTGGCGAAGCCCTTCCGGAGCCTGTCCTACCCGTTCCGACCAGTCGGCCCGCGCCTTCCCGCCGCGGGAGCCGATCGTCCGCCAAGCGGCGAGGAGGTCGTCGGGGATGACGAAGGGCGGGTGCTTCCATCCCAAGATATCACGAGCCCCGGCGATCTCGTCCTCTCCCGGTGCATCGCTGTGGGCCTTCTGCGTTCCCGCCTTGGTCGGGAAGCCGAAGCCGATGATCGTGCGGCAGGCGATCATCGTGGGCTTGTCCGTCACCGCACGGGCGGCGGCGATCGCATCGCGGATGGCATCCGTGTCGTGGCCGTCGATTTCCAGCACGTGCCAACCGGAGGCGCGGAACCGCTCGGCTTCATTGTCCGACACCGCGAGGCTGGTCGCGCCGTCGATCGAGATGGAGTTATTGTCCCAGAAGGCGATCAGGCGCCCGAGCTTGAGGTGGCCCGCAAGCGAGATCGACTCCTGGCTGATACCCTCCATGAGGCAGCCGTCGCCCATGAAGACGTAGGTGAAGTGGTCGATCAAGTCGTCACCGAACTGAGCGTTCATGATGCGCTCACCGAGCGCCATCCCGACCGCCTCCGCGATGCCCTGCCCGAGCGGGCCCGTGGTCAACTCGATGCCGTCGGCATGGTGGTATTCGGGATGGCCCGGTGTCCGGCTTCCCACCTGGCGGAAGCGCTTCAGCTCTTCGATGGGTATGTCCTTGTAGCCGGTCAGGTACAGCAGGCTGTATAGCAGCATCGAGGCATGGCCGTTCGAGAGGATGAAGCGGTCGCGGTCGATCCAATGCGGCTCGGCGGCGTCGAACTGCATGAAGTCGCTGAACAGGACGGCTGCGATGTCCGCCATGCCCATGGGTGCGCCGGGATGACCACTCTTGGCCTGCTGCACGGCATCCATCGACAGGAAGCGGATGCAATCGGCCATGTCGCGTAGGTGCTGGTCGCGCGGCGCGGGAACGGTCTTTGGCGAGCTTGGCCTTGAAGCAATGTCAACCATGATCCATCCCCTTTTCCACACCAGCCGACTTGGACTGCTGCCCCTTAGGTCGTCGCTACCGAACGCCGGCTACCCCGACATCGATCATGGCTCGACGTCACACGGGGTTCTGCGTCCCGTGGTGAATTACGGCGTGTATTGCTGACCGCCCTCGCTGATCGCGGATCGCGGCCAGGGACCTGTCAATTGTCCGTCGCGCTCCCCGATCGGCGCGGCGCACCAGCCGCCGGGGCAGCGTCGTCGCCGCCGGCGCCACTGGCCGGCTTGACGGCTCCCGCCGGCATGACCTCAGCTCCGGATTTTTCGAGCCGAGCGGTCACCGAGGCGATCAGTTCGTCCCAGCTCTTGTCGAATGATGCGATGCCCTGCGCTTCGAGGGTCTCGGCGACGTTGGCCATGTCAACGCCGAGGCGGCCAAGGTCCTCGACGACTTCCTGGGCCGCCTCAGCGCGGCCCCGCACCGCATCGCCACGAACCTTGCCGTGATCGGCGACGGCCAGCAGCGTCGCCTCGGGCATGGTGTTGACCGTGTCGGGTGCGACCAGATCGATGACGTAACGCGTGTCGGGGAACGCCTTGTCCTTCACCCCCGTCGACGCCCAGAGCAGGCGTTGCGGACGTGCGCCCGCGGCCGCCAACGCCTGCCAACGAGTTGTCGTTAGCATCCGCTCGTAGACGCCATAGGCCAAGCACGCGTTGGCGATTGCGGCCTGGCCATGGAGACGCCGCGCAAGCGCGGACCGCTCCTGATCGCCGTCCTGCCCCGCAATTTCTGCGAGCCGGCGGTCCACCTCGGTGTCGACGCGGCTGATAAAGAACGAGGCCACACTCTCGATCCCGACCAGGCTTTCGCCCGCCGTTTTGCGTCGCTCCAGACCGGTCAGGAAGGCGTCGAGCACCGCCTCATACCGGTCAATCGAGAAGATCAGCGTGACGTTGACGCTGATGCCGTCGGCTAAGCTGGCAGTGACGGCCGGCAGGCCGGCCAGCGTCGCGGGAATTTTTATGAACAGGTTGGGCCTGTCCACCAGCCACCATAAGCCCCGTGCCTCGGCTGCTGTTCGGTCGGCATCGCCGGAGATGCGAGGGTCCACCTCGATGGACACGCGCCCGTCGCGCCCGTCGGTGCGCTTATAGACGGTACGAAGGATATCGCAGGCCGCACGGACGTCCCACGCGGTCAGGAGCCGAAGCGTTTCGCCGATGGCGGTCCCACGTAGCGCCAGGTCGCGCAGTTGCTCCTCATAGCCCGATCCCGCCCCTATCGCCTTGGCGAAGATCGTCGGATTGGTGGTGATGCCGACGATCTCCTCGCCCTCGACCATACGGATCAGGCTGCCTGACTGGATGCGGTTCCGGCTAAGATCGTCGAGCCACACGGAGACCTGCGCCGCGGCGAGGTCCTTCAAAGCCTGGGCCATGCCGGCCTCCTATCATTCTGTCAACTGCTCAATTACCCGCACCACATCGCACGGCGGTTGTCACGTTCGCTTCCTGACGGGCGTCTCGAAGCGACGTGGCTTGCCGTTCTCGCCGACGGCGACATAGGTGAACACGCCTTCGGTCACCTTCTCGGCCTCGGCACCATCGCGGCTCTGCGACCAGGTCTCGATCCTCAAGGCAAGGGACGTATCGTCCATGCGATCCAGCGAGCAAAAGCAACTCACCTCATCACCGACCTCGACGGGACGGAGGAAGCGCATGGCGTCGATGCTGACCGTGACGACGCGCCCGCGAGTCTGGCGGGCCGCAAACGTCCCGCCCGCCAGATCCATCTGCGACAGGGTCCAGCCGCCGAAAATGGCCCCGCTCGGATTGGTGTCTCGCGGCATGGCGACGGTGCGCGAGTGCGGGATGGCCGAGGGCATTGCGGGAGCATCCTCGACCATCTCAGAATCCTCTTTGAATGGCTCGGAGGATCACGGGCGGACCGCCAGGGCCGACTGGTCGTATCGCTTCAGGAGATCCGCCGGATCGCGGTAGACCTCGATGCAGCCTGCCTTCTTCAGCTCCGCTTCGGACCAGCCGCAACACAGCAGCCCGATCGTGCGGACGCCGGCCTTGGCCGCTGCCTTGGCATCGTAAGGGGTGTCACCGATGACGATTGCATCCTCCGGCTTCACGTCTCCCAGCTTCTTGAGCGCGGCCTCGAAGATGTCGGGATGCGGTTTGCTTTTCTGGGCATCGTCGGACGAGGTCTCGGCGTGCAGAAGGTCCGCGACCTGAGCGATCTCCCTTGTATTTTTCTAGTTCGTCTGCCTTTGCCGAAGACGCAAGGGCAATCCGCGTCCCGTCCTTGAGCAAACGCTCGAACAGTTTCCGCACGCCCGCGAATGGCTTAGCTTTCTGGAGGAATCGCTCTTTGAAATCTGACCGCGGTGCTTTTCCAGCTTCTCGCCTGTTTCCTCGACTTCCTTCTCCGAAAGGAACACCGGCATGAGTTGGTGGCCTCCCTTGCCGATCTAATCGCGTACCGCCTCGAGATCGAACTCATGACCAAAGTCGCGGAAAGCGTCCTGCGCCAGGGCACAAGGCCGCAAGCCGGCGCGCGCCAGCTGTTGGACCGGACCCCCGGCCTTCCCTCAAGGCGAGCCGGTGCGGGTCAGATCGCGACCTGTCGTCCGAGTTCCACCGTCTTGTCCTGTGGCAGGCGGAGCGAATCTCCAACGTGTGTCGCGTTCCGCTCGAGAGCGGCGTAGATCGCTTCTTGCCACCGCGGCAGGCCCTGGCCATCATTGCGGGGGATGATGGTCGAGTGGCCGACGTAGTAGGTGATATCGTCCATGTCGGCCCCGCACCCGTGCCGCTTCATGCCCTCGACCACGGCGGGGATGTCGGGACGTTCCATGAACCCGAAGGTCGCGTGCGCCCGCCAGAAACGCGGCGCGAGTTCCTTCACGGTCAGGCGCTCATCAGCCTCGATCCAGGGCGTCGCGGCCGTGGTGACGGTCAGCACTATGAGGTCGGCGTGGAGCGCGCGGTTGTGCACGAGATGCCGGAGGAGCACGGGCGGCACGTCGAAGTCCTGGCGCGTCAGGAACATCGCCGTCCCGGGGACGCGCGGTGTCTGCTGGGCGACCATCCGCGTTGTGAAGCCCTTGATCGGCACTGGGTCCTCGGCCAGTCGAACTCGGACGGCCTCGGCCCCGTGGTGCCAAATCCACATCACCCCGTAAATCGCCGCTGCCAGCAGCAGGGGCACGTAGCCGCCGTCGACCACCTTGGCCATGTTGGCGGAAAAGAACGACGCGTCGACGACGACGAACAGGGCCGCGACGGCACCCGCGGCCGCGACGCTCCAGTCCCAAACCTCCTGCATGGCGATTAACAGCAGCACGGACGTCATCAGCATGGTGAGCGACACCGCAATGCCGTAGGCGCTGGCGAGGTTGTCGGATTGCGGAACCCGAGCGCCAGCGCGACGGTGACGACCATCAGGAGCCAGTTCACGGTGCCGACATAGATCTGCCCGTAGCCCTCCGACGAAGTCTGCTTGACGGCGAGGCGCGGCAGCCAGCCGAGCTAGATCGCAAAAGGGGTGCCGCAAAGGTATTGCCGCTTTTTGCTGGTGCGAACAGTGCGTGGGCGACGGATGGGATGTCCATCCATGACACGACCAGTCACTCGATCGAGGAGACGAGATGCTGAGGATGCGCCCTGACGCTGGAGCTTTCGGATCAGGCGGAAACCGCCACGTCCGCCAAACCGGCGTTCGCCACGGCTTCCCGTGTGCAACATGACTCCCGGCCCCATGATCGGCGCAAGAACGAGGACGGCCAAGTGAAGGCTGGAGCAGTTCACTATCGCTGGACGTGTCGTAGCCCTGCATTCCCGATCAGAACGGCAACCTGTTGGCGGAACGGCCAGAATACAGGTCGGCAGCGAGTTCGCCGAGTTCGAGATCAACCTGCGCCGCGAGCGGCAGATGGGAGGCATCGCTGCCGCCAAGGCGGTCGGCGTCTACAAAGGCAAGGGCCGGAAACCCACCGTGGACGTTGCAGAAGTCCGCAGGCTGCGCGAGACGGAAAAGCTGGGACCGGCGGCCATCGCCAATCGCCTTGGGATCGGCCGCGCCAGCGTCTATCGCGTGCTCGGTAAGCGGGTTGTCGGCGCAGCGAAGACCGTCGTCGCATGATCCCGGTGTTCTCGGCTCACCTCGAGGCGCGCGACCTTTGAGTGGAACCGCTGGCGCTCCTATTAGGTCGAGGCTGGTCAGGATCTGTTCGGGATGTGAGTGGGACATGGACTCACATACCTGTCGTGAGCTGGCATGCGCCTCTTGTCTGATTTTCGATTTCCGCCATCGCGAGATCGAGAGAAGCGAACGGTCCGGTCTTGATCCCGGACAATTTGCCATGCGCAGGTCTGATCAGGAGTTGCCCCTCACTCGACAGCGTGATCGTGCCCAAAACTCTGGCGAGGCGGTCTTCAAGACTCCAGGAGCCAGCCCCGGTCGATGTGACGACGGTATCCACGACCCCAGCCCTCCAAGATGTTCCGATCCTATGGAAACATATTCGCGTCGCCGATGGCGTCTCGGTCGATTCATTCGGCGCAGTTCACAGCAACGCTTTTTTGAAAATAAGAGAATGCGTTCTCCGAGCCAAGCGCGGCAAGCCGAGAAGGCAAGCCCGCAATCCTTCAACGGATAGCTGGCGCGGTTCGGACTGTCCATTGGACGGACCCCTTTCGGACAGCTATCGGGCCTGCGGCGGGCCAGCGCGGGAAGGCTCTCATCACCGGCGACGCGACCAGGCCCCCAGAAGCACACTGGTCATCGGCGCCACGTGTAGCCCTGGAGGAAGCCCGCCATCTATCTCTGAAGTCCACATGCGGTGCATTCCGCTTTGTGAGGCCCCGCCGTTCCCGCAAACGACCGTTTGGGACACGCTATGACCGGCATTCTGGGCTAAGCCCGCGTGAGCACCGGCGATCAGGACGTTCCGGCCAGACGATGCGGCTGGAACACGCCGGCGCCATTCGCGTGTTCGCGGATGTACGGTCCGGCAAATCCATGGACCGACCTGGCCTGACCGAGCTTCTGGCCTATGCCCGAAGGGGTGACAGCCTGGCCGCCGTGCGGCTCGACCGTCCGGGCCGCTCCCGCGCCGAGCTGCTGTCCGTCGTCGAGCAGCTGAAAGGCCGAGGTGTGGCCTTGCTCAGCCTGGAGAAGAAGATCAATACCTCGTCGGCCGCCGGGGAGCTGATTTCCACGTGTTCGGCGCGATCGCTCATTTCGAGCGGCGGCTTATCGCCGAACGCATCAAAGACGGCATCGCGGCAGCAAGAGCACGGGGTAAGAAGCCCGGCCGTCAGCCGCTCGATGCCGACAAGGTGCAGGCGGCACTCAGGCTCGTGGAGTCCGGCTTGTCGCCCACGAAGGCGGCCGTCCAGCTCGACGCCGGCACCCTCTCGTTGTTCCTGCTCCGTTCGGCCTTAGTTAGCGTTGCTCAGCGCGCAGACGTCGCGCTGTCCTATTGTGTAGGTTTCCTGTTCCGCTGCTACTCAGAGCCCAAATAGCGCGCTTATCTCTATGTTATCTTCAGACGGTCGAAGACCGGCACCTTCACGAAGTCCAGCGCGATCGCGAAAACCGCCGCCGCCGCCAGAGTTCGTGGGGCCGCGACCCCGGAAGCGCCCTCAAGGGTGCGGCCGACGAGGTCACGACCCTGCTCGCCCAAGCGGGCTACAAGAAATCATGACCACGGTCACGACTGGCACTGGGGCGCGAGGGCAGGCGCGCGCACGCAAGCCGTCGGCGTCGCGCCGGGTGCTGAAGGCCTGGGGGTTCATGTCCCCAGCCATGGCGCTGCTGCTGTCGATGACGGTCGTGCCGACGCTCTACCTCGTCTATTACGCGTTCCGGCACGAGGACCTGCTCGGCCCCAACTCGCACTGGGTCGGGTTCGACAACTTCCGGCGGGTCCTCACGGACGCGAACATCGGCTGGGACGCGTTCACGACACTTCAGTTCGTCGTGCTCGCCGTGGTGATCGAGGTGCTGCTGGGCCTCGGGCTCGCACTCATGCTCAGCCGCAAGCTCGCCGAGACCAACCTGATCACGGCGATGTTCATCCTGCCACTCGGGGTGGCGCCGGTCGTCTCGGCGCTCGTGTCCGCGTGCTGCTGGACCCGGCCTATGGCTGGGTCGATTACTACCTGCAGACCTGGAGGATCATCGACCAGCCGATCGACTGGTTCGGCGAGCCGGTTTACGCCTGGGTCGCGGTGATCGGGCTCGATGTCTGGCAGTGGACGCCCTTCGTGGCGCTGATCCTGCTGGCCGGCCTCCAGGGCGTGCCGAGCGAGCCCAAGGAGGCGGCCCGCCTCGATGGTGCCAACGCCTGGCAGACCTTCTGGCACATCGTCCTGCCGTTCATGACGCCGTTTCTGGCCATCGCGCTCGTGTTCCGCACCATCGAGGCGTTCAAGACCTTCGGCAGCGTGTTTGTGCTGACGGGTGGCGGCCCGGGCACCTCCACCTCGCTCATCAACCTCGACCTCTACCGAATCGCCCTGCAGAACTTTGACGTCGGGGCGGCGGCGGCCCTCGGCATCTGCTTCCTGATCGTGCTCTCGGTGATCATGGGCCGCCTGCTGTCGGTGCTCAACCGCAGCACCGACATCCTGGAGGACTGATCCATGCGGGGCGCGATCACGAACGGCCTGTTCCGGCTGCTGCTCTGGGGACGCTGGTTCTTGTGCTGTTCCCGGTCATCTGGGTGGTGCTGACCTCCATCAAGCCCGCCGATCTCAGCCAGGCGCTGCCGCCGGTGTGGGATTTCACTCCCACTTTGCAGAGCTACCGCGACGTGCTGGGCGGCAACACCTACACCTCACAGGCCTTCGGAACGCTGCTGGCGCACAGCCTGATCGTGACCGTCGCCTCAACCCTGCTGGGATTGGTCGTGGGCATCCCGGCCGCCTATGCGCTCGCCCGCTTCCGCTTTCGGGGCAAGAAGGGTACCGCAAGCTGGATCCTCTCCACCGTCATGTTCCCGCCGGCCGTGTCGGTGGTGCCGATCTTTATCCTCGCCTCAAAACTGAACCTGACTGACACCTTCCCGGTGCTCATCGTGCCCTACGCGGCCTTCGGGCTGCCGATGGTGATCTGGATGTTGCGCAGCTTCATCAAGCAAATCCCGCAGGAGATCGAGGAAGCCGCGATGGTCGACGGCGCGAGTCAGTCCGCTATCTTGCGGCACATCGTGTTCCCGCTGCTGATGCCCGGCATCGTGGCCGCGAGCCTGCTCAGCGCCATGCTGTCATGGAACGAGTTCCTGTTCGCACTGACGCTCACCCGCTCCGCTGCCAAGACGGCCCCGGTCGGCATCAGCGAGTTCACGAATATGTATGGTACCCAGTGGGGGAGCCTGACGGCCGCCGCCACCGTGACTGTGGCCCCGATCCTCATCGCGACCATGGTGTTGCGTAGGCGGCTCGTGGAGGGGCTGACGTTCGGCGCCGTGAAATAGGACTAGAGTCACGCTGAACCGCCCCGGGGTTGCCGGAGGCCATTTGGTTTTAGTCACGCCGCTATGGCGGATGGTTCGATGGCGGCATAGTAGGCGGCCTCGGCTTCGGCCGGCGGGACGTTGCCGATCGGCTAGAGGAGGCGTCGATTGTTGAACCAGTCGACCCATTCGAGGGTGGCGAACTCGACGGCTTCAAAGGATCGCCACGGGCCTCGCCGATGGATGACCTCGGCCTTGTAGAGGCCGTTGATGGTCTCAGCCAAGGCGTTGTCGTAGCTATCGCCGACGCTGCCGACGGACGGCTCGATCCCGGCTGCGGCCAGGCGCTCGGTGTACTTGATGGACACGTATTGAGACCCCCGGTCGGAATGATGGATGAGGCCGCCGCGGCGCTGAGGACGTCGGTCGTGCAGGGCTTGTTCGAAGGCGTCCAGGACGAAGCTGGAGCTATGACTGAATCTGGGTGACGGCTTCGATCAGGCGGCGCGTTCGGCTTGGGCCTCGATGATCTCGGTCCCGTCCTTGAATCTGACACCGGCGACGACCTTGGGCCGAACGAAGCGTCAAGTTCAGTCGGGCGGTCGCGCGTCACGGCGTGTTTTGGCCGGGCGGGCCGGGCCGATCGCCCGCGTCGACTCGCGGATCAGGAGTCGGACGCCGATCCGAAGCTCTCGTCCCCCAGGCGCGGCATCGAGCACGGCCGCTTGACCCATGCTCCGCAACAGCAGGTCGACGCATGTGTCTGCGATGGAGTTGGGATGGCATTGTCACGTTCGCAGCCGCCTGAGATAGGAGGCTCATGTCGCGCTCCCCCTACCACGGCCATCGGTTCCCACCAGCCATCATCCAGCACGGGGCATTGATGGGGATCGCAATTCCAGCATCTGCTCGAACGCTTTAACTTGGATTGGCTTGCTGAAGTAGAAACCTTGAAATTCATCGCAGCCGCGGCTGCGAAGCCAAATTAGCTGTTCTAGCCTTTCTACGCCCTCAGCTATTATTCTCACCTTCATCATTTTGCATAACGATATGATTATATCAGCCAATGCTGTTTCAGTAGGAAGTTCCTTAACGAACGCACGGTCAATCTTAACGGAGTCTATCGCAAACTCGTGCAGTCGCGCTAAATTTGAGTACCCAGTCCCAAAGTCGTCAATTGAAATCTTTATGCCTAATTCACGAAGACTATCAATCACGTTAGTTGAAGAATCGTTCTTTTCCATTAACATGGATTCAGTGAGTTCAAACTCAATGAGACTCGGATCGCACCCGGCACCATCCAACGTATGGGCGACGGTCTCAACAAAATTGCAATTGTTCAGCTGCCGCTGTGAAACATTAATTGAAATTGTCAGGGAAAGTCCGCGATCGTGCCACAATTTTTGCTGTGACATGGCCACTTGCATAACCATGGTTCCAAGTTCATCTATAAGACCAGACTCCTCACAAACTGGAATGAATACGGAAGGGGGGATTAACCCGCGGTCTGGATGGTTCCATCGGACTAGCGCTTCGGCGCCCACGATTTTGACATCCCGCAGGGATACTCGAGGCTGATAATAGATCTCAAACTCTTTATTCGTAATAGCAGCCTTTACATCCGACTGCATGCTGAGGCGGCGATCGGCCTGCTCGCGCATATTCATGGAAAAGAGACGGAAACAGTTCCGTCCCGACTCTTTGGCGTCATACATGGCAAGGTCCGCGCTCTTCATCAGTGTCGCGAAATCTCTACCATCTTGGGGAAAAACGCTGATGCCGATGCTCGGTGTCACAGTCAGCTTGCGCTTTCCGATGGTAATCGGGGAAGTGAGGGCTTGCAGGATCTGGTTGGCCCTATCCTCGAATGCGTCGAGGTCGCCCGCTGAAACGATGATGAGGAACTCGTCACCGCCGAGACGGATGACGGTGCATCGCTGCGGGTCGACATCGACTAACCGTCGAGCGACCTCCATAAGGACCTGGTCACCGGACGCGTGCCCGAGCGAGTCGTTTATCAGCTTGAAGTTGTCGAGATCCAGGAAAAGGACACCTAAGCTCACGCCCTCTGCTTCAGCATTCTTTATGCACTGGTCGAAATACAGCGGAATAGAGGCTCGGTTCGGTAAGCTTGTCAACGAGTCGTGATGCGCCAGAAAATATGCTTTCGCTTCGGTCTCCTTCAACTCAGTGACATCTACTTCGCTGACCAGGATCGCGGCCATTCCTGTAACGGCGTCGCGGCATTCGCGGGCTGTCAGATCATGCCATCGAAGCCCCTTGTAGGTTTTTATTTTCACGACGCGGCTGATCTCGCCCGACTGTTTCAGCCCATCCGAAATGGCCTGATAGCAGGCTGGGTCGACGAAGCGCGAAGCAAGATCGTTCCTACCCCGAACAATAGCGCTCCGGGCAGATGGATTGCGGTAGAGAGCTACACCCGTCGTCGAATAAAGCGAGATCATCAGCTGCGTGTGCAGGAGCGCATCGGCGCTCCGTAGAGTGTCGGGCTCGACCTCGAGTTCGTCTCGCGCTTCGCAAAGCATTCCCATGCGACCATCGGAGAGCATGAAACCTGAGAACAGGCACCGCACCGTCCTGGAGACGCCTTTGGGATAGATCGTCCATAGTTCGGAGAAAAAAGGGTGTCCCCGGCTGAAGTCATCCTGGTATTGTTTCAGTCGCCGAGCGACTGAGGCGGACATGTCAGCTTTCATGTTCCGGGCGGCCAGCGACGCAACATCGTCCGCCCCCCAGACGGCGAGCCCGGACCGATTGGCCCAGACCACCCGTCCCTCGTCGATGTCGAAAATCCAGACCGCAACGGATAGTTGAGAGACAGCTATGCGGCCGTAATCGATTACTGATTGATCAATCAACCTGTCGGACCTGCCTCTTCGTGTCATCGGAGCGTGGTCATCGCGCTAGTCCGATCAAGCCGCTACTAGCGTCGAAGCCGCAACAGTCATCTCCCCCATCGGCAGGAAACGCGGCGTTGCCTCGACCCGAGCAATCCAGCGACGGATCGCGCCAAAGCTGTCTAGCGGAACACCGGCCTCGGGAGAAACGTGCACGTACCCGAACACGCCGATGTCAGCGATCGAGTAGGACGAGCCCGCCACGAAGTCGCTGGTGGCCAGATGCGCATTCAGCATGTTTAGTCCAACGCGGGCACGCTCTCGCCAGACCGCGATGTCAGCCTCGCGTCCCGCCCCCCGATCCGGCGCGATCCTGGTCAGGAAGCGTGCCGGCGAGATGAACGGTTCGAGTTTCACCTGCTCGAAAAACATCCACTGCAGGCCACGCGCCCGGTCGTAGGCGTCCGCTGGGATAAGGAAAGAGCCGTCGGCGACGAACCAAAGTATGGCGTTGGACTCGCCGAGCCCTTGTCCGCCGGCCACGCGAAGGTAGGGCACGGTCCCTGCCGGGTTGACGGCCTTGAAGGCTTCCGAACGCGTTTCACCGGCGAGCACGTCGACGAGCCGCGTTTCGAATGGGATCATAAGCTGACGCATGGCCAGGAACGGCTTGAAGCAGTTTCCCGAGCCCAGTGTCGCGTAAAGGGTAAGCACGTCCGTCGCTCCCAAGAAGCCGCGCTAGACCATTTCAGCAAGTTATTGGGATTCGGTTACCGGATAAGCGTCGGATTGCAGGCGACGACGCGATTTTCCCGCACTGATCGAGGTGCTGCTCCGAACGGACGCACGGACTTTGCATCGTTCTCACCTCATTTTAGAGTCCGTAGGGAAAGCCCCTCGCGAGCAGAAATCACCCTGTAAAATCAATGACAAAACTGCCCAAAATTACCCTTTCCCAACGGACTCTAAGCGCTGCGCGACACTCGTTAGCCGCGTTCCAGCACGCGGCGGGCTTCTTCCCAGGCCCGCTCCCGGTCGGTCCTGTAGTCGGCCGTTTCGCCGAACTGAGTCTTCACGTCCTTTAACCGCACGAGCTCCGCCAAGGCTGCGCGCACTTCGGCTGCACTTGCCGCGCTCGCGGGGAGCCCGATCGTAGACTCAGGGTCCGGACGGTTGTGCGGTTCGGACGGAGTGCCGGCGGGATCGATCGGGCAAGATTTTGTCATGCACCGACCCTCAGGTCATTGGCATTCCCCTCGGCGCCGTCGTGCCGCCCGAGGTAGGCCACGCCGAGTTTCTGGAACACATGCTCGATAATATCCGAGGGTGCTCTGAGGCGCGCGGCGGACAGCCCAGTTCCGCCCATCTTGCCCGTGAAGGCGTTGATGTAATGATCAAGCGGAACGCCGTGCTGCAGGCCGAGAGAGATCGCGACCGCAACGTCATTGGCGATCTGATTTCGCCGCCCCGACGCGTCGAGCGCATCGATGTCGATTTGCGTTGGCTGGCCGCCGCTGCTCAGCCGGGTCCTCAACGTGAGGCGGTGCCCGTCGATGAGAGCGACATACCGGAGCCCCGGCCGGACGGGCAGGCGTTCGTCAAACCGCTGAAGAGGACGGGACGCGGCCTCGGCCACGTCTTGCGCGATCAGGCGAACTTGGTCCGTGACCGTCGCGCTCGGCGTTTCGGCGAGCAGTTCGCCGGCCTCTTCCTCCTCGTCATCCGTGATCCGATGCGCGGTGAGCGGCTGCGACAGCTTCGAGCCGTCCCGATACACGGCGTTAGCTTTCAACCCGAGCTTCCACGATAACATGTAAGCGCTCTTGCAGTCGTCCACGGTGGCATTGTTCGGCATGTTGATGGTCTTCGAAATCGCGCCCGACACGAAGGGCTGCGCCGCCGCCATCATCCGAATGTGACCTTCGGGCGACAGGAAGCGGGTGCCGGTCCGTCCGCACGGACTGGCACAGTCGAAGACGGAGAGATGGTCCGGACGGAGGTATGGAGCTCCTTCCAGCGTCATCGCCCCGCAGATGTGGACGTTGGCCGCTTCGATCTCCGCCTTGGTGAAGCCGAGGCGGAGAAGTAGGTTCAAATCGTCGTCGGCTGTAGAGGCCGACAACCCGGGAACCTTCGTGAGAAAATCGTCGCCGAGCGTCCACTTGTTGAAGACGAATCGAATGTCGAAGGCAGAGGGGAGGGCGCGTTCGATCGCCTCGATCTTCTCAGGCGTGAACCCGCGGCTCGACAGCGTCGCGTGGTTGATGAACGGCGCGGATCGCAAAGACCCGTGTCCGATGGCGTAGTGCTCGATTTCGGTGATGGCGGCCTCGCCGTAGCCGAGTTCGCGAAGAGCTTCGGGCACGCCGCGGTTGATGATCTTAAAGTAGCCGCCGCCCGCTAGCTTCTTGAATTTCACCAGCGCGAAGTCGGGTTCGATGCCTGTCGTGTCGCAGTCCATCACGAGGCCGATCGTGCCGGTCGGGGCGATGCAGGACGTTTGCGCATTTCGGAAACCAAAGCGCTCGCCGGTCTGCACGGCACGGTTCCAAACTTCGCGGCTCCGCGCCGCAATCGCGGTGCCATTCGATCCCGGCATCCGCGCCAGCGCGTCGACATCGAGCGGGACCGGGATGACGGACAGCGCTTCGTATCCCGTGCTCAGCCCATGCGCTGCCCGTGCGTGGTTCCGGATTACGCGCAGCATCGGCTCGCGGTTCGGCGCGTAGCCGTTGAACGGTCCGAGTTGCCCAGCCATCTCGGCGGACGTCGCGTAGGCGACGCCGGACAGAATGGCCGTCAAACCGGCGCAAAGGGCGCGGCCCTCGTCCGAGTCGTAGGGAACGCCCAGGGTCATCAGAAGGCCGCCCAGGTTGGCGTAGCCCAGTCCGAGAGGGCGATAATCATAGGTTCGGCGCGCGATCTCCGGGGATGGGAACTGTGCCATGGCAACCGAGATGTCGAGCGCAATCGTCCAAAGCCGGCAGGCGTGTTCGAAGGCATCGAGGTCGATCAGGGACTGCTCGCCCTTGAACCGCAGCAGGTTAAGGGAGGCGAGCGTCGCCCCGGTATCGTTCAGAAACAGGAATTCCGAACAGGAGTTTGAGGCGCGGATCTCATCGGTCGCAGGGCAGGTGTGCCACTCGTTGATTGTCGTCGTGAAGTGGATGCCGGGATCGGCCGATGCCCAGGCAGCGTGCCCGATTTCGTCCCAAAGATCGGCGGCCGGTATGGTCTGCACCTTGCCCCCGCCGCAGCGCGCGATCAGGTCCCACGGCAATCCTCTCTCGACGGCGCGGAGGAATTTGTCCGTCACGCGGACCGTGTTGTTGCCGTTTTGGCCCGCGACGGTCGCGTAGGCCTCCGAGTTCCAGTCCTCGTTGAAGGTGGGAAAGTCGACTGACGTGAAACCCTGTTCCGCCGATTTAATGGCGCGACGAATGTAATTCTCGGGCACGAAGGCGTTCCGGGCCGCCTTCATGGCGCGCTTCAGCGCCTGGTTTCGCGCGGGGTCGAGGTTCGGGACACCGTCGTCCGAGGCCGCCTGGATCAGCTTGTTGAGGTGATGCAGGCATGCCTTCGATCCCGCCACCAGCGAGGCGACCTTACGCTCCTCATCCGCCTTCCACCGGATGAAGGGCAGGACATCGGGATGATCGATGTCAACAATAACCATTTTGGAGGAGCGACGCGTGCTCCCGTTGGCGGTGACCAACGAGGCTGCGCGGTCGCTGGCGCGCAGAACCGCAATGAGCCCGCAGGCGTGACCGCCGCCCGAGAGGTTTTCGGACGCCCCGCGGATTTTGGAAAAGTTCGCACCGGTTCCCGATCCGTATTTGGCGATCCGTGCCTCGTTGACGAACAAGGGCAGGATGCCGCCCTCGTTGACCAGGTCGTCCTCGACAGACTGGATGAAGCAGGAGTGGGTCTGCGGCCGCTCGAACGCGTTGCGGGTGGGGCGAAGCGCGTCGCTGGTGGGGTCGACGAAATAGTGACCCTGGGCGGGACCTTCGATCCCGTAGGCCCAATGGAGTCCCGTGTTGAACCACTGCGGTGAGTTCGGAGCCGCGACCTGTGTCGCCAGGGCGTAGCGGATCTCGTCGTTGAACGCCTGAGCGTCGGCTTCCTCATCGAAATACCCGCTCTTCCACCCCCAGTAAGTCATGGCGCCGGCGATCCTGTCGAAAACCTGCCGGGCGTCGTGTTCACCGGTGAAGCGGCTATTCTCCGGCAAGCCGGCCAAAGCCGCATGATCCGGAACCGATCGCCAAAGCCAAGACGGAACATCGTTCTCCTCAATCCTTTGGAGCAGCTTTGAAACTCCGCATTTTCTCAGGTATCTGCTAGTTAAGATATCCGTCGCGACTTGACTCCAGGTCGATGGCACTGTGACGGCGTCCTGCTCGAAGGCTACTGCTCCTGTTCTGCCTGCAATACGGCTGCTTACGGCAACGAACTTGATCTCGTCGTATGGTCCTTGATGCTTAACGGTTTTGTGCCGCACGATGCGCATGATGAAGCCCCACCTCGTCGGATCGGCTTCGCGAGACCAGCTTCGCACGCGACCGATCCATCAAAGGTTAACACATTTTAACGCCTTTTCCGGAATCATCTTAGGAAACTGTAAACACGATGCGACTCAGCGCGCGGTACCCACCTGACGAGCTGCTCCAGCTTCGCCGCATGCGCGTTCGGGGGTAGGCACCTCGTCGTCTTGCAACACGCGATAGACCTGCATGCGCGAGCATCCGACTACCCGCGCGATGGCGGCTGGCCCGTTGCCGGCAGCGCGCAGCGCCTTGATCCGGTCGCGGTCGAGCCGGCGCTTGCCGCCCGCATACACTCCCTCACCTCCTTGTCGTAGTCGTTCTCGATCTGCATGACCCTGTCGCCCGGCGCGTAGGTCCAGCCGAACCGCTCGACCCGAACCTCGCCGGGTGGATTCAGCGCCTTTTGGAGCTCGATGTTGAGCGAGCGGGCGCCGACCCCGCCGCGATTCATCGGGCAGAGCACCTGGACGTCGCGGACCGGGTCGAGCCCGAAGGCGCGTGGGATCCTCCCGCACCACCGCGAGGATCTTGGCGGCGGCGATCTCCGGCTCGGCGGCATCAATGACGTAGAAGTCGGAGCGCTCGGCTCCGGCCGGGGTCGCCTCGGGCATCAGGCCGGCGTTGATCCGGTGGGCGTTGACAATGACGCGGCTCGT
>JAABUU010003278.1_pt1 | contig 20847 bp, 16 predicted proteins | sample 5559301 | NCBI WGS metagenome assembly JAABUU01 (sample SAMN10711884, study PRJNA513360) | rock metagenome | isolation source: Antarctica rocks | place: Antarctica: Victoria Land, Richard Nunatak white | reverse complement strand
CTAGTACAGGGTCGCGGAATAGTGTACCGGGTTAGCGGCAGAGCGGTCGGCCTTTGTAGGTCCACCTGAAGGGTGCGGCGGTGCGGTTGAAATACGCGATGAACGCCAGGATGCGCTGACGCAAGTCGTCGGTGGAGGTGAAGTTGCCGCGCCTGAGGACGCGGCGGACGAGGATGCTGAACCACAGCGCGATCTGGTTGAGCCAGGAGGTATGCTTCGGCGTGTAGAGGAACTGGATGCGGTGGGCGGGGTCGCCGAGGAAGGCGGCGCGGGTGGCCTGGGAGCGCAGGATGCCCGACTGGCCTTTCACGCCCAGGTCGTCAGGGAGGCCGCAGCGGGCGGCGACGAGCCGCACCAGCGCCTCCGATTGATGGGTGTTGCGGTTGTCGGCGAGGAGGAGCCAGGGCGCGTCGGGGTCGGTGTCGACGACCTGGGCGATATGCGCGGCGAAATCGGTTTCCGTCCTGGTCGGCCCGAGGGTGGGCGCGAGGACGGTGCCAGTAGCGACGTTATCGGTGGCGATCAGGCTGAGGGTGCCGTGGCGGACGTACTCGTGCTCGCGCCGCTCGGGGCAGCCGGGGCGCATCGGTTTCGTCGGCGCGGCGCGTTCGAGCGCCTGGATGCCCGTCATCTCGTCGGTGCTGGCGACGTGGCAGCCGAGCGCTTCGCGCATGGGCGCATAGGCGTAGGCGGTGCAGATGGTCTCCACCTGCGCCGCGAATGTCTCAGGATCGTCCTGCTGGGCTTTGGCGTTGAGCCAGTAGCGGCTGCGATGCGGCGGCAGCGCGGCGTCCATTTAAGAAACGCCCGACCGTGCGGGGGGAGATACGCGCCACGATGCCCTGCCGGATCGCCTCGTCCGCCAGATCGCGGGGCGTCCAGGCGGTCACGGGGCGGTCAAGTTGTTCGAGCGGGCGACAGGCGAGGTTGATGACCTGCACGATCTGCTCGGCGGTGAAGGTCGCCGGGGCACCCGCGCGCGGGGCATCGGCCAGGGCAGCGGCGATGGCGCGCTCCAGGGCGGGGCGGTCGTCGTTGGCGACGGCCAAGTGCGCGGTGGCGGCGGCCCAGCGGGACCGCCACTTGCGGACGGTCTTCGATGTGCAGCCCGCTTGTCGCGCCAGGGGCTCATTGCGCTGGCCGGTCGCCGCTGCGAGGATAATCTGGACGCGGAGCGCCAGCGCTTGCGGGCAGGACGACCGCCGCCGCAGGGCGGTCAACACCGCCCGATGGGCAGGCGAGACCGTGAGGGGGATCGGGGCGGGGCCGGGGGACATCGCACCTCCTGGGGATGGACCGCCGCAGCGGCAACGTCGCGCCACCACCTCACCTTACCACATCCCGGTACCAACTTCCGCGAGGCTGTACTAAACTGAAGCCTAGGTGAGACCTACATGCCTGACGCGGGAGACCGTGCGGGTTTCATCGGCGCTTCGGTTTAGGGCGGGCTTGCGAGCAGGCACGCGGTGGGCGGGTGTATAGCACACCCGCCCGCGCTGTTTCAGCGGCCTGTTGCTGGTGCTGCGCCGCCCGGGCCGCTAGGATGGGTAACCTCGCCCGCGCATGAGGCGTTGCTACGGATGTGATCAACGGTCGCGTTTTTGCCGCAACTTCGACCCGTCAAGTACAATCAACGCCGATAACGTATCGCAAAAGACCGTGGGGGCAATGTGGCGAGAGATGTGCCAATCCGTAAGGGGCGCGCGGGAGAATCTGCCGCGAACGGTAAGCGTGAGAGCACCCATAATGCTATGGAACGGGCGGCGCTCGCCACCGCCGTGAGCGCGCCCGCCGAAGCGGCGACGCTCGCCCCGCCCGCCGAGCAGCACACCCGCCCCGCGACCGGGCAACAGCCGTCGGTCGCCGCCGCGCAGGCCGCCGCGACGCGACGGCAGCGCCGCGACCTGCGCGAATACATCACCGTGGAAGGGCTGCTCTATCTGCTGATCGGCCTCGGCGCGATCTTCTCGCGCTTCTGGGATCTCGGGCGGCAGGCGGAGCACCACGACGAGAGCCTGCACTCGTACTTCTCCTGGCTCTACTACACTGGGGCCGGCTACACGCACGATCCGCTGATGCACGGCCCGTTCCTCTTCCACACCGCCTCGCTCTCCTATCTCCTCTTCGGCGATAGCGACGCGAGTTCGCGCTACGGCGCGGCCCTCTTCGGCGCGGCGACCGTATTGCTGCCGTGGTTCCTGCGGCGCGAGTTGGGCCGGTGGGGGGCGCTAGCGGCGTCGGTGCTGCTGCTGACCTCCCCCTCATTCCTCTACTTCGGACGCTTCCACCGCCACGATGTCTACTCGGCCTTCTTCACCTTGCTCTTCTTCATCGCAGTCGTGCGCTTCATCGCGCGCCCGCGCCTCGCCTGGGCGCTGACCGGGGCGGCGACGTGGGGGCTCCTCTTCACCAATAAGGAAGACTTCTTTATCGTCACCGCGATCTTCGGCTCGGCGCTCGTGATCGCACTCCTCTGGTCGGCGGCGCGGCGGGTGCTCTTCCTGGGCGCGGGCTTCGTCGTCGCGCTCGCGCTGGTGTCGCGCCTGCTCCCGAAACTCCTCGGCTGGCCCGAATTGCCGCGCATCCCCTTCGATAACCCGACCAACACCGCCGTGCAGGCGTACGCGACCGCGCTGGTCACCAACCCTGTCATCCTGTGCGGCCTGCTGCTCCTGATCGCCTTTGTCGTGCTGGTGGTGCAGACCCTCTCCGCAGCGGCGGTCGGGCAGCGCTGGGCCGACGGCATCCTCGGGCGCTTCCCTGCTGGCACGCCGATGTACGCCGCGCGCGCGCTGCTGAAGGACCGCCGCGCCCTCTGGCTGATGCTCATCATCGCGGCGGGGATCTACATCACCCTCTACACGAGTCTCTTCTCCAACATCAGCGGCATCCTGACCGGCTCGTTCGGCGCGATCTTCTACTGGCTGGCGCAGCAGGGTGAGCGTCGCGCGGAGGAGCCGTGGTTCTACTATCTGCTGCTGATGCCGCAGTACGATCCCCTCGCGGTGCTCGTGGGCGGCTTCGGGGCGGTGCTGACCGCGTGGCGGCTCCTGGCCCACCGCCTCTTCGGGCGCTTCGAGGGGCCGGTGCCCTTTGTGCGCGGCCTGCTGCTCTACTGGGCGCTCGCCACGATCGCGATCTACTCCTGGGCCGGCGAGAAGATGCCCTGGATGGACATCCACCTCGTCCTGCCGCTGCTCCTCTTCGCCGCCGCCCTGCTCGGCACCGCTATCGAACGTTTGCTCGCGGAGGTGCGCCGCGCGCGCGCTGGCGACACGGCGGCGGGGTTCCTGCCGCCCTTCACGCGCGCCGCCTGGGCTGTCCCCGGCATGATGCTCGTGCTGATCGTCGGCTGGTTCCTGGGGGCCGCGCGGCTGAGCAGCGGCGGACCCGGCGCGGGCGAGCGCGGCTGGTGGCTCCTGCTGCTGCCGCTGATCCTGCTGGTGGCGCTGGGGATAGGGTACGGCGTACGGGCCGGGTGGGGGCGCGCGGGGCGGGTGGCGCTGCTCGGCCTCACCACCGCGATGCTCCTCTTCCACATCCACGCGGGCTGGGCGCTCGCCTTCCAGACCGGTGACGTGCCGAAGGACATGCTGATCTACGTGCAGACCTCGCCGGACGTGACCCGCGTGATGGGCGAACTGGACGAGTTCTCGGCGCTGAAGACCGGCGGCAAGAACCTGTCGATCATGTACGATGACAATACCTCCTGGCCGTTCCAGTGGTATCTGCGGAACTATCCCAATAAGCAATACTTCGGCTGCACGGCGGGGGCGAGTTGCTCGCTGACCGACGCGCCGCCCGATGATGTGGCGGTGGTGCTGGTCGGCAACGAGAATTTGGCCGCGCACCCGGAGCTGGCGACCCTGCTGAGCAACTATCAGGGGACCGCCTACGCGATGCGCTGGCACTTCCCGGAAGATGTCTATCGTAACTTCGCGATCGCCCCGGAACTTGGGCCGGGGTGGAGCGCCTGGACCGCGCAGGATCAGCCGCATGACACGCGCGCGGTGGTCGGCAGTGTCCTCTCGTCGCTCACCACGACATTGACGCCGGATGGTCAGGCCCGGCTCTTCCGCCTGCTGGCCTATCGCGATCTGGGTGCGCCGCTCGGTTCCTACGATTTCACGGTCTTCGTCCGCAAGGATCTCGTCCCCGAATACAACACGATTCGCTACAAGTAGCGTGTCTCGCCGACTGGGCGCTGCTCGTGCAGCGCCCCGCAAAGACGGACATTGCCGCGTTGAGGAGGCTGCACCCCCCATGCTCGATGTTGACCAGCAGGCACCGGAGAAGCGGCGCGACGAGCTCGAACCGGTCGATGATTCGCTGACCCTCGCACCCGAACCGGCGCTCGATCGCCCGTTGGTGCTCGGGCAGCGCGGCGGCGAAATCCTGGCCTGGGCCGGGGTGCTCCTGACCGGGACGATCTTGCGCCTCGCCAGCCTGGGCACCGACGCGCTCAGCCCGGACGGCGCGCGTCACGCCTACGCCGCCTATACCCTCTTCCATGGGCGCGGCACCAGCCTCGATAGCGCGTCGGGCGGGCCATTCAGCGTGTTGCTCAGCGCGCTCTTCCTCTTCCTCTTCGGCGTCAGCGATCAGGTCGTGCGGATCGGCCCGGCCCTGGCCGGGATCGGCATGATCGCCCTGGCGATCCCCCTGCGTCCCTACCTGGGTCGTGCCGGGGCGCTCCTGGCGGGGCTCCTGCTGGCGATCTCACCGAGTGTGGTCTACTTCTCGCGCCGCGAACTGCCCGATGCCTACGCCGCGTTCTTTGCCATGCTGCTCTTCGTGGCGATCCTGCGCGCCTTCGATGGCGCGCGGCGTGGCGGCATAGTCCTCCCGGGGGCGACGGCGGCACTCCTCTTCGTCTCGGCTCCGGTCGGGTTGAGTGTGCTGCTGATCCTGCTGGTGGCGACGCTGCTCCTGCCGATCGTGCTGCCGGGTGAGCGGGACGAGCGGTTCGGCCTCGCGAATCTGCGTCTCGCCGGACGCGAAGGCTGGTTGCCCGCCGTCCTGCTCGCGGTCGCGCTCCTGCTCCTGATTTTCAGCGCCTTCGGTGCGGTGCCGGGTAATCTCGCCGCCGGGCCGATCGATTGGCTCGGTGCCTGGGGCAACAGCCTGTTCGGCCCGACGGCGAGCGGGCGCGGCCCGCTCTTCGCGCTCGGCCTCTTGCCCTTGTACGAGCCGTTGGCGCTGATCGCCGGTATCGTCGGGCTGGTCCGCCTCTTCCTGCGTCCGGCGGGCACGAACGGGCAACCGCAATGGCGTGTCGGCAAGCGGAATGGCGAGAGGCGCGAAGAGGCGCACATTATCGCCAGCGAGCAGACGGGCGGGCTGACCGCCCGTGGGATGCTCGCCTTCTGGGCGATCGGCGGGACGATCCTGCTGGCGATCGGGGGGGGCACGCAGCCGCAACTGATCCTGCTGGCTGCGGTCCCGCTCTGCCTCCTCGGCGGCGCGACCCTCGGCGATCTGATCGAGGGGATCGATTGGCGGCGGGGCGGTGCATTCTGGGCCGGTGGGGCCGGGATCATCCTCTGCGTGGCGCTGGCCCTCGCCGCGTGGGGGGCGACCCTCGGACAGGTGCTCCAGCCGTCGCGCATCCCCGATGAGACCGGGCGGCTGCTGACCCTCCTGATGACCATTGTCCTCTTCGCGCTCCCGTTGACCGGCGCGGCGCTCTGGTTCGCGCGCCGGATCACGCCTACTGCGGCGTTGCGGGCGCTCGCCTTCGGCTTCGCCCTCTTCCTGCTCGGCTTCGGCTTCCGCACGGCGGTCGGGCTCAGCATCTACCGCGCCGATGCGGCGAACGAGCCGCTCGTCTACAACGCCAGCACGCCGGAAATTCGCCCGCTGATGGAGCGGATCATGCGCCTCGCGCGCGATCTGACGGCGCTGAACCGCACCGTCGCCGACCCGACCGGCGGGCACGGCCTCAGCATCGCGGTCGATCCGACCGTGGAGTGGCCAACGCGCTGGTATCTGCGCGACTTCCCGAACGTGCAGATCGCCTCCACCGCCGCCCTCGCCACCGGCGCGTCCGGTGTCACGACCCCGCCGCAGCTAATCTTCCGTCCCGGCGATGGGAAGCCCGCGACCTCCGGCGATTACACGCCGCAGACGTACAAGCTGACCTGGTCGTACCCGGCGAATCAGGCGCTAACCGGGGCGGAGCAGCCCTTCCTGCGCTGGCTCAACTTCCTGGTCTTTCGCAACGACGTCGCCCCCGCCGCCAGCGTTAACATGACGGTCGAGTATGGCAGCGAACTGGCGCAACGGCTGACGTTGCCCGCCTCCTCGCAGGGGCCGTTCAACCTCACCGATCGCGCGGGGCAGGGACGCGCGCCGGGGCAGTTCGACTCGCCGCGCGGCATGGCGTTCGGGCCGGATGGCTCGCTCTACGTCGTGGACATGCGGAACGCGCGCGTGGAGCAGTTCGCGGCGGATGGGACGTTCATCCGACAGTTCGGCAGCCTCGGGCATAACGACGGCCAGCTCTGGCGCGAGTCGAATCGCGGCCCGACCGGGATCGCGGTCGGCGCGGATGGCGCGGTCTACGTCGCCGACACCTGGAATTATCGGGTGCAGAAGTTCACCGCCGACGGGCAGTTCGTGGCGAAGTGGGGCACCTACGTCAATCTCGTCACCGGGCAGCAGGGGGGCGACCGCACCGGGCTCTACGGCCCGCGTGGCATCGCCCTCGGCGCGAACGGCGATGTCTACGTGACCGATACCGGCAATGCGCGCGTCGTCGTCTACGGCCCCGATGGCGCCTTCCGCCGCGAGTTCGGCACCAAGGGGACCGGGCCGAGCCAGCTCGATGAGCCGGTCGGTATCGCGCTCTCCGCCGATGGCACGCGCGTCTACGTGGCGGATAGCGCCAACGCGCGGATCAGCATCTTCGACGCCCAGGGGCAGCCGGTCGCGCAGTGGGCGGTGGCCGATTGGCGCGGGAAGAGTTACTACGAGCCGTATCTGGCGCTCGACGCGAGCGGCGCGCTCGACGCGACCAGCTCGACCACCCGCCAGGTGTTGAAGTTCGACGCCAACGGTCAGGTCGTCGCGCGGTCGAGCGGCGGCACCGCTGCGGCGGACACCTTCTCGGCACCATTCGGCATCGCGATCGACAAAGCGGGGCAGATCTACGTCAGCGACGGCACCAAGAACTTCGTGACGCCGATCGCCCCGCTCACCGGACCATAACGCGGCGCGACGGCAAAACAAGGGGAGCAGCGGCGATCGCCGCTGCTCCCCTCGGTGTTATCACGCTCAGTCCTTCTTCGGGTGCCAGTTGTCGTCGCCGCCCTTCTCGTACTTGTGCTTCACCGCCGCCCAGGCGACCCGAAAGGCGCGTTCCTCCTCGCCATATTCTTCCTCTGCGCTGTTGAACGCCGCCTGGAAGATCTCCTGCGCGTGTTTCGGCAGATGGTCACTCACGCTGTCCGGCAGTTCGCTGATCGTCTTGTACGGCACGATCGCACCTTACCTTGCTAGTGGCGCATAAGTGCGCCGCTGCGAACTGTGGTGCAAGGATCATGCCGTAGTCGGGCGCGGGTGGCCGAGAGGTTGATGGCGATTGACTCGCTCATCGCCCGATCTTGGTCTGTCTAGCGTCGAGGTCCGGGGGTTGAAACCCCCGGCTAAGGGCGGCTCCGCCGCCGCGAAGTCCGCCTACGCGGACTGGAACATTGCGATCACAACGCCACCCACCTATCCCATGATTACAAGTGCCAACAACGCCCCTTCCCCGCTCCTCGGATGGGCGGGTGCCCCCTGCGCGGGCTAGGATTGTAGCTTGCACAGCGGCTACGGCCTTGTTTCAGGAGGCACGAACGGTTATCGCGGCGCTGCCCCCTCTCCTCGGATGGTGAGAGGGGTGGCGCGTAGCGCCGGGGTGAGGGTGGTCGCGGTGCCGCCGCGCGCGCGTGGCCGAGGGGTTGAAGCTCCCGGCTCTGGGTGCCTACGGCGATGTCTATATGCGCCCCGCCTGCCCGCGCCCTTCGCTCACGGCGCGACGGTCAGTTCCAGCCCGGCGAAGCGGACGTGAAGATCGCGCGGGTCGGCGCTATTGTTGGTCTGCGCGGGATAGTTGACCGGCTGCCAGACCGCGCCGGGAGCGGGCTGCCAGTTCTTCCCATCGAAGACACGGGGCATGGCGAGGTGGATCAGCGCGGTGCCGTCGTCGGTGCGCGGCAGGGCATTGGCCGGGACGGTGGTGGTGTACGTGTTCCATTCCCCGCCGACCGTCAGCACGCCGAGTTGCTGCTCTTTGTCGAAGGAGGTGGCGGCGGGGCGGATGCCGACGACGACCTGAGCCGGGGGGAGGGTCGCGGGTCGTGGCCCCGCGCTGAGGGTCAGGCGCAGCGTCAGTGGCTTGCCATCGGCGGGCCAGGGGATGCGGATCAGCGCCTCGCCATCGGTCCAGCGGTAGGGCGTCACCGCCGATGCGGCGTTACTGCCTTTACAATCTGGGGCTGGCGGGTCGCACTCGACATCGTAGAAGCCCGTCCCGGTCGCGCTCGTTCCGAGGAGCGCTTGCTCGTCCCCCTGACCCGCCACCACACGGTAGGGGAGACCCCCGAGCGCGTTCGCGCCAGCCGCGACGGGGCGCAGCTCGTAGAGGGTGTAGCCGAGGACGTTGCGCTGCTGATTATACGGCTTCTGATTGTCGAGCTTCTCGAACTGGAGCAGCGGTAGATCGATCCGGTCGATCGCCACGAACTGATGGTTCGGCAGGAAGAGCTTGCCGCCCCCGGCGGACATCAGGACGTGGACCCGCCGTCCCGCCGCCTCCTGTGCGGTGATCCAGGCGTCCAGTTTGCCGCCATCGGGCGAATTGGTGGTGATCGTCCAGCTCTCGCGCTCGAAGAGGTATTCCAGCGGCGTCGCCAGCTTCGGCGTTTCGTCGCGCTTCCCGCTGAAGATCACGATGTCGTCCGGGCCGAAGCGCGCGGCGAGGGCGGCGGTCGCGTCCAGCACGCCCGCATACTCGCGGTGCGCGATCAGCCGCGCGTTGGTGTAGCCGAGGAAGAGGACCAGCACGAGGGCTGCCGCGAGGCCGAGGCCGCCGAGCGGGCGGGTCAGGCGCGGGCGACGAAGCGCTGCGGCGAGGGCCGGGCCGAGGCGCAGGGCGGCGTAGGCGCTCAGGATCGCCAGGGTCGGCAGGACGATCGGCATGAAGCGGCGCAGGGCATAGAGGTAGCCGCCCTGCGTGTAGGTGCCGGTGAGGTAGAGGATGGCGAAGGGCGCGGCGAGGCAGAGGAGGGCGGCGGCACGCTCCTCGAAGTCGCGCAGGATGAGCAGGGCCAGGCCGAGTCCGGCCAGGAGCATCCCGAGCGGCGAGAGATACCAGCCGAGGGTGACGAGCGCCGAGGCCGTGCCGTTCGGCACCGGCGCGCCGATGTAGCCGTAGAGCGCGCCCAGGTTGCCGGGCCGGATGATGCCCGGTCGGATCAGGTAGAGCCAGGCTCCGACCGCCAACGATCCCGCCGCGCTGAGCCAGCGCGCGAGGCGCAGCGTGCGCGGCGCGACGACGAGCGGGAGCCAGCGCGCGCGCACCGGGCGCAGACCGACGAGCAGCAATCCGGCGAGCGGCACGAGGAGCAGCGCGGCGGTCTGTTTCCAGTCGCGCACGGCATTCTTCCAGACGTGGTGGTAGATCCCCTCGAAGTAGCCGAGCGAGTAGCGCGCGATGTGGAAGTTCGCGTGCGCCAGGAGGAGCGCCAACGGGAGCAGGAACCACCAGTAGAGGCGATCCCACCGCCGCGCGATCCAGAGCCAGGCGAGGAGCGCGGCGACCGGCAAGAGCGCGAAGATGAATTGCGCGTGCGTGAGCGCCACACTGCCGAGCGCGCACGCGGCCAGGGTTGCGGCACCGCGCGCCGTCGAGCGGTCGCCCGCATCCCGCGCCCCGACGAAGATCGACCAGGCGTAGATGCCACCGACGAGCAGCGCTTGTAGCAGCGCCTCGCTCAGCGATTCCCGTGCGAACCAGAGCTGGATGCCGTTGAGCGCGAGCAACAGCCCGGCCAGCAGTCCGATCGGCGTACCGAAGAGGCGACGGGCCAGCAACGTCGTCGCCGCCACGCTGAGGAGGGCACAGGCGGCGCTGCCGTAGACCATCGCCCCGATCCCGCCGCCGAACGTGGCCCAGAGGGCGAGCCAGACCGGGAAGAGGTGCAGAAACTGCGGGGTGATGGTGTTGCCCGCGCCGGGGACGAGATTGAAGCCGGAGAGGCGCTGCCAGTCGAGGAAGAGGAAACGCTTCGGGCTGTTGTCGCCGCGCGGGGGATTGGCAGGTGCGGGGGTGAGGACATGGCGTGCGGTGTTGCCGAACCACGCATTATCGGCGGCGTCGGGGCCGAACTCGTCCAGGCCGGGGTCGTGGAAGCGGATGCCACCCTCACGCGCGATGATCGCGCCGCTGTTGAAGTAGACCCCCGCGTCCTCGCCGCCGACGACCGTCTCGAACGGGCGACCGAAGGTGAGCGCGCCGCTCAGCAGCAGCAGGGCGACGAGCGCCACACCTGCGAGTCCGGGGCGGAAGTCGGGGCGCGGAAAGGCGGCACGTCCATGCGCGCGCCACACCAGCGCATACAGGACGAGGCTGCCGATAGCGACGCCGAGCAGGACGCCGGTCGCGCCGAACAGCCCCGCCTCGGCCAGGACGAACGCCCACCAGCCGACGAGCAGCGCGCCGCCGAAGAGGCGCAGGAAGATCGCCTCGGCGGGGAGCAGCGCCAGGCGCGTGGTTGTCGTGGCGTCGCGGCAAGGAGGGGTGGCGAAGAAGAGGCGGCACAGCGCGTCGCCGGGGATCAGCATGAGGAGGCCGATCGTCAGCAGACCCCAGGGCGGTGGAATCGTGGCACACCTCCGGTTCGCGCCGCGCGCCTGTCAGTCTTGCGCCCGGGCGTTTGTGTCCGCTGCGGCCACGTCGCGCGGCTGGATGAATCCGCGCCGGTTGCCGAACGGATCGCGGCACTCGAAGCGCATGTAGCCGGGGAGCGGCACGCTCGCGATCACAACAGTTCCGGCGGTGGCGAGGCGCGCACGCCACACCGCCAGGTCGGCCACCCCATACGCGAGATGGGCCTTCGTCGCGTCGCGCTCGCCCCCATTCCCCACGCCGATGTGGAGCTGCTGATCGCCGAGGCGCACCCGGAAACCGCCATATTCCGCCAGCGCCGCAGTCCTGGCGAGCTCCGGCAGGCCGAGCAGTTCGCGGTAGAAGCCGCGCGCGGTCGCCTCGCCCTCGTGCAGGACGGTGATCTGCGCGTGATAGAGCCGCGTGATCGTCATCGGTCGGCCCTCGTTTGCGGCAAACGCGCCCGACACCGTTATGCCTTACGAGTCACTTACCCTCTTGTCGCGCTCTATGAAGCGATTCGGAAGTATACGGATGCGGTCGCCCGGCTGTCAAAGCGAGCGGGGCCGTGTCTCTGCTATCCTCTCTTTATGCGCCGCGCGGCGGGTTGGGAGGGATGACGATGGTGCGTGACAACGAGCCGAGCGGCGCGGATGTGACCGCCGATACGTCGCGCTCGCTGAGCGCCGACGAGGGGATCGCGCGCCTCGCGGAGCTGATCGCCGATGCGGAACACCTGGTCGCCTTCACGGGGGCCGGGATCAGCACCGAGTCCAGTATCCCCGACTTTCGCTCGCCCGGCGGCATCTGGAATCGCTACAAGCCGATCGATTATCAGACGTTCATGTCATCGGAGGAGGGCAAGCGCGAGTACTGGCGGCGCGGGCGCAACACCTACGCGGTGATCCGCGAGGCACAACCGAATCCGGCCCACCTCGCCCTGGCCGAACTGGAACGCCTGGACAAGCTCGATCTGCTGATCACGCAGAACATCGACGGCCTGCACACGCTCGCCGGGTCGTCGCCGGAGCGTACGATCGAGCTGCACGGGACCGCGCATCGCGTCTTCTGCATGAATTGCGGCGCGACCGAGACGCGCGACAGCATCTCGGCGCGGCTCGATGCGGGCGAGGCGATCCCCGCTTGCCGGGTCTGCGGTGGTGTGTTGCGCGCGTCCACCGTCGCGTTCGGCGAGCCGTTGCCGCGCGAGCCGTGGCAACGTGCGGCGGCGGCGGCGGCTCGGAGCGATCTCTTCCTGATCGTCGGCTCGTCGCTCGTGGTCAATCCCGCCGCCCAACTCCCCAAAATCGCCGCCAACGCCGGTGCCTACATCGTGATCCTGAACCAGACCCCGACCCCGCTCGACGATCTCGCCCACTTGCTGCTGCGCGGCCCCGCAGGCGCGGCGATGGCGCGCGTAATGCCCGAAGTGCGACGACGACTCTGACGATAAGGGGACGGGGTCGCCTCAGAGACGCAGAGACGCAGAGACACGGAGGACGAAAGGAGAGCGGAACGATTTGTGGGGAGCGGTGCCACTGCGAGCTTGGCGTTACGAGTAGAGGCAGTGCATCGTCACACTCAACAAATCAACTCTTTTCTTTCCCCGTTTCTAATCGTCCCTCGTCCTCTCGTTCTCTCGTCGCTCTGTGTCTCTGCGTCTCTGAGGCGACCCCCGTCCCTCTCGCCATTGGCCCACTTCGTCCCACTCCGCCCACTCGCCACGGAGGTATGCGTGATTACTGGCAAGCTGACGACGTTGCGCGCGATCGAGCGCGAGGATTTGGACGCGATCTGGCGCTGGTCGAACGATGCGGCGGCGATGTATTTCTGGGCCGAGCCATACAAGACGACCTCGCGCGAGGAGTTGGAGGGGCGCGGCCTGGGTGTGCCGGGCGGGCGTTCCCACTGGCTGCTGATCACGACGCACGACGATGAGGGGCGGGAGCTGGCGATCGGGCGGATCGGCTATGTCGATCTGGAGCGGCGCAACCGCCACACCGAGATCGCGATCATGATCGGTGAGCGGGACTACTGGGGGCGCGGCTATGGCAGCGACGCCCTGATCGCCTATCTGGGGTATCTTTTCCACGAAATGAACCTGCACAAGGTGTGGCTGCGCGTCGAATCGTTCAACCCGCGCGCCCAGCGCGCCTACGAGAAGTGCGGCTTCCAGCGCGACGGCGTCTTCCGCGAGCACACCTACCTCGGTGGGCAATACCACGACTCGATCATCATGTCGCTCACCGAGGATGAATACCGCGCCCAGCACCCGTTCGTCGCGCCGGTATAGGGGCGGGGAACGATTAACAGGAGGCACAGAGACACAGAGAAGGACGGGAGAAACGGGACGGAATAGGAGACACAGAGACACAAAGGACGGAAGGAGAGGGAAGGATTTGAGGTGGTCCGGTCCGCGTAGGCAGATAGTATGCCCTTCATGGGCAGCGGCTACCCTCCGGGGTAGTGGCTGCCCTGCGGGGTACTTCAGCCCAACGGCACCACCCACGTTGAAGGGACAGCCCGCACCCCGGCTCGTCGCCCACTGCGCGGGCACCCGGCTCGCCACCCCTCTCCCTGCCAGGGAGAGGGATCTTGTTGCGGGCGTGGGAGGGGGCTGGATGCGACCCTCACCCCCGCCTCACTTCGTTCGGCACCCCCTCTCCCCATCCGAGGCGAGGGGGCATTGCGGCTATGAGGTCAACGGTCGTTTCCTGGCCGGTGGGTGTTGCGTACTTGTTGGTTAAGTCGTCCTTTCTCTCCTCCGTTCTCTGCGTGCTTTGTGGCCGATTCTCGTTTCTCACTCCCGTTCTCTGTGTCTCTGCGTCTCTGAGGCGACCCTCGGCCCTCCCCTTTAGCGGAGGGAGGCATAGAGATCGGCGGTTTGGCGCGCGATGGCGTCCCAGGCGAAGTGGGCCTCGACGCGCGCCCGCCCGGCTACGCCCATGCGGTCGCGCAGGGCCGGGTCGCCGAGGAGGCGATTGAGCGCGGCGGCGAGATCGCGGCTGAACGCGGCGGGAGCGACCGGCTCGTAGGGGGCGATGTCCTGCTGCTCGACCGGGACGAGCAATCCCGTCTCGCCGTCGACCACGACCTCCGGGATGCCGCCGACCTTGCTCGCCACGACCGGCGTGCCACAGGCCATCGCCTCCAGATTGATGATGCCGAACGGCTCGTAGATCGAAGGGCAGCAGAAGACCGCCGCCTCCGAATAGAGCGGGATCACGTCCTCGCGCGGCAGCATGTCGCGGATCCAGATCACGCCGGGGCGGGCGGCGCTGGCCGCCGCGACCGCCGCGCCCATCTCCGCCGCGATCTCCTGCGTGTCCGGTGCCCCGGCGCAGAGGACGATCTGCACGTCGGGATCGATTTGCGGGAGCGCACGGACGAGATGGACGATCCCCTTCTGCCGCGTGATCCGCCCCACGAAGAGGACGAATGGGCGATTCGGGTCGATGCCGTAGCGCTCCAGCGTCTCCTTGCCATTCGTCGGGCGATAGAGGGCGGTGTCGATGCCGTTGTAGATGACGCGGACGCGCTCCGGGCGCGCGTCCGAGACGCGCAGGATGTCGGCGCGCGTCCCCTCCGAGACGGCGATCACCGCGTCCGCCTCGCGCAGGCTCGTCCCCTCGATCCAGTTGGAGAGATCGTAGCCGCCGCGCAACTGCTCGCGCTTCCAGGGGCGCAGCGGTTCGAGCGAGTGGGTCGTCATCACCAGGGGGATAGCGTACGCGCGCTTGATCAGCAGCCCGCCGAGGTTGGTGTACCAGGTGTGGGAGTGGACCACATCGGCATCCACATCGGTCGCGGCGAAGGCGATGTTGCGGGAGAGCGCGCCGAAGACCGGGCGCAGATACGGTGGCGCGGTGAAGCCGCGATCGTCCAGGCCATAGCCGCGCACCCGCAGATGCCCCTCATCGCTGTGCTGCTCGCCGAAGGCCCGCACCTCCACTTCCATCAGGCGGGCGAGTTCGCAGCTGAGGAACTCGACGTGGACCCCCGCGCCGCCATAGATGTGCGGCGGGTACTCGTTCGTCAGGATAAGTGCTTTCACCGGCCCCTCCACACTGCTTTGGTCGCGCGCATGGCGTGGACTTCACTGCCCACGCGGCGAGAATACCATCTCATCTGCCCGCAGCCTACCCGCATCGGCGCTATCGGGTATAGTGCCGCCACCCCGGCGAGGAACGAGGAGGAGCGGGCCGCGAAAGGAGTTGGCGATGACCGAGGCAGGGGCGCGCACCGGACTGGTCTTCCACGATCGCTATCTGCAACACAATACCGGGCTGGCGCTGATCGGCGCGCCGCTGATGACCTATCCTTTCGCCGAGCCGGAGCCGCACATCTCCAGTCCGCGCACGGTCGGGCGAGCGAAGCATCTGCTCGATCTCTCCGGCCTCGGCGAGCGGTTGACGCCGATCGCGGCGCGCGCGGCCACCGCAGAGGAGTTGCTGACGGTCCACACCGCCGCCTACGTCGACCATGTGCGCGCGGTCGCGGCGGTGGGGGGCGGCGATGCGGGCGTCGGCGCACCGCTCGGCGCGGATGGCTACGCGATCGCCGCGCTCGCGGCGGGCGGGGCGCTCGCGGCGGTCGATGCGACCCTGGCCGGGACGGTGCGGAATGCCTACGCGCTCGTGCGCCCACCCGGCCACCATGCCACGCCCGAGCGCGGGATGGGCTTCTGCATCTTCAACAACATCGCCATCGCCGCGCGCCACGCCCAGCGCGCCCACGGCCTGCGCCGGATCGCGATCGTCGATTGGGATGTCCATGATGGGAACGGCACGCACGAGGTCTTCTACAACGATGCCGATGTCCTCTTCGTCTCCCTACACCAGGAAGGGCTCTTCCCGCCCGACATGGGCATGCTGGCGCAGCCAGGCGCGGGGGTGGCGGAGGGGAGGACGGTCAACATCCCCCTGCCCCCCGGTTCCGGCGACGCGACCTACGCCGCCGCGATGGCGGAGCTCGTCGCGCCGATCGTGCGGCAGTTCGCGCCGGAACTGCTGCTGATCTCCTGCGGACTCGATGCCAGCGCCAACGATCCGCTCGGTCGCATGGTCCTTTCCTCGCAGGGCTTCCGGGATCTCACCGTCGCCGCGCTGGCCCTGGCGGACGAGTGCTGCGGCGGGCGGCTCGTCGCGGTCCACGAGGGGGGCTACAGCCCGACCTACGTGCCGGCCTGCACGCTGGCGGTGATCGAGGCGCTGGCGGGCGTGACGGAACCCTGGCCCGATCCGGCCCTCGCGCGGTTGCAGCGGGCGCGGCCACACCGAGAGATCGGCCTGGATGCGGCGCGGGCGATCGCGGAGGCGCACGCGGTCTACCGGAGGTATTGGCGGATTTAAGCACGGTTGTTGTCGAAGAGGGGCTCGTGCCATGCGGTATACTGCAAACGAGCGGTCGTACGTCCGCTGATATTTCCGTTTTCTGCCCCATCTGTTGTGCCAAGTCACGCTCGTTGGTATAGTCTCCTTGTCTGCTCATGGTAGACACGATCTGGACGTTGTCAGGCACCGATACATGGGCGTGATACGCCTCGCGCGGCCAACGCGATGGTCGCCCTAAAAACGGTGTTGCCACAGCGGTGACAATCGCGTTATCGAGAGCGGTGCTGGCAGAGCGGGAGGGGTCGATAGCGCGGATCGGTGGCCGTATCATGGTGTGCCGGTCATCCCGCTAACAGTGTTCCACTGCGGGGCTGTCGTTGCGACGGTCACGGATGGGAATAGCGGTACCGCCAGGGCGAAGGGAAGATCGCCGTGTCGGTTTGTTTCGTACCCTCAGGGGTCGAGTTCATCGCGAAAGGGGTTGTCAATGACCGAACAAGTTGTGAGACGAGGCCGTGGGCGTCGTCCGCGTGCCGCCACCGAGCAGGGGGCCGCGCCGCAGGTGGCCGCTGCGGGAGCGCAAGAAGATCGGCGCGAGCCGATCCAATTCACCTCCCCGGATCGCGGGGTGATGTGGATGCGCCTGTCGCTTAACGCCTCGCAGGTGGCCGCGCTCTGCGGTGTCACCCTGCGTCAGGTGATTCACTGGGCCGATCGTGGCTATCTGCCGCGCGCGTCGCAAGATTCCGGCTCGTTCACCGGGCAGGCGGTCGATATGTGCATGCTGATCAAGGAAGCTCGTACGCGCGGTATCTCGCACGCGCGTGCCGCCGAGCAGGCGCGCGTTTTCCTCGCGGGCGAGTTACAGCGCGATGGCGGCACGGCGCACGTCGGCACGCCCGATCTGGCGACCATCACCGGACGTATCCGCGAGATCGAGCGCGAGGCGCACGATCTCCTTCAGCAACTCGATCCGAAGGTGCCGCAGGAAGCCATCGCCTGATCGTACGCGCGCTCTGACGTGTGCGCCGGGGGGCAGGGAGTTATCCCGCCCCCCGGCTTTTTTCAGCCCTCTCGCAGACGCCATCGGCGGCGCGGCGCGGCGCGCTACCATAACGATTCGCGACCGATCGCGCCCGCTGGCGCGCAATGCCCCGCCGGGGCGAGGAGAGGCCGATGAGTCCGAGCGATGACCAGCGGCCGGGGGGGCAACGCATCCGGCGCGAAGATTTGCGTGGCACCTGGGCGATGGAGCGCGAGGCGGCGCTGGGCGGTGCGCGGGCGCGGGAGCGCGCCGCCCAACAGAAGTTGCACGGCCTGGAGGCCGCCGCCAGTATCCGGGATCGCTCGCTGACCCTCTTCAATCGTACGCGCACCGGCGTGAGCGGCGGGGGCACGTTCGTCGGCGTCCCGTTCCTGGAGGATATGCGCCAACTCGGCGGGCAGGATGTCGCGGTCCTTGGTGTCCCGCTCGATGCCGGGACGACCTACCGTTCCGGCACCCGCTTCGGGCCGCAGGCTTTGCGCCGCATCTCGACGCTCGGCGGTAACTACAATGCCGAGCGGGGCATCATCCTCGGCGAATCGCTCGAGATGGTCGATGTCGGCGATGTGCAGGTGATCCCGGCCAACCTGGAGAAGAGCTTCGATCAGATCGCGGACGCGATCGCCTATCTCACGGAGCGCGCCGTCTTCCCGGTCGTCCTCGGCGGCGACCACTCGATCGGCTATCCCGATATTCGCGGGATGGCCCCGTTCATCGACGGTACGATCGGCATCCTGCACTTCGATCGCCACAGCGACCTCAGCGAATCGGCCTTCGACGAGCGGATGCACGGCTCGCCTTTCTTCCACGCCACCAATATCCCGAATGCCCCGGCCAGCAATCTGGTCCAGATCGGCATCGGCGGGTGGACCGGCTCGAAGCCGGGGATGCGCGTGGCGCGCGAGCGCGGGGCGACGGTCATCACGCTCGACGATCTCGACCGCTTCGGCGTCGAACGGATCATGGAGTTCGCCCTGGAGGTGGCCTGGAAAGGGGCGAAGGCGGTCTGGCTCTCGTTCGATATCGACTCGGTCGATCCGGCCTTCGCGCCCGGCACCGGCACGCCCGAGCCGGGTGGCCTGACCCCGCGCGAGGCGCTGAAGATGCTGCGCCTCGCCGCGCGTGAAGGGTTGGCGGGGATGGAAGTCGTCGAGGTCGCGCCCCCGTACGATGTCTCCGATATCACCGCGCTCCTCGGCGGGCGGGCGATCATGGATGTGCTCGCCACGCTCGTGGAGGAAGGGAAGCTCGGTCGCCGCCCGATCGCCACCGACGACGAGCCGCGCGCCGACGAGGTCGCGGAGACGGAGCCTACGCCCGGCGGCTAGCTGCGCCGCGCAAGGCGAAGCGGAGGGTATGAGTGTGGCGAGCGTGGATGTCCTGATCCCGACGTATCGCCGCAAGACCGGCCTGGCGATCGTCCTCACCAGCCTGCTCGGACAGACGTTCACCGACTTCGATGTGGTCGTCTCCGACCAGACACCCGCAGGGGAGGAGTATACCGCGAGCCGGGAGATCGATACGTTGGTGCGTGCGCTGCGCTGGCACGGGCATCGGGTGGCGATCGTGCGGCACCTCCCGGCGCGCGGGATGGCCGAGCAGCGGCAGTTCCTGCTCGACTAGAGTCGCGCACCCTATGTGCATTTCATCGACGATGATGTGCTGCTCGATCCGCCGGTGCTGGAACGGATGCTCGCGGCGTTGCGGCGTGAAGGATGCGGCTTTGTCGGTTGTGCCGCGCCGAATCTCGAATACCTCGACGATATTCGCCCGCATGAGCAGGCGATCGAGCTCTGGGAAGGGCCGGTACACGCCGAACCCTTCGCGCCAGGGACGGTGCCGGTGCCGCGTCACAAGGTCAACAATGCTGCCAACCCGCTCCACCTGGAGCGCCGGTTCGCTCCCGATGGCGTGCCGGTGCTCTATAAGGTCGCGTGGATCGGTGGCGCGAACGTCCTCTACGATCGGGCCAAGTTGGTCAGCGTCGGCGGCTTCTCCTGGTGGCCGCGCCTGGGCGTGGCGCACGCTGGCGAGGAGGTGGTGGCGCAATACCTCCTCATCCGGCGCTATGGCGGCTGCGGCCTGCTCCCTGCCGGAACCTATCACCTCGGATTGCCGACGACGATCGCCGATCGGGAGCAAAACGCGACCGAGATCTTCGGGGCACTGCTCGCCGAACACGATTTGTCCGATGCCTGGAGGGATCGGTGAGTAACCGCCCATGCCCTCGCGGCGTAGAGAAAGGCGCAGGGCCGGTGTCGGCGGCACACGAGGAGGGGGGGGCGATGGCAAGTGAGGGAACAGCGGTGACGACAGCCGCGCCGCTGGTGGCGTGGCTCGGCCCGACGCGCTTCGCCTTTCTGTCCGGCGCGCTCCTGTCGCTGCTCGGCTTCGCGCTGCCGTGGTTCCGCGTCAGTCGGGGCTATGCGTGGTGGTACGGCGGCTGGAACCTGCTGACAACGAACGAACCGGGACTCTGGTGGATCGCGTTCCTCTTCCTCGGCTACGCGATCCTCGTCGTGGGCGGCTACTGGCTGCTCGGTCAGGGGGCCGGGGAGGCGGCGCTGCTGGCGGCGCTGGCGATCGCGACCGCCCTCGGCACGCTGGTGGTCGTGGCGCTCGCCGCCGACGCGATCCAGGACCTGGGGCGGGTCTACAACATCGATCTCAACCTCGGCCTCTTCCTGATGCTCCCAGGACACGGCCTGATGATTGCCGCCGCCTTCTTCGGCGTCGTCATCCACCTCATCGCCGCGTTCCTGTCACCGGGTGCGGCTGAACTAGCCGTGGCCTCGCCGGATAGCCCCGAGCCAGCCACCGATTAACAGGCGATTTGTCGGTGACGAGTTCTTCGCCGGTGATCAGAGCGGCCCCTTCGTGGCTCACCCACGCCAGGGCTGCGGGCGGTCGCGGAGCAGCCACCGCGCCGAGGCGAGGTGTAAGGCGGCCGCGGCGGCGGGGGCGAGGGTTTGACCCCAGTTGCGGTAGCTCGCCCCGATCAGCGCGTCAGCGGCCTGCACGAGGCCCGCCAGGACCAGGAAGGTGCCGAGCCGGTCGGTGGACCTGCGGAGCACCAGGGCGACGACCATCGCGGCGAGGGGCAGGCTTCGGGCGGCGAAGTACCGTGCGTAGAACGCCGCCGCCGGGGTCGCCTCGTGCCCCTCCGGCAGCAGCACCCCCGGATTAACCGCCGCGGCCGCCGCGAAACCGCCAGAAGCGAGGGCCGCCGCCGCGTTGGCGGCGGCGATCGTCCACCAGAGCGCTCCGCCGGGCGATCGGCGGTCTATCCTCTCAGACACTTCGCCCTCCCGATGATGCTGTATTCGCACGATTGCGTCACGGTAGCATCGCCGTATGGAAGACGCAACCCCACGGGGGACAGTTAGGGGAACCATCGCGTTCCGCCCGAGCACGCGCGGCGCGCTGGCCTCCGCGCGGGTCGTCGATCGGTGCCCTGTCATCCGAAGTCCACAAAGTACCGTATTACAGCAGTTCGCAGAGGAGTGTGGTACGGTAGGCGCAGCGACGCGGGGCAGCGAAGGGGGGGGCGATGCGGGCGTACTCGGCGGACTTGCGGGAGCGGATCGTGGGGGCGGTGG
>JAABUU010003277.1_pt1 | contig 20850 bp, 23 predicted proteins | sample 5559301 | NCBI WGS metagenome assembly JAABUU01 (sample SAMN10711884, study PRJNA513360) | rock metagenome | isolation source: Antarctica rocks | place: Antarctica: Victoria Land, Richard Nunatak white | reverse complement strand
CGCGCGAACGGCACTGGCATCTCGACCCCGTGGCGGTCGAGCCGGGGCGGCAGGGGTTGGGCATCGGGACACGCATGATGGCGCGGTTTTGCTTCTGGATGGATAGCGTGGGCGACAACGCATACCTTGAGACGGACAAGCCGGAGAACGTCGCGTTCTACCGGAAGTTCGGGTTCGCGGTCGTGGGCGAGGTCACGGCGCTGGATACGGCGACGTGGGTGATGCAGCGCCCGCCTGGGGTAGATCCGGTTGGCCATTAGGCGAGCGGGTCCGCGAAGACGCTGGCGACGGGGTACGAGTAGCCGGGGACCACGTCCTCGCCGTCGAGCGTGTCGCTCCCGCTGAGCGCCACGACTGGGCCGACGGTACGGCCGGCGCGCCACACGTCGACCTGTTCCCGCTCGGGCCACACAATCCACACCAGGCGCGTGCCGCCGTCCAGGTAGGTGCGCGCCTTCGCGGCCATATCGTCGGGCTTCTGCTCGGGCGAGGCTACTTCGACGGCCAGATCGGGCGCGAAGGGGATGGGCCTGCGCCGGTCCGCGATCAACGCGACCTTGGCAGCCTCTATAAAACCCACATCAGGCAACAGACCTGTCTCCGCGCCAGAAAACTTGTAGACTCCATCGGCGCCTGTCACGCGCCCAAGGCGGCGCGGCCGGACATAGTTGCGCAGTTCGGCGCCCAGCTCAAGGCCCAGGGTCGTCGCGTCAAACCCGCTACCGGCCATGCGGACCAAGACCCCTTCTACCAGTTCGTACCGATACCCATCGTCGTCCGGCCAGTCTAGCAGGTCTTGTATGGTCATAGGGTAGGGCGCGCCGGGCACAATCTCGGCCCAGGGCGCGAACGGTTCCGGGGGGAAGTGTAGTGCGGTGCTCATACATCCATTGTCCTCAACAGCGCGCGACGCTCAATCGCACGTAGGCGCCCATCAGTAAACAACTCCATCAGCAAGCGCACACCTTTTTGCTATGATAGCCGATCCCCGGTGGCGAGACAAGGATCATCACTTCAAAATATTGACCGCGCGCGCGGCGACCAACGCGATGGTGAGCAGCGACACCAGCGATTGCGCGAGCATCAGCGCCTTGGCCGCCGGCGTGAGCGGCGGCGTATCGGTCGGGCTGAACGCGGTCGAGTTCGTCAGCGACACATAGAGGTAGTCGACGAGGCCCGGCGTCCAGTGCGGCGCGGACGCGGGGACGCTCATCTGCGGGAACAGGAAGTCGGGATGGGCGTGGCGCGGCTTGCGGCGCTCGATGGGACCGCCGCGGTCGAGCTCCCAGTACCACAGGCCGAAGATGATCACGTTGGTTAGCCAGATATGGATAGCCGCGACGATGAGCGTCGGCCCGTCGAGCTGCTGATGCCCGACGGGGGCTATCCGTCCGATCAACTCCTGCACCAACAGCACCAACGCGATGAAGTTGGCGACGCTGATGGCCCCGAACAGGAATAGAGCGATCTGGCGGCGCAGGCGCGAGGGCGTGATGCGCGGCGCCGAGATGTTCAGGGGCACGATGACGACTAATTCCAGCGCGGGCACAAGCCAGTTCGGGCCGGGCGTCAACCGCTCGGGCAGGGTGTAATACAGGACTAGCGCGGCCAGTATCGTCAGGGTCGCGGGCCAACGCGGTTCGTAGGGGCTACTGTAGCCCCAGGCCGCCTGATCGCGCTCCACGGCCTTGGGGTCGGCAGCCCGCGAATCGGCGCTGTCAGGAACAGGTCTCTTTGTGTCGGTATCCATATCCATACTGTACTGTACCAATAATGTTAGAGCCCGCGGATGACGCCGCCATCGACGGGGATGGCCGTACCGGTGATGTAGCCTGCGGCGTCGGAGCACAGGAACGCGACGAGGGCGCCCAGGTCGGCGGGCTCGCCCACGCGGCCCAGCGGTACCCGTGCGGCCGCCTCGCGCACGACATCGTCGACCGATATCCCTTGATGGGCGGCGCGCTGACGCAGCCGGTCGGTCAAGATGGAGCCCGGCAAGACGGTGTTGACGGTGATGTTGTCGGGGGCCACCTCGTCGGCCAGCGTTTTGAGCAGACCCAGGACGCCCGCGCGCAGGCTGTTGGAGAGGATCAAGCCGGGGAGGGGCTGCTTGACCGAGGTCGAGGCGACAGTGATGATGCGCCCCTGCCCGGAGGCGCGCAGGTGCGGCAAGGCTTCGCGCACCATGCGCACCACGCCGAGCAGTAGCAGGTCGAAGGCGTCTTGCCACGCCGCGTCGTCGAAGTCCGCGAAGACGCCCGGCGGCGGTCCTCCACTGTTGTTGACCAGGATATCGAGGCGGCCAAAGCGCGCCACGGCCGCCGCGACGAGCCGGCGCGCGGCGTCCGGCGCGGCGACATCCGCCGCGATGGGCGCGACCGCGACCCCATGCAGCGCCGCGATCTCCTCGGCGGTCCGCCGTAGCGCGTCCTCGTCGCGCGCCGAGATCACCAGATCGACGCCCGCGGCGGCGAGCGCCTCGGCGATACCGCGCCCGATGCCCTTACTTGCAGCGTTGACCAGCGCCACACGCCCGCGCATCCCATAGTCCATCGTTCCTTCCTCCTATCTAGTACTACCTACCAATCGCTGTCGTTATTCTATACGTCTGATATTGTACGATGAGGGCGCAAGAGATGGACATTGAGATATTCAGGTGACAAGAGATACCATCTGTGCATACTGTAACTACTATGTGGCGAGCGCGGAGCACACCATTGATGTGGCTGTGTCCGCGGCTCCAGCGCGACAGAGGAGGTACCGTGATGTCCAAAGGCGAGATGATCGTGGCAATAAACCGGCCTATCGCGGATGTGTTCGCGTTCGTGGCCGATGGTACGAAGACGCCGCAATGGCAATCCGAGGTCGTGGCGGCGCGGCGGACATCTAGGGGCGCGATCGGCGTGGGCGCGACATATCAGGCCATGCGCACGCAGTCGCGCCAGGAAGTCGCTTCGACCTTCGAGATCACGGAATATGAGCCCTACAAGCGGGTCACCTTCGCGTACACCGCGGGCGAGGCCGCCTGCGTCGATAGCTACGCCTTCCAGGCCGTGGGCAGCGGCACGCGCGTGACCTATGCCTTCGAGACCGGAGTCAAGACGCGTACGGGCCGCTTCCTGTGCCAGCGTGAAGCCATGGACCTGAGCAACCTCAAGGCCGCCCTGGAGGTCGGCGACGTCGCGGCGGCGCGCGCCATGGGCTATTAGAGCCCCTCGGAAAGCTCCGGCGCCTCCAGTTTCGGGAAGAGCGGTACAGGAGGCGCCGTTCGCGTCCCCGCGGGGAGGCCGCCCCAGCGGACGCGCGCGGCGTAGGACTGATCGGCGTCGCCGGACAGGTTGAGCTGCGCCAGGATGCGCGCGGCCGCCGATGGCACGAACGGCTCCAGGTGCACGGCGACGAGGCGCACCGCTTCCAGCAACGCATAGAGCACGACGTCGAGGGCTTCGGCGGCCGCGGCGTCGCCCGCCTTCTCAATCTTGTACAGCGCCCACGGCTTCGCGCCATCGACGAGCCGGTTGGCCGCCACGACGAGCGCCCACACGGCGTCCAGCGCCAGTCGCGGGTCGAAGATGTCCATGGCTCTGGCGATACGGTCGGGTAGCGCGGCGGCGATGACCGCGAGGGCGTCTGCGTCCGGCAAGGCCGGCGAGCCGGCCGGCAGCGCGGGCACGACGCCGTCACGGTAGCGGTGCAGCATGCTGTTGGCGCGGTTGAGCAGGTTGCCGAGGTCGTCGGCCAGATCCGTGTTGTAGCGCGTGATGAGCCGCGCGACGCTGAAGTCGGCGTCGGCGGCCGGCGCGACTTCGCGCAGCAGATACCAGCGCACCGCTTCGGCGCCGTAGCGCGCCACCAACTCGCGTGGGTCGGCGGCGTTGCCGAGTGACTTGCTAATTTTGCGCCCCTCCACGGTCAGATAGCCGTGCACGAACACCGTCGAGGGCAGCGGCAGCCCCGCCGCCAGCAGCATGGCCGGCCAGTACACGGCGTGGAAGCGCACGATGCCCTTGCCGATGACGTGCAGCCGCTCCTGGCTCGTGGCCCAAAAGGTCTCGTAGGGGCGCATGTCCGCCGTACCGTAGCCAAGCGCGGTGATGTAGTTGCCGAGCGCGTCGAACCACACGTACATCACCTGCGTCGGGTCGTCGGGGACGGAGAGGCCCCAGCCGTGCGCCCGCGCCGCCGAGCGCGAGATGCTGAAGTCCTCCAGGCCCCGCGCGATGAACGACAGTACTTCGTTGCGGCGGCTCTCCGGCGCGACGCGCAACGCGCCCGTGGTGATAAGCCGGCGCAACTCACCGGCGTAGCGCGACAGGCGGAAGAAATAGTTCTCCTCCTCGACCACGTCGGGCCGCGTGAGGTGCTCGTGGCAGAGGCCGTCGGGCGTCAATTCGTCGTGTGTGTAGAATTGCTCGCACCCCACGCAATAGAGCCCACGGTAGTGGCGCTTGTCGATCGCGCCCGCGGCGGCGCACGCTTGCCACAGCGCGGTCACGCCCGCGCGATGCGCCGCGTCGACGCTGGTGCGGATGAAGCCGTCGTAGCCCACATCGAGCGCGTCGGCCAACGCGCGGAAGCCCTGTGCGTTGCGCTCGACCAGCGCGGCCACAGGCAAGCCCTCGCCCTCGGCGGCGAGCACGTTCTTGAGACTGTTGTCGTCCGAACCGGTCTGCAACCGCGTGTATTGGCCGCGCTGACGGCGGTAGCGGGCGAACAGGTCGGCCTGCACGTCCTCCAACGCGTGGCCGACGTGCGGCTTACCGTTTACATAAGGAATCGACGTCGTCACATACGCCGTCCCGGTCGTCGCGTCACCCATCATCGTTTCCTCCCCTTGCCGTCACCGTTTTGAAGACAAAAGAAAGGCGCCTCGACCGTGCGAAGCGCCTCGTCTGTGTGTGCCCGGTTGGCCGCCCAATCGTTAGGGACCGCCCGGCGCGAGCAGACGAGGACAGCGCATGCGCATAGACATGAAGATACGCATGAAGCGCGGGCTGGCGCTGAGGATAGTGGTGGCGCACTGAACTGTCTGCATGCGTCTATGCTACCACACTCGGCCTACGACTGGATTAAGCACAGCCTGACCTTAAAAGGTCATGGCAGACGACGGACCTTGAAAGGTCTGACCGGGCGCGACGCGCGTGCCGTCCGTCGGTCGAGCAGCCACCGCGGCTGGCGTCGGGAGACCTTTTAAGGTCCGATCCCTGCCATGGTCTTTTAAGGCCAGGCCCACGGCGCCCACCATCACCATCGGGAGGTACACCCAGTTAGACTTCGGTCGCGCGGTGTCGGCGCTGCCGCTACACTATAGTATCGTCGCAAGAAGCTGACGGCTGTCAGCTGTCAGCTACCCGAAAGGCACGACCACGATGCGCCAAGAACACAAAAAACGGTTCACGCGCTGGGCACTAACCGTCGCGGCCGTGGTCATGCTGGCCGTCCTATACACGAGGGCGAGCGGACATCGTGGCGGCGTGGGCGCCGCGACGGCTGTCAGGACCAGCGCGCCGCCCTCGCTGCTGGAGTGCCTGGCGCGCATCCACCGGCCGTGCCTCGCGCCCGCGCAGATACGCGCCGCCTACGGCATCGACACGCTGTCGCGCCGCGGGATCACCGGCAAGGGCCGCACCATCGCCATTGTCGTTTCCTTCGGCTCGCCGACCCTCCGCGCGGATGTGCATATCTTCGACGCGGCTTTCGGGTTGCCCGACCCACAACTCCAGATCCTGGCGCCACTGGGAACACGCCATCCGCCCGACACGGGCTGGGTCGGCGAAACGACGCTCGACGTGGAGTGGGCGCACGCGGTCGCGCCGGACGCCCGTCTCGTGGTATTGGAGAGCCCCGTCGACGAGACCGAGGGCGTGCAGGGGCTGCCGGAGTTCCTGACGCTGGAACGTTACGTGTTGCAACACCACCTGGCCGACGTCATCTCGCAGAGCTGGGACGCCACGGAGAACACGCTGTTCGACGCGGCCGGTCGCGCCATCGTGGCGCGGCTCCACACCCTCTACGCCGACGCGGCGCGCCAGGGCGTCACGGTCCTGGCCGCGAGCGGCGACGACGGTACGACTGGCCCCGGCCTTTCCGTCAAGAACATGTACCCCTACCCCGTGACGCAGTACCCGGCCTCGGACCCGTACGTGCTGGCGGTTGGGGGCACGCGCCTCCTGTACAGCGCCGACGGACGTCTCGGCGGCGAAACGGCCTGGACGGGCAGCGGCGGCGGGGTGAGCGCGCTCTTCCCCGAGCCCTCCTATCAACGTGCGCTGCCGCCCGCGACGCAGCGCCTGCTGGGTGGGCGGCGCGGCGTCCCCGACGTGAGCTATGACGCGGCCGCGGAGAGCCCCGTGCTGGTGCTACAAGACGGCAAGTGGGGCTTGGCCGCGGGGACAAGCGCGGCGGCGCCGCAGTGGGCAGGGCTCATCGCGCTGGCCGACCAGGCGGCGGGCCGCGACCTGGGCCTCGTCAACACGACGCTGTACCGCCTGGCCGCTTCGCCGCGCTACAGCTCCGTCCTGCGCGACATCACGAGCGGACGCAGCGCGGGCCCCACGCGCGGTCCGGGCGCGGCCGTCGCGTTATCGCCCGTCGCTGGTCCTGGCTGGGACATCCCCACCGGCCTCGGCAGCCCGCGCGCCGACGGGCTCGTACGAGCGTTAGTCGTTAGTCGTTAGTAGGGTTGGCGAGATTGCTTGTTCGTGAGATGGACAAGCGCTTGACGAGCTCGCACCATGTATTACGCTTGCCTATCGCCTATCGCCTATCGCCTATCGCCTATCGCCTATCGCCTATTGACGGCCTGAGTGAAGGGGAGTACCATGAACACAAGATGAACGCGGCGTTGTCGTCATCTTTCAGGAGGGTACTACATGATGCAACTGGCCGATACCGATACGCCAACCTCACAGCAGCCGGCCGCCGATGCGGCCTCTCCCTACAGCGAAGATCAGTTGGCCGCGCGATGTATGTTCGCCAAAGACTTCGATCTCCTCGACATCGACCACGGACACTTCTGGCACAAGCTCTCATGGCACGGTGTGCACGTCGAATTCCCCAGCCGCCTGCACCACTACGAGCCCAACCTCTACGAGCGCCAGATCCGCGACTACTTCGTTACGCTTCCGGTCGACGTGCTCGCGGCGTCCTTCGACCGCCTACAAGACGCGCCCGCGTACACGGTGTGCCACGGCGACCATTGCTTCGTGCTGGAGTGGGACGACGAGGTGCAACGCCACCTGCACGCCTACTACGAGCGCAGCCCCGAGGGGCACGAGAAAGATCGCCACGCGCGCGACGCCCATGTGCAGCGGCATAGTGATCAATATGAGACGAACCGGCAGTTCCCGAGCAAACGCCTGAACGCCGAACTCGAGCAACTCAAGATGCAGCGGGCCAAGGCGCAGCAGGCCGTCGAGGCGTGGGACCGCCTCATCATGCAGTGCCAGGAGCGCATTGCCCACGACGAGATCCTGCACCTCGGGCACAGCACCAGCGCCAGCGCCTCGCCTATGAGCGTCGCGCTGTAACCGCCGCCTCGCCCCATACCTATATAAAACCCTATGGCCGAAACGCCGCGTCTACCCACTATATTGACAGCGAGAGTGAGGAGCGCCTCCCGAGGAGGCGCTCCTCTTGTGTGCCGCTATAGCAGGTGGGCAGGGCTCGTGCGTTTTACCAATTTCTCCCTGTCTAGCCACCGGAGGTTCCCGTGCCGCCCATCGACGTCGACTACATGACCCACATCACGGTGGAGTTGTGCGCGATCCCCAGCCCGACCGGCCTGGCCGCCGAGGCCATAGCCTACGTGGCGCGTGAGTTGGACACGCTCGGCGTGCCCTACCGCTACACGCGTAAGGGCGCGCTGGTCGCGACCTTGGAGGGCGGGGATGCGCCCGCGCGGACGCTCGCCGCGCACGTCGATACGCTTGGGGCGATGGTCAAAGAGATCAAGACCAACGGGCGTCTGTCCCTGACGCAGCTAGGGAGCTACCCGTGGGCGGCGATCGAAGGCGAGACGTGCGTGGTCCACACCAACGGCGGCGCGCGCGTCACCGGCACGGTCGTCAACGTCAAGGCGTCGCACCACGTCCATGGAACCGAGCAGGATAAGGCCGAGCGGAGCGGGAAGACGTTGGAGGTACGGCTCGACGCGCGCGTCGCGGACCCTGTAGGCGTACGCGCTCTGGGCATCGAGGTGGGCGATTTCATCTCGCTTGACCCGCGCGTATCCGTCACCGAGAGCGGCTTCATCAAGTCACGCCACCTCGACGACAAGGCCTGCGTCGCCATCCTGCTTGGCGTGATCAAGGCCATGCGCGACGCCGGCGTACGCCCGGCCGCTGCCACGCACCTGTTCATCAGCAACTACGAGGAGACCGGCCACGGCGCCTGCGCCGGCGTCCCAGCCGACACGGAGGAGTTAGTCGCGGTCGACATGGCCGCCGTCGGCGAGGGGCAAACCTCCGACGAGTACTCGGCCACGATCTGCGTCAAGGACGCCAGCGGCCCCTACGACCACGCCCTGAGCACGGCGCTGCGCCGCGCCGGCGACCGCGCTGGCGTCCCCTACAAGGTCGACATCTACACCTACTACAGCTCCGACGCCAGCGCGGCGCTCAAAGCCGGCGCGGAGGTGCGCGCCGCCCTGGTCGGTCCCGGCATCGACGCCTCACACGCCCACGAGCGCACGCGCGTCGACGCCTTACAGGCCACCGCGCGGTTGCTCATCGAGTATCTGGCACAGCCTTCGGCATAGCCTGTCGTATCTGCGGCAGCCCTGTCTGATAAAAAGTATCCAACGCCATGCCAGGGGTACGGGCGTATCGCTATACGCCCGGTGTTTGCCCCAAAAGTGTCCACTGCGGTTCGCAAGCGAGACGGACCAGGCAAACACGACGAGTTCATGGTTTTCAGCGTGCGAAAGAGGACCGTGGAGCAGCCAATATATAACCGATTGGTTGACAGTACGCTCGGATGCTGCTATCGTTAACCATATGGTTGAACGATCAGGGCAGCTGGACGCGGTGTTCCACGCGCTCGCGCACGACGCGCGACGGAACATGCTCCGCCGGCTGGCCGATCGGGAGCTGACCGTCGGCGAACTGGCCGAGCCGTTGGAGATGTCGCTGCCCGCGGCCTCCAAGCACCTGCAGGTCCTCGAAGGAGCAGGTCTCGTCCGGCGCACCGTGATGGGTCGGCGGCATGTCTGCCGGCTCGATCCGGGACCGCTGGCCGGCGCGGACGAGTGGCTGCGGTGCTACGAGCGCTACTGGAACGAGCAGCTCGACGCGCTCGACCGGATCTTCGACGACGACAGCGCCGACGACGACACGAAAGGTGACCGATGATGCCCACACAATCCGCGACGGCGGCCCACGTACGACGCACGATCGCAGCACCGCCGGAACGCGTCTACCGCGCCTGGCTCGACCCGCAGCTCCTGGGCAGGTGGTTCGCACCGGCCGGCTTCACGGTGCGGAAGGCGGAGGTGGACGAGCGCGTCGGCGGCCGTCTGAGCATCTGGCACGCGGACGGCGCGGGCAACGACGTCGGCGGCTCGGAGTCGGAGATCGTCGAGCTGGTCCCCGGCGAACGCATCGTGCTGCACTGGCAGTTCGTCGGCCCCGACCGGACCACCAACCCGGCCATGGCGACCCGGCTGACCGTCACGTTCACCCCCACACCGGACGGCACGCAGCTGGACCTAACCCACGATCGACTCGACGGCCTACGCGACCGGTACCCGCACATCGCGGAGCAGGTCGGGCCCGGTTGGGAATCCGCGCTCGACACGCTCGTCGCGGTCGGCTGGTGAGGTATGGGCATGCTGCGTTTCGATCATGTGGGTGTTGTCGTCGATGACCTTGACGCCGTGGCCGCTTTCTTCCTCGCCCTGGGATTCGAGCTCGAGGGCAGGGGGCTGGTTGAGGGCGAGTCGGTGGACAAGATCAACGGGCTCGACGGCGTCCGAGCGGAGCTGGTGATGGTGCGGACGCCGGACGGCAGCGGCAAGCTAGAACTCGTCAAGTACCATGCGCCGGCTGACACCAAGGGCCCGCACCCCTTGCCGGCGAACCGGCTGGGCTTCCGGCACATCGCTATCGAGGTCATTGACCTCAACACGATCGTCGACGGACTGCGCGACAAAGGCTTTGAGACGGTCGGCGAGGCCCGTGATTTCGAGGACACCTATCGGCTCTGCTATGTCCGCGGTCCTGAAGGACTGATCGTCGAGCTCGCCGAGCAGATCGCTTCCGAGGGAGCGAGCTAGGCGGCCGTACGGCTCTCCGACTTCTGTATCTGGCCGCGACGAGCGGCGATATCGCGGACGAGGATCCCCTTGCGGGCACCGGCAGGGTGGTCCGAGAAGAAGGGGTTGTAGGGCGGAAAGGTAGAATGGAGGTAAAAGGCCTCTCCATGCGCCTCACCTCGTTCCTTCCGCACTTCCGGCACATCAAAGTCAGCGATACGCTCGTCACCGAGCACACGATCACCCTCGTCGCTGCGACCACGCGCAAACGGGCGCAGTGTCCCCTCTGCCGCCGCTGGTCGAAGCGCGCCCATTCCCAGTATGGCCGCATCATCCGGGACCTGCCCTGGGCCGGACGCCCGGTCGTCATCCGCCTCCGGGTCCGGCGCTTCTTCTGCGACAATCCGCGCTGCGAGCGGCAGATCTTCGCTGAACGGATGCCGGATCTGGCCCCCGTTCGTGGCCGGCTTACCCTCCCCTGCCGCCGGTCCGTGGCCGACATTGGCCTCGCGCTCGGCGGCCGGGCGGAGGCGGGCCTCGGGCCCTCGCCACGCCGCTCGGCCTGCCGGTCAGCCCCCGCACCGTGTTGCGCACCCTCCATGCCCTCCCTGAGCCCGAAGTCCCAACACCGCGTGTGCTCGGCTTGGACGACTTCTCCTTCCGGCGGCGCCTGTCGTTCGGCACGGTGTTGGTTGACCTGGAGACGCGCCAAGTCATCGACCTGTTGCCCGATCGCTCGGTCGCGGTCGTGTCCGACTGGCTGCGGCGCCATCCGGGCGTCGAGATCGCGGCGCGCGACCGCAACGGCAGCTACGCCGAGGGCGTGCGGCACGGCGCCCCCGACGCCCTCCACGTCATCGACCGTTTCCACCTCATGCGCAACCTGGTCGAGGCGCTCGAACGCCTGCTCCTGCGCCACGGCGAGGCCCGCGAGCGCGCGGCCACGGCCCTCGCGCCGCCGGCCGCCCCACGACCGCTCGCCCCGTGGGAGCAACGCGCGGAGGAGACGAGCCGCCGCAAGCACGCACCGCGCGTGAGAGCCTGCGAGCGAGTCTGGGCGATGCGCTTGCGGGGCCACGACATCGCCCACATCGCGCGCACCGTCGGGATCAGCCGCCAGACGGCCTATCGCTACTTGGCGCTGCCCCACCCTCCCGAGCGCAAGCGCAAACACGAGCGAAAGCCGCGCCCCATCGACCCGTACATCCCGTACCTGCGGCGCCGCTGGGGCGAAGGCTGCCGCAACGCGAATCAGTTCTGGCGCGAGATTCGGGCGATGGGCTACGCCCAATCGAGCCGGACCATGGCCCACCTCATGACGGAGTGGCGCCGGCAAGACGCAGATGGGGCGCCCAAGCTGCCGCGCCGGCGTCGGGGCGAGGCATGGACCGCGCGCAACACCGCCTTCCTCTTCATCGCGCCGGCGGGCGACCTGACGGAGGAGCAGGCGGCCTACCTCGCGGCGGTCCGCGCCGCAGAGCCGGCCCTCGCCTCCGCGTACGCCCACGCCCAGGCCTTCGCCGTGATGCTGCGCGGCCACCGGGGGCAACGTCTCGCTGACTGGATCGCGCAGGTCGTCGCCGGCGACTGCGCCGAGTTGCGCGGCTTCGCCAGCGCGTGCTGCGCGCCGGAGCCGGTGGGAAGTGTCAGGGGCGTGCCGCGACTTGGGCGGGGCTCGGGGACGGAGAGGTGCGGGAGGCCGCGTGAAACGCTTGCCGCTCGACGCGGATGACGCCACTCTCCTTGCCGCGCTACGCGACTGGGTCGCCTTATTGGTAGACGAGCGCTACCAGGAGACCTACGACTACCTGTCTCATGCCGCGGGTGACCATTGGACACCTCCGCTCATCGAGACGCTCGTTCGCAATTACGGTCGGTTGAACCGCTACTGAACGGCGTGACGTGGTACGTCACGCCGCTAGACACGGCGACAGGTGGCCCGACGCCCCGCCACGAGGTGGATCGGTTTGACGACGCGAGTGGGCACATCTGGTACGATCTCGCTCTCAATGGTCAGTGGAGTGACGTGACAGCGACCTTCTACTTCGACCGGAACGGTGATACGCTGGTGCTGACCCTGGATGATATCCATGTCATGTAGCCGCCATCGCGCTGGTTACATCATCACAAACGACGCAGAGCCATACCATACTCAGACTCGGCATAGATGGGGTCCCAATACACCACGAGCACCTGGCCGAAATCTTCCAACCACGAGCGATCCACAAAGAACGGATGAATGTCTCTCACCACGAGCACTACATCGTGGTCGGAGAAGATGTCTAGGGACGCATGCGGCTGCGCACGGGTGCTGGTGAGGAGCATCGCGCGCACCGCCTCCTGGCGGTCGGCCCACTGTACCAAGCGCTGGATGACGTCACGGGGATCACGGGTAGCGATCATGGCGGCCCTTTCAACAGACGAGCGCGGTCGCCCGACCACACGAACGTGGCCATGGCGCACGGCGCGAGGGCGTAGCTGAACGTCTGGCCGCCCCAGCGCACGGCAAACGGACGGGGACGGCCGCCGGGGTTATAGGCCAGCAACGCCATGGAACCGTCGGGGTTCTTGAACGCCACGTCGTCGATCGTCTGCGCGCCATAGCTCGTCCCGCTGCCACAGCCCAGCCCCACGTCGCTGTAGTGGGGCACGGTCGAGGTGGAGGCGATGCGGTAGGCCCCTGGGTGGATGAAGCGGCTGGCCTGCGCGAGCTGGTAGTAGTCGGTCGTGTACGCGACCGTCCCCGTAGCGGTGTCGACTGTGACTGGGGCGATACAGTTGGGGCAGCCGGTCGTGCCGGGCCGTGGGGGCCCGCCGGTCTGATCCAGGGCCAGGTTCCACAACAGCACGCCCTTGGCCCAGTCGCGCATCGACGCGATGATGAGTTCGGAGACGTCGCCGTGCGTGAAGCCGCTAGAGCACTCCGTCACGTAGTTGTCCTTGGTGGGGTACAACGCGTGCGATCGCGCCATGATATCGGGGCCGCCGGAGTAGCAGTGCCACGCCGTCCCGGCGACGTACGGCCCCGCCACCGGGTCGCCCAGGACCAGGAACGGGTAGTCCGGCGTGGTGAGTGTGGTGTCCCAGAACCCGTCGTAGGCCAGGATGCGCGTGGGCAGGCCGGCGGCGGCGAGGGCGGGGCCGAGGTAGCGGCCGATGAACTGCGCCTCGGCCAGGGCGGGGAAGTTGATCCCAGGGTAGCCCGCGTCCTGCCCCGGCTCGTTGTGCGGCGTCACGGCGTAGATCGGCAGCCCCTGCGCCCCATACGCCTGGATGAACTTGACGAAGTAGGCCGCCAGCGGGCCGTAGGACGAGGGGGGTATGCTCCCCGCGAAGGGGCTGGTCATACCCGTCTGCATCCAACTCGGCAGCACCCACGGCGTGGCGATCAGCTTGAGGCCGGGGTTGAAGTGCAGCGCCTCGCGCAACAGGGGCACGATCTCCGTCATGTCGTGCGTGATAGAGAAGCCGGCGAGGGTGGGGTCGGAACTACCGTCGGGCGTATCATCGTACGAGTAGACCGCGCCGTCCCTCGTGAAGTCCGACGCGCCCATCGGCACGCGCACCAGGCTAAGGCCGAGGCCATGCATGGGGTCGAAGAGGTCGAACATGACCCTGTCGCGCGCCGCCGGGGCCAGCTTCGTGGCGAGCAGCCACGCCGACGAGTCGGTCATAGCGCCCCCGAAGCCGTCGATCCGCTGGTACGTTTTGGTGTCGTCGACGGCGATCGTCGGGGTGACGACTCTCGACGCAAGCCGGCCGGCTACCGGCGTGGCCCCGGAGCGCGCCGGGGGCATGAAGCGCAGGGTGGGCTGCCGGGCTACCCGGTTGGAGAGGTCGGCCGTCGTTAGGTATACAGCGACGGTCGGGCCGGGCACAGCCGTCGTCGCGCCGGCGCGAGAAGCGGGACTAAACGTCGCGATCAGCGCGAACAGCAGACAGCAGGCGCACAGCCCTTTGGATAACCTCACGCGGCACGCCTATCTACTATCGCCATACGCGTGACAAGCGGCGCGTACACGCTGACGCCTCCGACTACCTTCCCCTACTGGGGCGACACTTCAGTGTCCGTATCATGCCATGCGATTTTAATCGCAGGCCGCAGGGATAACGAGGGGGGGCGCCAACTGGCGTCCCCCCTCGTTATTCAGGAACCATGCGCGGACCGCGCTTACGGCGTGGTCTGCGTGAGCAGATGGATGTAGCTCATCGCCTCCTGCTGGTTGGCGGCGGTGTAGGCGTAGCTGTTGCCGGTGGTCGGCGAGAGGAAGCCCAAGTTGGTCAACACCGTAGCCGCGGTAGCGACGTTCGGGATCAAGTTGGTCTCGAACGCGACATCCGCGTAGGGCAGGAAGTTGCCGATCGCGCGCGAGAGCGCGCGATGCTCGGCCTCGACAGCGCCGATTTGGAAGGTAAGCTGCGCCAGGTCGGCCCGCGCGTCGGCGGCGAACTCGCGTGTCGCGGCCATGTAGGCCGTCACGAAGGCGGTCTCCAGGATCACGGCCGTGTTCGCGTAGCCGGCGCGGCTGGTGAACGTGCCGTCCGGGAAGGCGAAGGGGCCCTGATAGGGCGCCACCGCGCCATAGGCCTGCAGGTAATCGACATGGATGGCTTCCGCGGCCACGACACCCTGGATCGTCGTGATCTCGGCCGGAAGCAGGCCGATGGCTGACGCGTTGGCGAGGGCGTTGGTCTGGAACGTGACGGCGAGGTACTCGGCCACGAGCGCGACGGCGATGATCGTCGGCGGATCGTCGGTGGCGGCGTGCGCCGCCAACGGGAAGGCCGCGCCGCCAAGGGCGACACCGGCGCTGGCCGCGGCCAGCGTCTTGAGGAAGTTGCGGCGCGAGGCCGAGTTAGCTAGAATCTCGTTGTCCACTAAAAGCTCCTCCATTAACAGCAAATGAGCGATGCCGGGTATCTGCCAATATCTGCGAATCCTGTCCGGGCCGGGAACAGCCGCGCGGTCGGCGCCGCGAGAGGTATGAGGTGCGGCCGTGACAGGGTAGCCAGGGGACGCCTCACCAGGGGTCAACTCGCCGCGCGGCCCACCTCCTTCTTGCGTAGGCGTTAAGACACATCGCCTCTATCCTACCGTATAATACACCGGGCGCGAAAAAGTTACGGTTGTGCGCGATTCTCGTGCGGCGCGACGCTGCATCGCTGTCTGTTAGCAAGAATAGGGCCGTTATGGACTCCAGGCGGCGTCCCGTCCGAAATCGAGGCGCGTCGCGCACGTCGCCGCGCACGATACAGGCGCGACGAAGACGTAGGGCAGATTGCCCCCCGTGGTGTAGACGAACGCGGCGCCGTTCGGCGCGAAGGCGTGCGCCGTGAAAGACATGTCGCCGCGTAGGCTCGTGACGCCCTTGCCGGTGTGGAGCGCGGTCTGCATCGTGTTCCCCGTGCCGCTCGTGGCGTAGACATACGTGGAGACGTCCGAGGAGGGCGCCACGCTGCTAATCGCGGCGGCGAGGGACGTGCGCGTAGCGCGTCCACCGCGCAGGTCAATCGACACAAGCGTCGTCCCCGGCGCTTCGGCGTAGAGGACCGTACGGCCGGAGGGGCTGACCGCGGCGATGCCCTGCCACACGCCGGCCTTGGCGCCGTAGTTCGTCAGCCCCTGCGTCGTGCCGTCGGTGAGGCTCTCGGCGACGATGTCGTGCCCCTGCGCGCCGATGGCGCGGTTCCCGACGTCCGTGACGCCGATGAGGCGGAACGCGGGGTCACAGGCCAGCGTGTGCTTGTGACCCGTGCGCGGGTCGAGCACGATGAGGGACGTCTCCGAGAGGTAGCCCTCCTCGTAGACGATGCTGGCGCCGTCGGGCGTCCAAGCGTAGCCGCGCGACACATTGGGACTCAACCGGCGCGCGCCGCCCGACTGCGCGATCAGCCATAGCCCCGCCGTGTCGCTGCCTTTGAAGGCCCCCAGTCCCGTCGCGAAGCGAACGGCCAGGATACCGGCGCCCGTGGGCGACGACAGGGGCGCGTTGTACGATGGGTCGGTCGGGCCGTTGTTCGTCAGGGCACGCTTGTCCGTCCCATCGGGCCGCGCGACAAAGATATTCCCGTTCGCCCCAACATAGGTGATATGGCCGCTGATCGACGGAGCGGTCGTGACCTTCGGCGTGGCCGTTGCTTTAGCGGCCCTGGGCGTGGCCGTTGCTTTAGGCGCGGCCTTAGTGGTTTTAGGGGTAGGTGTAGCTTTGGGCGGAGTCTTCGCCGCGAGGGCGGCGCCCGGTGTCAGCAGGAGCAGCGCCCCGGCCAACCCCCAGCGCAAGAAATGACGCATAGAGTGTCCTTCGTCCTTTCCGAATGTATGAATAACAAGAAACGGGGGACACCTTGCAGGATAGCATTATCGCGTATCTGCTGGGAGCGCCGCCTACGCGGGGTGCGCGCCACATTTTCGCGCCGGGTCTCTACTGGGACCGCCGCCGCTCGCTGCGCTGCCCGGCGGCCTGACGCTGCAGGCGACCATGGTGCTTCTGGCCGACGCCGTGGGCGCGACCGTGTGCCGCCGGGCAGCGCAGCGAGCGGCGGCGGTCCCAGTAGAGACGGCCAGCCACGCTATCACCCCAGTCACCGCGAAAATGTGGCGCGCACCCTATGGCGCGCTTCGGCCCACCGTGAGGAGGTCATCGCTCGTCTCCTCGTCGACGGTGTCCGCATCCGTGAGGAAATACAACCGCGCCGACTTGTCGGGGAAGACCGCACGCAACTCCAGGTTGGCTCCCATCGCGCCGAGATAGCGCATCAGCGTGGACACCTGCGGGTCGTCCTGGTGTTCAATCTTCGAGACGCTCACTTGAGACACGCCCAACTCCTCTGCCATCTCCTGCTGGCTGAGGCCACTCTCGCGGCGCAACTCACCCAGCGTCCGCAACGGCTCACGGTCCTCCCGCGCTGACCCTTTGCGGATATCGCTCCACTTTCTATGTCCGCTCATCTTAACAGCCCTTCCCGCCGCAACTCATCCACATAGTCCTCGTCGGAACAGCCATCATACCATTCCGTGAACTCGTCGGTCCCTTCGATCTCCCACATGGTCAGTATCATAGCTTGTAGGTTATAATTTGTCAAAGGCTGTGTATCCTCGTCTAAAACGGGCGCGCCCCACGATGGTGATGGTGAGCGCCGCTGGCCTGGCCAACGGCGCCCATGACGAAGGGATGAGCCCAGCCCTGCGTTACAATAAGGTCAGATGCTCTTGATCAGTAGGTCACGAGGAGGTGACAGACAGATGGTACCCCCCTATTCTCCCGAGGTATTGACCGACTTCAGTCTGGAGAGCAACCGCCAACCCGTCGCGGCCGCCCTCGATGACGTGACGGGCCGGCTGGGACAACACTACCCGCTGATTATTGGCGGCGCGCGCGTCGAAACGGACAACGTGTTCCCGTCGCTCAACCCATCGAAACCGGATGAGGTTGTCGGCTACGCCGCCAAGGGCGCGCGGGAGCACGCCGAGCGGGCCATGGACGCGGCGCTGGAGGGCTTCGCGCGCTGGAGCCGCGTCCCCCACGCCGACCGCGCGCGCCTGCTGCTCAAAGCCGCCGCCATCATGCGCCGGCGCAAGCCCGCGCTCACTGCCTGGGAGATCCTTGAAGCCGGCAAGAGTTGGCCCGAAGCCGACGCCGACGTGGCCGAAGCGATCGACTTCCTGGAGTACTACGGCCGTCAGATCATGGAGTTGGGCTATTGGCGCCCGCTCACGCCGCAGCCGGGCGAGGACAACGAACTCGACTACATCCCCCTCGGCGTCGGCCTCGTCATCCCGCCCTGGAACTTCCCCCTGGCCATCCCCACCGGCATGGTCGCGGCCGCCTTGGCCGGCGGGAACGCTGTGATCTTCAAACCGGCCGAGCAGACTCCCGTCATCGCTTACCAACTCGTCGAGATCCTGGCGACGGCCGGCCTCCCCGATGGCGTGCTACAGTTCCTGACCGGCGACCCCGCCGCGGTCGGCGAGCCGCTGGTCGTACACCCGAAGACCCGCTTCATCTCGTTCACGGGCTCACGCGAGGTGGGCCTGCGCATCAACCGGCTGGCCGCCGAGATGGCCCCCGGCCAGATCTGGATCAAGCGCGTCATTGCCGAGATGGGCGGGAAAGACGCCATCATCGTGGACTCGTCGGCCGACCTCGCCGCCGCCGCCGCGGGCATCGTGACCTCGACCTTCGGCTTCCAGGGTCAGAAGTGCTCGGCCTGCTCGCGCGCTATCCTGCTCGACGACGTCTACGACGCGGTGCTGGCCGATGTGGCGGCGCGTACGGAACAGTTGCGCCTCGGCCCTGCGCGCGACTACGAGAATACCCACGGGCCGGTCATCGACGAGGACGCCTACAACAAGATCCTGGGATACATCGAGATCGGTAAGGGCGAGGGCCGGCTGGTGACGGGCGGCGTGGCGGGGGGCAGCCCGAGCGGCGGCTACTTCATCCAGCCCACCATCTTCGCCGACGTCCCGCCCGCCGCGCGCATCGCACAGGAGGAGATCTTCGGCCCGGTGCTGACCGTGCTACGCGCGCGGGACTACGACGACGCCCTGCGCATCGCCAATGACACCCCCTACGGCCTGACCGGCACCGTCTACGCGCGCGACCGTTCCAAACTGGAGAGGGCAAGACGCGAGTTCCATGTCGGCAACTTATATATCAACCGCAAGTGCACCGGCGCTATCGTCGGCACGCACCCCTTCGGTGGCTTCAACCTGAGCGGCACCGACTCTAAGACGGGCGGCCCCGACTACGTCAAGCTGTTCATGCAAGCCAAAGCGGTGACGGAAGCCCTTTAACGAAGTGGCGAGTGGCGAGTGGCGAGAAAGGGATGGACACACGCCATGAAAACCATCGGGCTAATCGGGGGTATGAGCTGGGAGTCGTCGGCCGTATACTACCGCATCGTCAACGAGGAGGTGGCGCGACGGATGGGCGGGCTGCATTCGGCGCGGAGCCTCATGTTCTCCGTCGACTTCGCGGAGATCGAGGCGCTCCAGCACGAGGGGCGCTGGGATGAGGCGACCGCGCGCATGATCGATGCGGCCCGACGGGTGGAGCGCGGTGGGGCCGACTGCGTGCTCCTCTGCACCAACACGATGCATCGCATGGCCGATGCGGTGCAGGAGCGCATTGGCATCCCGCTCCTGCATATCGCCGACGCGACGGGGGAACGTATCAAGGCCCATGGCCTGACGACGGTGGGCCTGCTGGGCACGCGCTTCACGATGGAGCAGGACTTCTACCGGGGCCGGCTGCGAGAGCGCTATGGACTGGACGTGATCATCCCCGACGAAGAGGAGCGCCGGGTCGTGCATGGGGTGATCTACAGCGAGTTGGTGCGCGGGGATGTCCGGCCGGACTCGCGCGAAGCATATAAGCGCGTCATCGCACGTCTGATCGACCGTGGCGCCGAAGGCGTTATCCTGGGTTGCACCGAGGTCATGCTGCTGATCGGGCAGGAGGACAGCCCGGCACCGATCTTTGATACGACGACGATCCACGCGCAGGCCGCCGTCGACTACGCGCTGAGTCCATTGCCCCACGCGAACGCGCCCGTCGGTCGATGAAAATGTGATCCTCTCGTTTAGGGGCGCTCTGGCGCGTTGATAGCGGCCGCGAGGCGCGCATCGAGCGTGTCCCACGGACGTGGCTCCAGCACCGGCAGGCCGAGGCGTCCCGCCTCCGTGGCGAGCCATTGGCCGTAGAGCCACTTGGCCCGCGCCTCCGTGCGCCGCTCCGCGTCGCTCTGCCCCGCGACGACGCGGCCGCGCGCCGCGATGTTCGCCAGCAGCGCCGCCTCGTCCGGCTCGACCAGGAACACGGCCCGCACCTGCGCGTCCGTGGCGTACTCTCGCAGCAGCGGCCGCGCGATGAGCGCGGGCACGATGTTGTCGCCTTCGATCACCAGCGGCCCCATCTCGGCTTGGGCGAGGTGGTTGACGGCGACGACTTCGATGGCCGGGGACAGGGCGTGCCCGACGGCGATCAGGCCGTCGCGCCCGGCGTCGGGCAGCCGCCGCCACACATCCGGGTCGTCCCAGAAGAGATAGAGCGCCCGCGTGGCGGCCGCATCCGGCAGCGTTGCCCCACTATGCTGGAAGGCCAAGCGCAGATCATCGACGTGGAGCACAGAGACGCGGCGCTGGCGCCCGATCCGCCGCGCGGCCCCCGTCTTGCCGACCCCGGAGGGGCCGCCGATCAGCAGCACCGTCCAGTCAGTGTCGCCCATCATTACTCGTCACTCAATTTTAGCCAGTCCTCCCATGCGCGCAAGCTCGTGCCCGCTTCGGCGCGCCAGTAGCCCGCCGCGCCGGCGCGGCGCAGGGCGCGCATTGTCACGAGCCAGCGGGCGTAGCGCGGCAGTTGCCCCACGAATACGGCGAGCGCGCGCCGGTTGACGCGCCACCAGGGGCGCGTGTCGGGCAGCGAGGGCATGTAGAGCCCGAACGTCTCCAGGCGCCAGCGCAACACATGGGGCGCGCGCGCCAATTGGAGCCCCTGGCGCAAAAGCTCTGTCACGTCTTGTCCTCATTGGCCTGGCCCAGGGCGATTGAGCGCTCGTAGGCGGCCATGACCGCGTCGGCCATGGTAGGGCGT
>JAABUU010003275.1_pt1 | contig 20853 bp, 18 predicted proteins | sample 5559301 | NCBI WGS metagenome assembly JAABUU01 (sample SAMN10711884, study PRJNA513360) | rock metagenome | isolation source: Antarctica rocks | place: Antarctica: Victoria Land, Richard Nunatak white | reverse complement strand
CTGACCCGCGCCATCAACCAGGCCCGGCAGATCATCGAGACCGTCAACAGCCAGCTCGTCGGCCAACTCGCCCTCCAGCGCAACCGCGCCAAGTCCGTCTGGGGGCTGGCGACCCGCGTCCACGCCAAGCTCGCCGCCCACACTCTCGGCCTCTATCTCAACTACCGCCTGGGTCGCCCGCTCCTCGCCCTCATGGACCTCGCCCTCATCTAGCACAATGGGTAAGGGATAAACGCGAATGAACACGAATACGGTGGGAGCGACGGGCAACACACAGGGGCAGATCGGCGCGACGGAACGACGAGATACCGCCGCCCCCCGGCGCGCGCCTGGGTAACGGGTTCCCTGGTACGCAGAGTGTGTGCCACACCATGCGGCGCGGGGCGGCGCAGCAACGGCGGGCGCGGCGGCCCCCTGCGCGTCGTGGCACGCGACGACGAGGCGGCGCGCGACGCGATCGCGGGGCCGGGGCCGGGGGCATGACGAATGACGAATCCCCCGGAGGCATCGCGCCCTTCATGGGTGGGAGCCACTGACGGATGACGAATGGGGACGAGGGTCGCCTCAGAGGCATAGAGACGCAGAGACGCAGAGCACGGGAGAAGGAGCATGGGATGGGGGTGTTCCGGTCCGCGCGGGCGGACATTGTGCCCTTCACGGGTACATTGTGCCCTTCAGGGGTAGCGGCTTGCCCTTCAGGGGCAGCCGCTACCCTCCGGGGTACTTCAGCCCAACGGCCCCCACTTCCCCCACCCCACGCCCCTCATCCCTACGGACCACGGACCACGGACCACGGACCCATTCTCCCTCCCCCCGCCCCACGGCACCACCCGTGCGACTACCCCGGCAGCACCCGGCGTGACCGGTACGCCGTGGCGGCACACGCGAGGAGGGAACAGCGATGGCAGGCGATGGAGACGCGCGACCGTACCGCATCGACGTGGCGCAGGCGACGCTCGATGACCTGCGGACGCGCCTGGCACACGTCCGCTGGCCGGACGAGATCATGGGCGCGGATTGGGACTACGGCACCAACCCGGGGTATCTGCGGGAACTCGTCGCCTACTGGCACGATCGGTTCGACTGGCGGGCGCAGGAAGCGGCGCTCAATCGCTTCCCCCACTTCCGCGCCACGGTCGACGGCGTCGGCCTCCACTTCGTCCACGCGCGCGGGCAGAGCCCGCAGCCCCTCCCGCTGCTGCTGACGCATGGCTGGCCCGACTCCTTCTTGCGAATGGTCAAGCTGCTCCCGCTGCTGACCGACCCGGCGGCGCACGGCGGCGACCCCGCCGACGCCTTCGACGTGATCGTGCCCTCGATCCCCGGCTTCGGCTTCTCCGACCGCCCGACTGTGCCGGGCGTCGGCCCCGCGCGCATCGCCGATCTCTTCGCCGCGCTCGTCACCGACACCCTCGGCTACGCCCGCTTCGGCGCGCACGGCGGCGACTGGGGCAGCACCATCACCGAGCAACTCGCGCGGCGGCACCCCGAGGGACTCGTCGGCATCCACCTGACCGACATCCCCTTCGGACACCTCTTCTCGACCCCCGCCGAGGAACAGACCGACGCGGAGCGCGACTATCTCCAGCGGGGCCAGCGGTGGCAAATGGCGGAGGGCGCCTACGCGCTGATCCAGAGGACCAAGCCGCAGACCCTCGGCTACGGGCTGACCGACTCGCCGGTCGGGCTCGCCGCCTGGCTCGTGGAGAAGTTCCACGCCTGGAGCGACTGCGACGGCGAGGTGGAGCGCCGCTTCACCAGGGACGAACTGCTGACCAACATCACCCTCTACTGGGTCACCAACACCATCAACTCGGCGAACCGCCTCTACCACGAGTCGCAACTGACGGCGGGGAGCGGCGACCGCGTGGACGTGCCGACCGGCGTGGCGATCTTCCCCAAGGACATCGTCCCCGCCCCGCGCGCGTTCGGCGAGCGCTTCTTCGACGTGCGGCGGTGGACCGAGTTGCCGCGCGGCGGACACTTCGCCGCCCTGGAAGAGCCGGAACTGCTGGCCGGGGAGTTGCGCGCCTTCTTCCGCCCGCTCCGCGCGGCGTAGCGAGGCGGCGCGCGGCGCGACTACAGCGTCGGCGCGCGGCGGGGGCGGGGTGCAGCACCCCGCCCCCGCCGTGTTCCCGCAGCGCAACGATCAGTCGGCCAGCGCCTCGGCGGTTGTCGGATCGATAGTCGCCTTAACCTCGGCCACGCTGTTGGCCGGGAAGCTCCCCTGCGCCGCGTGCTCGCGCACCATCGCCTCGTTCGGCGCGATGTAGAGGCAGTAGATCTTGTCGCCGGTGACGTAGCTCTGGACCCACTGGATCTGCGGACCCATCGTCTTCAGGACGCCGCAGGAGGTCTGGGAGATGCCCTTGAGTTGCTCGGGAGACAGCTGGCCGGCACCGGGGATCTCGCGCTCGATGACATACTTCGGCATGGGGGATCCTTCCTGCCCAGAGGGCCGTTACGCGCGCACCGCCATAACCAGGGGCGCGGGGGGCGCGGGCGCACGGCGGGTGAGCACGCCAGCGATCATACGACCCCCGCAGCACCGATCCTACACCCGGCGGCGGGCGCGGGGTATCGGGCGTACGAAGGAGCACGCCGCACGCCATCCCACCCCCGACGCCCGCCACAGCGACACAGAGAGGGACAAGAGCGGGAAATAAGGAGGAGCGGGATAGCGCCCGCGCCACGGCTTGCTGTCGCCCGCCGCCCGGCGGTCCCGGCCCCAGCCCTACGGACAACGGACTTCCGGGGCCGGGATTGCACTCCCCATGAAGGGCATACTGTACCCTGGAGGGCTGCGGCCATTCAGCCCCACGACCCGACTTGGGCGACCACCCCAGACCTGGCTTGGGCGCACCTCCCCCCGGGGACTAAACCGAAGTGCCGCTGGGAACTAGTACAACGTGCTCGGTATTCCTCCGGGGTTTCGTAGCGCGATTTTCCTGCTACAACGCCAAGAATACTACCGAGCTATTCCGAGCGCGCTGTACTAGATCTGCGTCATAATAAGCGTTCGGAGGGCCGATTTAGCCCTTCAGGGAAGGAGAAACGACAGCAAATTGGATCGATGCCGTTTTCTCCTTTCCTAACGCCGAATCTGGCTTATTGTGACGCTTGTCTACTACTTACCGCGTTCTGGCTGTGCCCAGTCCACGGAAGTGGACATTGTGCCCTTCACGGGTATACTCTTCATGGGTAGTGGCTGCCCTTCAGGGCACTTCGTGGCCGCAGCCCCTCGCCGGGAGTAGCTGCCCGCCGGGGTACAGGGTGCCCTTCAGGGGTAGTGGCTGCCCGCCGGGGTACCTCGGTCCAGCGGCAACCCACGCCGATCATGCCCCTCCCATCAGCACCTTGGTTTAGGGCTGCGGCGCGGGGGCAAGCGTGCTGCGTGGTGCTATAGTCCGCCGCCCGCCGCCTACGGACCACGGACTACGACCCCTACTACGGACTACCGATTACGGACCACGGACCACGGACCCTGCTCTGCCTACTCGCCTACTCCTTTCTCACGACCCGCGCCCCCCGGCCAGGAAGTCCCAGGCGGCGGCGCTGGCCGTTTCGGCGTCGAGCGCCACCCCCGCCGCCAGCGCGTCGCCCGCCGCGTCGCCCAGCGCCACGCGGGCGGCGTCGAGCACGCGGTCGAGTTCGCGCGCCAGCATCGTGGGGCGGGCGCGGTCGGGGATGGGGGAGGTACACGCCGCCGCCCCGGCCAGCCGCAGCGCGTCCGCGTGTCGCCCGGTCGCACCCGCCAGCAGGGCGCAGTAACGGAGGTGCGTGGCGACGGGCTGCTCCTGGCCGTGCTGGCTCATCAGCGTCAGCGCCGCGCGGAGCCAGCGCCGCGCCGCCGCGTGGTCCCCCGCGCGCAGGGCGAGGAGGCCATGCAGCCCCAACGCCTGACAGCGGACGAGCACATGGTCGCACGCCTCCGCCAGGGTGACGCACCGGTCGAGCCAGTCCGCCGCCGCGCGGTCGTCGTCGCGGTCGAGCGCGACGAGGCAGCATTCGCGGTAGACATCGCACAACTGCAACTGATCGCCGGTCGCGGCGAAGGCGGCCTCGCTCTCCAGTAGGGCGGCGTGCGCCGCGCGCGGGTCCCCCTCCAGCCGGATCAGCACCGCCAGGGCGAGGAGCGAGACGCCGCGCTCGCGCCGCACCGCCGGCGCGTGGCGCAGCGCCAGCCCCGCGAGGTAGGCCGCGCGGGCGGCGTCGTAGGCCCCCGTATCGAGGTGGGCGTGGCCGAGCATCGTCAGCCCCCCGGCGACGATCTCCGGGTCGTTCGCCGGGGCGACGGTGAGGCAGCGCTCGGCCAGCCGCCGCGCCGCGTGGGGGTCGGCGTGCCGGTAGGCGAGCAGCGCGGCGGCGAAGTAGGCGTGCGCCAGCAGCCCGACCGGGGCCACCCCCCCCGCCGCGACGAGGGCGAAGAACCGCTCGAACCACACGCGGCCCTCGCGCAGCTTCCCGGCCTGGATCCAGTCGCGGCAACACTCCTTGCAGAGTTGCAGCCCGCCGACCACGTCGCCGCGCGCGGCCAACCAGCGGAGCGCCGCGCGCACGTTGTCCCCCTCGCGGCGCAGCAACGCCTGCCGCTGCGGGCGACCGGCCCCCGTCCACGCCTCGTAGCTCCCGGCGGTCAGCGTCACCATGTAGGCCGCGTGGCGGTCGCGCGCGGCCTCCTCCTCGCCGTGCGCGCGCAGTTGCGCCAGCGCGTAGGCGCGGATCGTCTCCAGCAGCCCCAGGCGCGGCTCCTCCTCCGGGGTCGCCGCCGTGGCCGGATCGAGGCGCCGGAGGAGCTGGTGCCGGACCAGGCTCTCCAGCCCCGCGAGGAGTGCGTCCGGCGCGGCGGCGGGGGCGAGCGCCGCCAGCAGCCCGAGGCTCTCGCCCCCCTCGCAGACGGCCAGCGCCCGGAAGAGCGCCCGCTCCCCCGGGGTGAGGAGGTCGTAGCTCCAGCCGATCGTGCTGGTGAGGGTCTGCTGACGCGCGGGGCGATCGGGCGCGGCCCCGGCCAGGAGGTCCAGGCGGTCGCCGAGCCGCGCGAGCAACGCCGCCGGGGTCAGCACGCGCAGCCGCGCAGCCGCCAGTTCGAGCGCCAGCGGCAGGCCGTCGAGGCGGCGACAGAGGGCCGCGATGTCGGCGGCGTTGCCGGGCGTGACCGCGAACGTGGGGTCGCTCGCCGCCACGCTCCGCACGAAGAGGGCGACCGCCGCCGCGCGCGCGATGGCGTCCGGCGCGGCATCGTGAGGCGGGAGGGCGAGCGGGGCCACCGGGTACGCCCGCTCGCCGCGCAGCCCGAGCGCCGCCCTGCTTGTCACCAGCACGGTCAGTTGCGGGCAGGCGTCCAGCAGCGCCGCGAGCGCCCCCGCCGCCGACAGGAGGTGCTCGAAATTATCGAGGCAGAGGAGGAGCGCCCGCCCGCGCAACGCCCCGCGCAGGCCCCCCTCGCGCACCCCCAGCGCCCCCGCGATCGTCGGCAGGAGCTGGGCCGGGTCGGCGAGGGGGGCCAGCGGCACGAAAGGGACGCCGTCCGCGTAGTCCGGGGCCAGCGCGGCGGCGACGGCCAGCGCGAGGCGGGTCTTGCCGACGCCGCCCGGCCCGGTGATGGTCAGCAGCCGCGCTCCCCCCCGGCGTACCGCCGCGACGAGCGCGGCGACATCGTCCGCGCGCCCGATCAGCGGCGTGGCGGGGCGCGGCAGCGGCGGGACGAGCAAGGGGGGGCGCGGGGCGCGGGGCGCGGCGGGATGCGCCGGTGCCGCCGCCGCCTCGAAGCGCCGCCGTGCGGCGGCATCGAGCCCGAGGGCGTCCAGCAGCAGGTGCAGCGTCGCCGCTTGCGGGCGCGACTTCAGCCCGCGCTCCAGATCGCTGATCGTGCGCGTGCTCAGCGTGGCGCGCTCCGCCAGCGCCTCCTGCGTCAGCGCGGCGGCGGCGCGGGCCTGCCGCAGGAGCGCGCCGAATCGCACCGGGTGCAAGGCCGTCGGCGGGGCGGCGGTTCGCGGTGTGCGGGCCGGGCCGGGCTTCTGCCGTCGAGCATACATGGCGGGTGCTCCTCGCGCGTGGCGGCGGCGGCGGAGAGGGAAGTCCGTGGTCCGTAGTCCGTAGTCGGCAGTCGGCAGTCGGCGGTCGGCGGTCGGCAGAGAGAACGGTCCGTAGTCCGTAGTCCGTAGTCCGTAGCGTTGGGCGAGATCGCCGGGCGGCAGGGCAGGTGGGGGGGAGGTTGGTCCTGGTCCGTGAGGTTGGGACCGGGGCCGGGGCCGAGGAGCGGCGGGTGACGGCAAGCCGTGGCGCGGGCGCTATCCCGCTCTTGTATATATCCCGATATTCCGCTCCCATCTTCCTCTGTGCCTCTGTGCCTCTGTGCCTCCTGTTCCGGCTCTTTTCCCGGCTCTGTGTCTCTACGTCTCTGCGGCCAATGTCCTCTTCTCGGCGTCTCTGCGGTGATCGTCCCCACCGGCGAGCGTGGCCTACCACACAGTACGTCGCGCGGGGGCGCCACGTCACCGATGAACGATCTGCACCGCCCGAATGTCTGCGGTGCAGTATACCGCGCGGCGACGGTATTGCCCTCGCAGCGGTGCCGGTCGAGGCGCACCCCGATCGGCGACTCCTGGCAGGGGGGAAGCTACGCCGCCCGGCTCTTCATCCGCGCCAAGCGACGTCCCTATGCGCTTCGCGCCGCTGCGCCCTGTTTGCAGGGCAAGGCCACGCCAGCGCGGTGGTCCGTTTCGTCATCGCTGGTGGGGACGGCCCTCACCCCGGCTCGCTGCGGGCACCCGCCGCTTCCAGACCCCGGGGAGGACCGCAACCCTGCCGCCGATGGCGAAACGCAGCATGTCGCCAACACGCTCATCACGGCAACGGCACCACCAGATAGCGCCCCGGCTCGCGCTACGCCCCGCACCCCAGTTCCTTCCGCATCCGGGCGTTGACGAACGCGACGCCGCGCACCTCGACCGTCTGCTCCTGCTCGATGGCGAAGCCCCAGCGCGCGAAGAATGGCCGGGCGGCGTGGCTGACCGCCGCGTGGAGGACCGTCAGGCCACGCGCGGCGGCGGCCTCGTGGATCCGCCGCATCAGCGCGGAGCCGACCCCACGCCGCCCCGCCGTCGCCGCGACGAAGATGTGGTCGATGTAGCCGTCGTCCTGCACGTCCGCGTAGCCGACGATCTGCCCCCCTTCCCCGGCCACGAACGGCGCGATCCCCCGCATCCGTTGCGCCCACGCCTCGGCATCGTGATCGGCGGATGCCCAGACGTCGCACTGCTCCTGCGTGTAATACGCCGATGCCGTCCCATGAATCGCCGACGAGAAGACCGCCCGCAAGGCGGGCGCATCGCCCTCCCGAAAGACCCGGATCTCCATGCGCTCGCTCCTTTGCCTACCCGCCGCCAGCACGCCGCACCGCGCGATCGACGCGACGACGACCATAATCCGCCCCCGCTAGCACACATCGTGCAGGGCCAGCCGCCGTGCCCGGCTGCCCGAAACACCACCAAGTATCCGGCAAAGTCCCGCAACAGGTCGACGTTCCGGCGTCGGCCCTGCCGTGATACTTGCTGCGTTGCACGAAGACGTGTCGGGCTGGCCGGGGCCGTCCCCACCTTCCCTTGCCGGGGCCAGCCCCACCCGCCCGCTTCAGGGGCGGGTCGCCGCCGCAGCGGCTGGGGAGGGGTCGGCCCCACGCCGTACCCCGCCACGCCCGCGTGCAACAGACCACCAAGGGCGGCGGCCACGCCGCCCCAAGACGCGGCTTGGGCGCACCGCCCCGCCGGGGCTAAACCGCAGCGCCGCTGAGTACCACAGACCGCTCACCGCACCCGCCCGGTCCGCGCGGGCGGACATTGTGCCCTTCACGGGTAGTGGCTGCCCTTCACGGGTACATTGTGCCCTTCATGGGCAGTGGCTGCCCACCGGGGCATTTCAACCCCCGGCTCTCTGCGCCGGTGCGGCCCTCCCCCCGGCTCGTCGCCCACTGCGCGGGCACCCGGCTCGCCACCCGCCGCCCAGCGGGCGGTAGCTCCCACCAATGAAGGGCGCAATGCCTCCGGGGGAACCGCCCGGCCGAGGAACGGGGGACAGGACACCCGGTGAAGCCAGGGAAGACCCGCGTTCAGCCCAGCGCCCGTGTCGGCGCGATGTCCACGTCAGCCGTGGTGTGAAGCGCGTGGACATTCCCCTGAATCGGCATGTACCGTCCACGCGCCGGATCGTGTGAAGCGCTTGGACAGCCGCAGATAGCCGATCTGCCCGCGTACGTATGGGTGCGGCGCGATCCGTGCGGCGGCGTCGCGATCGCCCAGGGCGCGGCATTGTGTGCGGCGCGTGGACGGAATGTTTGTCGTGAAACCGGCATGCAGAGGTCAAATGTGGCCGTCCACGCCCGCCACACCACACCGCGCGTCATCCCGCGCCAGCCGCGCCACCGCGCAATGCCACCAGCGGGCCACCCCGCCGCCATACGCGCCGCATCCTCGCGCCATGAATGTCCACGCACACCCGGTGTGAAGCGCGTGGACGGGCGCGTGGGCGAGAAAGGGGACGGGTAGCCTCAGGGACGCCGAGACGCCGAGCACGAACGAGATGAAGGGGACGGAACAGGAGGCAAGAGACACCGAGGGCGGCAGGGAGAGAAGCTGTTAGGATGATCCAGTCCGCCCGCGCGGACCGGACGGCTACGATGAGGTATGCGGTTCTCATGGACGCTTCCGGTTTAGCACACGGCCTGCCGCTCGCCTCAGCGTCATCGTAGGTGCAGGGAGAGGCCGTTCGCCCGCCGCCATGCCCGCAACGACGCCGCTACATCACCGCCGAGCGACAGGATCGGTGATTCCCGGTTCTGCTCATACGCCTGTGCGGAAGCGCCGGATGACGCCCCGCCGCCGTAAGCCCCGACCATACCCCGCCTTTTCGCCGATCACAACCCCCGATCCCCCCAGGCGACAGCGCCACTGGCGCAACTGTTCGCACACCCCTGTCGCCCCATCCCTCCTGCTCCCCACCTCCGCGTCCCCGAGTCCCCGTCCCCTCTTTTCGTTCCCCCTCCCGTCCTCCTCTGTGTCGCTGTGCCTCCTGTTCCGTCCCTTCCTCGCCCACTTCGCCCACTCGCCCACTTCGCCCACTCGCCCGCTCGCCCGCTCGCTCGATCGGTGTGACCGGCGTGGACGCCCGGTGTGACTGGCGTGGACGAGAAGCGTGATCGGCGTGGACAGCGCCCACGTCCACGCCGATCACACGCGGACGCCTCGCCGTGCCAGCGTGGCACTCTTTGCCACCCTCGCCGGGTCCGATCTAGTACGGGGGGGGCGCGATCGGGCATCGTGGGGCGTCCACGCGCTTCACACGATCGGCCTCCGTGGACACACACCGGGCGGGGGACGAAAGCGGCTTAAAAGTATGATCTGGAAGTGTATTAACAGCGTATGCCGGAGACCTCCCCCCCGCCGCGCCGCCGATCAATAGTGATGCTGGGCGCGATGGGCGCGCGACACGGGAGTGAGGACGACGACATGGCATTGGCGCGGCGCGAGACACTCGACCCGGCGCAACGGGGCGCGGCACCGGTCTCGGCGGAATCGAAGCGGCGCGTGCGGCTGGCCGACGGCCAGCGCAAGGGCTTCGAGACGGCCTGGAACGAGTACTTCGACTGTTACGCCACCACCACCTATCTCGAAACACCGCTGATCCGGTTGGAGGATATCGCCTACCACCTCTACCTGAAGAAGAACATCAACCCGACGAATCCCCGCTGGGAACTCCCCTCGTTCCGCCAGTTGAAGCGGATCCTGGGGCTCAGCCAGGACAAGATCCAGGGGATCGAGGCGCGGCTCGGGGCGGCGGGGCTGCTGCTGAAGGAGTCGGGGGTCGGCAAGGGACGCAAGGGGGAGAACGTCGCCAACGACTATCTCCTCTACGAGCCGCGCGCCCTCGCCGATTTCCTGGTCGATGTCGCGGGCGGACGCCTCGCGGGGTGCCTCAACGAGAAGGGGCGGCGGCGGCTGGCGGAGCTGAGCGACCGCTTCGCGGAAGTACGAAGTACGACGTACGAAGTACGAAGTGAAGAAGCGGGAGGCGAGCGGGAGAGCGCAGCACCGACCGAGTTGGCGCGGCAAGCGACGGCCCAGGCGCAAGCAACACCCGAAACCGAGCGTACTTCGTACTTCGTACTTCGTACCTCCCCCTCAACACCCCCCGCACCGGCCACCGGTACACCCCCGCGTCCGGCCCCTGTACTGCGCGTCGGTACGGCCCCTGTACCGGGGAGCGGTCTGCAGGGCGTACGGCAGACCAATGCAGGGCGCGTAACGAAAACCGGTACACACAACAGACCCGATCTAACAGACCTGATCCAACAGACCACGGAACAACAGGGCGAGAGGCCGCGAACGAATGCGGGTCAATTCGCCCAGGCGGAGGCCGCTCCGGTTGTTGTTGTCGCGGCAGAGGGGGATTGTCTGGTGGCACGGGGGATCACGGCGGGGGTCGCCGCACGCTTACGGCAGACCGTCCCCGTCGCGACGATCACCCGGCAGCTCGCGATCTTCGACGCCCTCCGCGACGCCAACCCGGACGATCCGAAGCTGACCGCCGGGCGGTTGCGGCGGCAGATCGAGCAGGATTGGGCACCGCCCGCCGGGTTCGTCTCGGCGGCGGCGCGGGCGGCACAGGAGTCGGCACAGGCGGCGGGGGCCGACGAGCGGGCGGCACGGCAGGCGGCGCGGTCCCGCGAGGTGGCGGCGGCGAGCGAGGAGCGCCGGGCGACGCTGGCGGCGCTCGGCCTCTCCGGGGCCGACCAGGCGAGCTGGACGCGGATCGTGCAGACGACGCCCCCCTTGCCGACCCCGTTTCGGGACGCCCTCTTCCACGCCCCACATGGCGGCGAGGCGGCGGCGGTGATCTTCCGCGACCGGGCGGCGCTGGACCGCGCGACCGGCCCGGCGCACGTCCAGGCGCGGGCCAGGGTGGCGGCGCGGCTCACCAACCTCTGCGGGCGACCGGGTGCGACGGTCCACTACCTCCTCTACGACGACGTGCTGCGCCTTCTTGGCGACGAGGCGCAGGGGACGACGGGTGAGGCGCGGGTGGGCTGAACGGCACGGTCGATAGCGGTTTCCGGCGCGATAGCCGGGAGGCTCCTGATAGCAATGGGTTGTGACTCACTGTGATGGGACGTGTATAGCGGAATGGTAGATGGGGTCTGGACAGAGAGGCGCGCATAGATGGGTCAAGCAGATTACCGATGGACCGAAGCAGTTATGAAGTCTGTCTCTACGGACTGAGGTCATCATGGGGTCGGCATGGTGTGGTGTTGGGCGACGGAGTGGTGTGCTGTACCCCGCGTGGGACCGGCATTGCATCTACCTATGGAGGGCACGCTGTGCCCCGGAGGGCACCCTATGCCCCGGAGGGCAGTCGCTACCCGTGAAGGGCACACCGTACCCCGGAGGGCAGCCACTACCCATGAAGGGCACACTGCCCCGGCGAAGGGCTGCGGCCACGAAGTCCCAAGACGCGGCTTGGGAGCACCTCCCCTCCGGGGACCGGACCACCAGGATAGGGTCACGCATTCTACGCGGCGCGGTCGGCTGTTCTATAGACGCTTATGACCTGTTTGGCGATGGCATTCACGAACGCTTCGTCAAGCGGCTCACGAGAGAACCACCGTCGATAAAAGAGCGGGCCGAGCAGCGCGGCGATCATGGTGGATGAATCGGTGCTCGTTGGTAGCTCACCGTTGCGCGCCGCGCGCGCGATAATTTCTTGCAATGGGGCGGTATGTCCCAACTGAATCCTACTGTGTATCGCCGCAAGCTCGGGATCGCGCTCGGCGGCGTCGACGATCGATGGCACAACGGAAGACCATCGTGCCGTACATAAGAGATCGGCGATGCCGAGCAGGAACGCCGTGGCATCGTCCTCGAAACTCCCCGTATCAGGGATGTGCTGTTCTGTGGTGAGCCGGGAACAGGCATCGATGACCAGCTCTGAACGCGCGGGCCAGTGGCGATAGATGGTGGTTTTCGCGACGCCGGAGCGGTGAGACACCCCATCGACACTGAAACCACCCAACCCACCTTCAGTCAACAGTTCAACGGTCGCCTGAAGGACGCGCTCCTTCGAGCGGCGAACACGCCGATCGATAACGGGGCCGGTGTTGTCGATCATCGGTTGCGGCCCTTCCTCTCCACCAACGAAAACGCTCTTCGCCATGTCTTGACGCCCCACCTGTCGTTGTGATACGATACGATACCGTATCGTATCGTATCGTTCGTGGATCTGATTGTAGCATAGTGGGAGGGATGTACCGTGGACTTTGCCTCGATACGACTCATCACCGACAACGTTGACGGTCTCGTGCAATTCTACGAACAGATCACCGGTCTGTCGCTCGTGCGGGCCACGGAAGATTTCGCTGAATTGCGGACGCCTTCCTGTACCTTGGCGATCGCCAGTACGCGCACCATCGCCATGTTCGGGGCCGAAGCCGCCCACGCAGCGGATAACCACACCGCGATCATCGAGTTCCGCGTCGATGACGTCGACCAAGAGTATGCGAGACTGAGGCAGCTGGTCGGCGAATTCGTGAAGGAGCCGACAACGATGCCCTGGGGCAACCGCTCCATGCTGTTTCGCGACCCCGATGGCAATTTGCTCAACTTCTTCACGCCGGTCAGCCCGGACGCGATCGAGAAGTTCGCTCAATAGCGCCGCAGCTTGCGGGTGCTTGCGCGGGAGCACTCGGCCTGGCAACGAACGGGCGCTATCAAAAAAAGGCCGCGCCGCCACACCAAAGCGTCATGCAATGAGGAATACGACGCCCCCTGCGGCCTCCCCACGTACGCCGACGAGGATAGGGGATGGGCGAGTACACCATCTGGATCGAGGCCGAGGTCTGGGAACCGGGATCGTGGGATCCCACCGACGCCAACGCGGATGTGGCGGTCACCTTCGCCGACGGGTCGCGCTGGTTCGCGACTGTTTTCACCTATAGGAATGTGCTCACGCTCACAGAGCGCTGGCGTCGCACCGGCGAATCGTTCGGCGGGCGCTATTTCTGGACCAGCGACCTGCTCCTACTCGACGAACTGAGCCGGGCACGGATCGAGGAGGTCATCGCCCATACCCTGGCGAACGGCGAGTTCGCGGCGATCTTCATGCCGGACGTGTCGGCGAATGCGCTCGCCGACGCGGAGTGACGGGGCGGTGACTCGCCCGCGCGTCTGTGTGGGGAGGGGCGCGTCGAGCGTCGGCGCGGCTATCGACCTTCTCCCGCTCCTTCTCTACGCGGGCAGATGCGCCGCCGACGTATTCCAGCCCGGCCCGCCGCGCCCGCACGATCGCCCGCGCGCGGTCGGCGAGCTGGCGTTTGCCGACGATCGTGACGGCGGGTTCTCTGAGCGGCGGAGCAGCTGTCTGGCGGCAAGCGACTTGCGTACTCCCGATGCAGAGGCGGAAAAACCGCCGCATAGGCTGGGAGGCTCCATCGTGGCGAAGATCACCGTCGGCACCGAGCATGGCACACCGATCGAACTGTACTACGAGGATCACGGGGTCGGGAAGCCGGTGGTGCTGATCCACGGCTGGCCGTTGAGCGCCCGTTCGTGGGAGAACCAGGTGCCCGCGCTGATCGGGGCCGGATACCGCGTCATCGCCTACGATCGGCGGGGCTTCGGATCGTCGTCGCAGCCGTGGGACGGCTACGACTACGACACCCTCGCCGCCGACCTGAACACCCTGATGGAGGAACTCGACCTGCGCGAGGCGACGCTCGTCGGCTTCTCGATGGGCGGCGGCGAGGTCGCGCGCTACATCGGCACCTATGGGACGGGTCGGCTCGCGGGCGCGGTCTTCGCCTCGGCGGTCCCGCCCTACCTCTACAAGTCGGCGGATAACCCGGATGGCGGGCTGGACGACGCGACGATCGCCGGGTTCGAGGGCGGGGTCAAGGGCGACCGCATTGCCTTCCTCGAAGAGTTCACCAAGAACTTCTTCACGCCGGGCGGGGCGAACCCGGTCAAGAGCATCCTGCCGGGCGGCGGCCCGGCGGTGAGCGAGATGCAGCGCATCTACGCGCGGGACATCGCCGCGTTCGCCTCGCCGAAGGGGACGCTGGACTGCATCGCGGCGTTCGGGCGCACCGACTTCCGTGGCGATCTGGCGAAGGTCACCGTGCCGACGCTGGTGATCCACGGCGACGCGGACGCCGTGGTGCCGTTCGAGGTCAGCGGCAAGCGCACGCACGCGGCGATCGCGGGGAGCCAGCTCGTCGTGGTCAAGGGCGGGCCGCACGGCGTCAACGCCTCGCACCCCGAGGAGTTCAACGCGGCGCTGCTCGGCTTCCTCAAGGGCTGAGGCGGTTCGGGCGTGCTCCCGCCGCCCGTCGCGCGATAGTGGGAGCGGGGCTTCGTTGTGGGCGTGGGCGGGTGTTGACGGGCACCCTCACCCCCGCCTCGCCCTGCGGGGCTCGGCACCCCCGCTCCCCATCCGAGGAGCGGGGGGATGTGCCTTTGCGGGGGATGGTGGTGCCCCGGTCCGCGCAGGCGGACATTGTGCCCCTCACGGGTAGAGTATGCCCTTCATGGGTGGTGGCTGCCCGCCGGGGTACTTCGTGGCCAGAGGCCATCCAGCCGGGAGCGGCTGCCCTTCAGGGGTACAAGTGTGCCCTCCGGGGTAGTGGCTGCCCGCCGGGGTACTTCAGTCCAACGGCATCTCCCACGCCTGAGAATGGCCCTCACCCCGGCTTGTGCGCCCAGAGGGCACCCGGCTCGCCACCCCTCTCCCAAATCGGGAGAGGGGTTTCGTTATGGGCGTGGGTATGTACCGCGACCACCCTTACCCCCGGCGCCCACGCGCCACCCCGCCGCCCAGGGGGCAGTAGCTCCCACCCATGAAGGGCGCAATGCCTCCGGGGACCCGCCCGGCCGAGGAGCGGTGGAGGACCACACCCCACCGCCGCTTGCGAAACGCAGCACGTAGCCATCGATCGGGAGCGTGGGTTGTCGGTGTGTCGGCGTACCAAAGTTTGGTAGCGCGGCGGCGCCGTGCCGTGCGGTGTCCTATGGCGTGTAGCCCTATAACCTCGACTGGCGTATTAGCATGGTGTCCATGAAGGGCAAGTGGCGCGCGAGGGGGGCGGTGGCGATGGATCGGGCGGGGGTGCTGGCGCGGCTGGCACAGAGCAAGTCGACGTTGGCGGGGCAATATGGGGTGACGCGACTGGCCCTGTTCGGGTCCGCCGCGCGCGATGCCGCGCGGGACGGGAGCGACATCGACATCCTGGTCGCGTTCGATGGCCCGGCGACGGCGGAGCGCTACTTCGGGGTGCAGTTTTATCTGGAGGATCTATTCGGCGTCGCGGTCGATCTGGTGACGGAGAAGGGCTTGCGCGCCGAGTTGCGCCCGTTCATCGAGGCGGAGGCGATCGGTGTCCGACGCCGCGCCGCGCTCCTGGCACCTCTACTTGGACGACATGATCGGATTTGCCGAGCGGATATTAGCCTACACCAATGGGCTCGATCAAGCCGGGTTTGTCGCGAGCGCGCTACACTACGACGCGACCGTGCGAAATCTGGAGCTGATCGGCGAGGCGGCGACGCATCTCCCGGAGGGCGTGCGAGGAGCGAATCCGCAGGTGCCGTGGCGGATGATTATCGCCACGCGCGATCGGTTGATCCACGGCTACCTGGGGATCGACAACGATACGCTGTGGAGCATCGTGTGGGGGCACGTTCCCGAGCCCCTGAATGAGTCGCGCGCGATCGACGCGCGCCTGAGCAACGCGGGCGGGTAGCACGAGGACGATACCGGACCACGCTAGGCCAGCGCGCGATCCGGCTATAATGCGGCGGCTTGGCTTGGCTATTGCGCTCGGCGTGGGGAGATAACCGGTGCTACGCCAACGACCCATACGGCGTTTCGGTTGCCTCGGGAGCATCGGGGCCGCGCTCCTCAACGTCTTCTTCGGTACGTTGAAGCCGCCGACCTTCCCCGCCTACCCCGCCGGGCAGCAGACGCGACAGCGGGTCGAACGGCGGGATTGGGGCACCCATCACTTCGCGGCGTTCGAGACGACGGACGACCGGGATACGGTGCTCGCGGGTTTCGCGCGGAGTCTCGGGCCGGACTGGCGCAGGGATGACTTCCGGCACGCGGATTCCGATCGGACACGCATCCAGACGTGGAGCTATCTGACCCATTGCCCCGATACGCTGATCGATCTGCACTATGCGACGAGTGCCACCGGTGCGTCGAAGGTGACGATCGAGATGACCCGGTACTCCTGCCGCGATGGCATCCTCGTCGTCATCGCTATTAACTTGTTCCCCTTCTTCCCCTTCTTCCACTGACCGAATGATCGAATGATCGAATGATCGAATGATCGAATGCGCGAAGCGAACGCCCGTATCGTTGGGTCGCCCGCCACCCGCTTGATCCTGCCTCTATCCACCGCGCCCACCGCGCCCACCGCGCCCACCGCGCCCACCGCGCCCACTTTGCTTGCCAGGGCGTGGCCGGGGTGTCATACTCTGCGCGACAGAGTAATCGCGCCGTGGGGGCGTGCTGGTTGGTGCGGCGAGCGACGATACGGGAGGGGTTGGCGATGGGCGAGCGCGAACTCCGCCCGCCGCGCGGCGGGGAACCGAGCGTGGAGGAGGCGCGTGCGGCGCTGGGGCTGGCGCGCGCGGCGACGGCCCGCAGCGCACACGCCGCGCGGCGGACGACGATGCGCGCGGGGTTGATCGTCTGGGGGGTCGTCTGGCTGCTCGGTTATACGGGGCTGCAATTCCTGCCGTTCGCGATCGGCTGGGCGCTCTGGTTGCCGCTCGGCGTGGCGGCGTACGCGCTGACGCGCTGGCTGCGGGACGACACGATCCGCAGCGGCTGGGAGGCGCGCTTCACGCGCGCCTGGTGGGTGATCGTCTTCGGCTCGGTCTTCCTGGTCAGCACGGTGGTCCCGGCGGAGGCGCTCGCGATCATCCTGCTGACGGGGGGGCTCTGGGGGCTGGCGCTGTTGCTCTACGGGGTCGTCAGCGGCGAAAGGGCGCTGGCTGTCCTGGGCGGCGGGATCGTGGTGCTCGCGCCGCTCCTGCGCCAGCTCTTCCCGGATTGGGCGGCGCTCCTCTTCGGCCTGCTCGGCGGCGGCGGGATGGTGCTGCTGGGGCTGTGGCGGGAGCGTGAGTCGGCGGTCGGCGGTCGGCAGTCGGCAGAGAGATAGGTCCTTGTCCGTGGTCCCTAGAGGGGCGGCGGGGGCGGGGTAGGCGAGAGTGAGGGGATGGACGGTGGTTGGCGGGCGGTGGGCGATGGGCGATGAGAAGTTGTTGCACGGTCGCGCACAGATAGGTGGTGACGCCGCAATTCGAGGGCTGAGCGGGGGCGGTGCGAGGGCGGCGCGGGGGCGAAGCGCCGGACGGCGACTGGTGGGCGGTGAGCGGCAGAGCGCGGGTCTCGGTGCCGGACGGCGGTTGTCGGGAGTCGGTCTTCGATCGGCGGTCGCCGCTCATCGGTCATCGGTCGTCGGGTGGCGGGTGGCGCGAGAGTGCATACGTCATCGTGCGCCCTTCGCCCCCTATTCGTCATTCGTCATTCGTCACTCGTCATTACCGCTGCGGGTGCGGCGATGAGCGCGCGGCGCGACGGGCGGGGCGGCGGGGCGGCGACCCCGGCCGCCCCGCCGGAGGATGAGGCGGGAGCGATGCTGCGCGAGCTGCTCCGTGCGCCGCTCGATCCGCTGCTGGCGGATACCAACCGGTTGCGTCTGCTGGCCGCGCTGATCGGCCTCCCCGTGGCGGGGGAGCTAGCGTTCACGGCCCTGCGCGAGCTGTTGGGGCTGACCGATGGCAATCTCGGCCTGCATCTGCGGACCCTGGTGGAGCATGGCTACGCCGAGGTCCGCAAGGAGGGGCGCGGGCGGCGCGGGCGCTCGTTCTACCACGCCACCCCGGTGGGGCGGGCGGCGTTCGACACGCACGTCGCCGCGCTGGAGGCGATCGTGGCGGCGGCGCGGGGGTGAAGGGAAGTCTGTGGTCCGTGGTCCGTAGTCGGTAGTCCGTAGTCCGTAGTCCGTCAGGTGAGGGGCATTAGCATACCGCCGAGCCTAACCCCAGGCCACCACGCCGCTCCGTCCGCTACGGACTACGGACCACCGACCACGGACTTCCCTCTACGGACCACGGACCACGGACTACGGATTGGAGAGAACATGGCTGCCAATGTTGCCGCACCGGACGATGCCGCCGTCGCCGCCGATCCGTTCCCGGCGAACGATCTGTTGACCGTGATCGGGATCGCGCTGATCGTGGGGCTGATCGCCGTCTTCGTCCACGAGGCGTTGGGGCATGGGCTGGCGGTGGTGTTGACGGGCCACCAACTGACGCGCGTGACCAGCGTGGACGCCGAATTCGATGACGGGGCGATCGCGCCGAGGGCGCTGCGGTTCATCGCCGCTGCGGGGGCATTCGCCAATGTGGTCGTCGGCTTCCTGGCCTGGGGGGCGTTGCGCGCGGTGCGCGGGGCGCAGGGTCGCTACTTCCTCTGGCTGCTCGGGTTCAGCAATTTCCTGGTCGCGGGGGGGTATCTGCTGGCGCTCTCCTTCACCAGTTTCGGCGATGTCCACGACTTCATGGCGGGGTTGCCCTTGCGGCCGCTCTGGCAGATCGTCAGCACCGCGATCGGGGTACTCGCCTCGCTCGTGGCGCTGCGGCTTGCCATGCGGCGGCTGGACCCGTTCCTGGGGTGGCGGTTGGGCGCGCGGAAGCGGCGGGCGATTATGCTGGCGCTGCCGCCCTACTTCGCCATCGGCGTCTCCGCGATCATCGCCGGGGCGCTGAACCCGACGAGCCCCGAACTGATCCTGATCTCCGCCGCTGCGGCCTCGTTCGGGGGCAACGCCTTCCTGGTGTGGTTGCCGATGTGGGTCCACGAGGAGTCCGCGACCACCCCGCGCGAGCCGCTGATCGTGGGGCGCTCCTGGCCGTGGATCGCTGCGGGGGTGGTCGCGCTGCTGCTGCGCGTGGTGGTGCTGGGTCCGGGGTTGCCGCGCTGAGCGGGATACCTACGTTCTCTGGGGTCTCGCGCCGGGGGCACCGCATGGTGCGGCTCGACCGGGCGACTGTGGCTGGCCCGCGCGGAGGGCGCGGGCGACTGTGGCTGGCGCGGGTGACCGCGCGAGGAGTGACACGATGACTCGGGGACGTTATTACGCTGCGGTGATGCCGATCGCGGGGATCCTCTACGTGATCGCGCTGGTCGTCTTGCAGGATCGGGTCGCGAATGTGGCGGTTGTCGGGGCGCTGATCCTGGCGATCCTGGCGGTGATCGGGGCGACGGTGATCCCGGCGGGGCGCTGAGTTCCGGGACTGAAGTCCCGGCTAGGGGCGGCTATGCCGCCACGAAGTCCCCGCCGGGGACTGGAGGATTACAACCACAACATCATCCGCCTATGCTAGCGCTAATAGCGGCTTCTCCCCCGCTCCTCGGCTGGGCGGGTTCCCCGGAGGCATTGCGCCCTTCACGGGTGGGAGCTACTGCCCGCCATGCTTCTCCCACGCCCGCAACGAAGCCCCTCTCCCAACTTGGGAGAGGGGTGGCGAGCGGAGCCGAGCCGGGGTGAGGGCCGCACCCGGCGTGGGTGATACCGGGACTGAAGTCCCGGCTAGTGCGCCGTTCCTCAGAAGCGGTAGACAAAGGAATGGCGCAGAGCGCGCGGCGGGCGCTGGGGACGGCCCCAGACCCAGGGCTGCGCGCGGGCATGTAATTGCTGCGTGGCCACGGCGGTGGCCCGATCGATCTCCTCACCGTCGGCAAATGTCTGCCCCGCGAACGCCGCACGCCGGAAAATGCGCCACCAGGGCTCTTGGAGGTTGAGCCAGCAGGCTCCGACGGGGATAAAGACGTGCCGCACGCGCGGGTTGGCGGCCAGCCAGTCCTGGAGCGGCGGGCTCGTGTGGCTGCTGCGGTTGTCGCTCACCAGATACAGGTCGCCGGTGGGGTTCGCCGCCGCGAGCGCTTCCAGCAACTGGCGGTAGCCCGCGGTGTTGCGGGACCGCGTCGTTAACGTGATGGCCTGTCCGTCGCGCACGCGCAACGCCCCGTAGACCCAGACGTTCTCGGACCCCCGGCTGTATTCGAGCGGGGCATGGATGCGGGTCCCCGTCGGCGACCAGCCCGGCGCCGGGGGGAAGGTGCGGGGGATGACCGGGCCGAGTTCGTCGACGCAGAGGGTCGTGGCACCCACCGGCGGGCTGGTGTAGGCCGTCACGACCGCGGTCCTTGTGGGGCGAACTCCGGATCGACACTGGTCGCCCAGGCGCGCGGTTGCCGCCAGCGGACCTGCTCGGCCAGCAAGATGCGGCGCAACTGGCGGCGGGCGACGGCGATCCCCGCTCGCGTCGCCGCCTCGGTCAGCGTGTCGAGGGTCCAGCAGGCCGGTAACGCCGCATCGACCGCGTCCAGCCCGGCGGCACCATGTCGGACCAACCGCCCAGGCGGGTTGCTGGCGACCAGGCGGATGAGCCGGCTCCGCTCGGATTCGGTGATCCGCCGAGCGTGCCCCGGGCGTGCCCGGTCGCGCAGCCCGTCGACCCCGGCCGCATCAAAGCGGGCGAGTCGCACGCGCACCGTCTTGGGATGGCAGCCCAGTTCGGCGGCAATATCGGGGACGCGGCGGCCATCCCAGCGCAAGGCGACCATCTGTGCTCGCAGAATAGAGTCGCGTGGCCCCAGTCGGCTGCGGGCGAGGCGACGAATGCGCCGTTCCTCTCGCTCATCCGCTGCCGCGCGGGCCTTGATAAACTTCGGCATGGCGACCTCCTTCCTCCTCCAATCTAGGCCGTAACTCTACCGCTTCTGAGGAACGGCGCA
>JAABUU010003273.1_pt1 | contig 20869 bp, 25 predicted proteins | sample 5559301 | NCBI WGS metagenome assembly JAABUU01 (sample SAMN10711884, study PRJNA513360) | rock metagenome | isolation source: Antarctica rocks | place: Antarctica: Victoria Land, Richard Nunatak white | reverse complement strand
CACCGATCTCGCGCTTCGCGAGGGCGACCGCACCCTTGTCGACGTGGGCGAGCCGGGCCGCCTTGAGCTCCTCGAGAGAGCCCGCCTCATGGAACGCGGCGAGCGCCCCGGTCACCGCCGCGTCGAGGTTGGCGGGGTCGAGAGCGGCCACCTCGACGGGGTCGTACTGCTTGTTGGGTCCGGACATCGCTTTCACTTCTCGTCGGGAGAGGGCACAACCCGCTGACGTCTGGTGCTCGTCGGCGGCGCGGCCCGAGTCTAGGTGGCGTAGGACGGCTCAGGACACGGTGGGTGGAGTGGCCTACAGCCATCAAACGCCTGGGCCCGCCCGGCGCCGGGCTAGGACAGGTATTCCGGCGCGCCCGACGGAAGGGTGAACCGGAACTCCGCACCGCCGGAGGCGGCCCGGGCGACGGTGATCCGGCCACCGTGCGCCTCGACCAGCCCTCGGACGATGTAGAGCCCGAGTCCGCTGCTGCCCCTGCGGGTGCCGTGCCAGAACCGGTTGAAGATCAGCGGCAGGTGCTCGTCCGGCACCCCGTCGCCCTCGTCCGAGACCGTCACGACGACAGGTGCCGCCTCGGCGCTCGATGCGGCGTCGCTCATGATTGTCAGCCTGACCGTCCCGGCGCCGTGCCGCACCGCGTTCTCGAGCAGGTTGCCGAAGATCTGGTTGATCCGGTCAGGGTCCGCCCAGACCTCGGGCAGCTGGGGGTCCTTCTCGATGACGAACCGTTCCTTCGGTGTGCCCGACGCCTCGAGCCGTTCGACGTGGCGGCGGGCGAGGGACTCGAGGTCGACCGGCTGGGTCCGCACCTCGAGGCGGCCGGCGTCGATGCGCGACACGTCGAGCAGCTCGGTGATCAGCCGGGTGACCCGGTCGGCGTCGGTCTCGATCGTCTCGATCATGAACCGCTTCTGGTCGTCGGTGAACTTGTCCCACCGCCGCAGCAGCGTCGTGGAGAACCCCTTGACCGAGGTGAGGGGTGAGCGCAGCTCGTGGGCGATGGTCGAGATCAGGGCGGCGTGGTCCTGCTCGGCCCGTTGGCGCGCCTTGGCGTCCCGCAGCGACATCAGGACGCGCTGGACCGGGCCGGTGCGCTCGGCCCGGACGTATCTCGTGGTCATCAGGATCTCGGCGCCCGACTCGGTCCACAGCAGCTTCTCTCGGTGTCCGGTGACGACGTGCAGCGTCTTCCACGGGTCGGCGACGTCCCACCAGGAGCGACCGTCGCTGTCGCGCAGTGCGAGTCCGACCCGGACCGGCTGCCCGACGAGGGTCCGCCCGTCGCGACCGAGGATCTCGCCGGCCCTGTTGTTGACCAGCCGGATGACGCCCTCGTGGTCGGCGACGACCAGGCCGTCGGGCAGCACCTCGGACATCTCCGCGACATGGGGCGGCACGACATGGGGCGGCCCGCCAAGCAACGGTCGGTGCTCCTGCCCGGCCGGTTGACCCATGGAGCGGATCCTACCGAGCAGGGCAACCACTCCAGCTTCCCGGACAGGGGCGAAGTGCGTGGCGCTGGGCCGGGCTCGCGGCGGGCGGCGCGGTGCTCAGGTGTGCTGGGCCGTCGCGGAGGCGTAGAGGCAGATGGTCGCGGCCATGGCGAGGTTGAGGGACTCGGCGCTGCCGTAGACCGGCACCCGAACGACGTCGTCGCACTGCGCCAACAGGGTGTCACCAAGACCCCAGGCCTCGTTGCCGATGACCCACGCGTGCGGCGGACCCAGGTCCACCTCGCCGAGCAGGGTCTTGCCCGCCCCGTCGGCGGCGAGCAGCGCGAGGCCGGCACCGCGGACCTGCCGGAGGATCTCGTCGACGGGCACGCCGACGACGACGGGAAGGTGGAACAGCGAACCCGCGGTCGAGCGGACGACCTTCGGACCGAACACATCGACGCTGTTGTCGCTGAGGACGACCGCGTCGACGCCGGCGGCGTCCGCGCCGCGCAGGACGGTGCCGGCGTTGCCGGGGTCGCGGACGTTGGTCAGGACGCACAGCAGCCGGGGACGCGCCCGGAGGACCGCGTGGAGCGAGAAGGCGGGCACCCGGCATACGGCCACGAGGCCCTGCGGCGTCTCGGTGTCGGACATCTCGGCGAGCACCTCATCGCTGACCTCCTGCGCCTCCAGCCCGGCCGCGACGGCGGCTGCAAGGATGTCGGTGTGCCGGGCAAGCGCCGCGGTCGTGACGTAGAGCTCGCGGACGAGATCGGGACGGTGGGTCACCGCCTCGCGCACCGACTGCGGACCCTCCACGAGGAAGAGGCCCTGTCGGGAACGTACGGCGCGCCGGGACAACGCCCGCACTGCCCTGACCCGGTCAGACCGGGGGTTGCTCAGCACGGGGCTCTCCCGGCGCGCGTGGTGCTCAGTGCTCAGGCGGCGTCGCTCGCGGCGCCCTTTTCCTCGATCGCCGGCACGTTGGCTCGGGCGATCTCGACGAGCGCGGCAAAGGCGGCCTCGTCGCTGACCGCCAGGTCGGCGAGGATCTTGCGGTCGACCTCGACCCCCGAGACCTTGAGGCCCTGGATGAAGCGGTTGTAGGTCATGCCGTTTGCGCGGGCGCCGGCGTTGATCCGCTGGATCCACAAGCGGCGGAAGTCACCCTTGCGGGCGCGACGGTCACGGTAGGCGTACCCGAGTGAGTGGGTCACCTGCTCCTTGGCCTTGCGGTACAGCCTGGAGCGCTGCCCGCGGTAGCCGCTGGCGCGCTCGAGGGTCACCCGGCGCTTCTTCTGGGCGTTGACCGCCCGCTTCACGCGTGCCACGTGAGTTCTCCTTCTTCTGGTTCAGGGGTGCAGCGGTGTCGATGAGCCTCGGTACTACTTGCCGAGGAGCTTCTTGACCTTCTTGGCGTCGGGCTTCGAGAGCTCGACGTCGTTCGCGATGGACCGCATCTTCTTGCTCGACTTGTGCTCGAGCAGGTGGCGGCCGCCGGCCTGCTCCCGCATGACCTTGCCCGTGCCAGTGAGGCGGAAGCGCTTCTTCGCACCGCTGTGCGTCTTCATCTTCGGCATGGCTGCCGATCTCCTTCGTCGTGGCGTCCTGGGCGGGCCGGGCCCGTCAGGTCGTGCTGGTGTGGTGGTGCTGGTGTTCGTGCTCGTTCAGGCCGACGCGCCGGCCGCGCTCTGGGGGGCTGTGTTCGTGACGGACGGGGCGGACGCGGCGGGGACGACATCGTCCCGGGTCTTTTCGGCGTGGTCGTCGCCCTTGTCGTCCTCACGGCGGCGGCGCTGCTCGGCCTTGGCCTCGGACTTCTTCTTCGTCGGGCCGAGCACCATGATCATGTTCCGGCCGTCCTGCTTGGGGCTGGACTCGACGAACCCGAGCTCCGTGACGTCCTCCGCGAGGCGCTGGAGCAGCCGGAAGCCGAGCTCGGGCCGGGACTGCTCGCGGCCGCGGAACATGATCGTCACCTTGACCTTGTCACCCGCCTTGAGGAACCGCTCGACATGGCCCTTCTTCGTGGCGTAGTCGTGCGGGTCGATCTTCGGCCGGAGCTTGATCTCCTTGATGACCGTGTTGACCTGGTTCTTGCGTGCTTCCCGTGCCTTCATGGCGGCTTCGTACTTGAACTTGCCGAAGTCCATGAGCTTGGCAACCGGGGGGCGTGCCATCGGGGCCACCTCGACGAGGTCGAGGTCGGCGTCGGCGGCCAGCTGCAGCGCAACTTCCACTCGGACGATGCCGACCTGCTCACCATTGGGGCCAACCAACCGCACTTCCGGGACCCGGATGCGGTCGTTGATGCGGGGTTCGCTGATGTGGTGCTCCTTCGGGTCAGGAATGGTCTGGACCGCTGTGGGCAACGAGAAAGGCTCCTCGCCACCGTCGGTGCGCGAGAAGCCTGACTTCCCTTCCAGATCCGGTATGCCGGGTAGTCTCCTGCCCTTGCATGACGCCCGGGCTGCTGGCCCCCACCGAGATGGGAACACGGCATACCGTGCCGGACCGTGGAACCCGGCGATCTGTGGTGCTGGCGAACGGCGCGGGTGGAAGCACAAGAGCTTCGCTTGCACGACGAGCACCTTGGACATCGAGGTACTCATCTTGGTCGTTGGCCAGCCTATCAGCGTGCAGCCGTCAGCTCCCAATCGCGTCGCGGGCCGACTCGCGAAGGACGAGCTCGTCCACCCGGCCGGGTGCGCGCCGGCGCCGGACCGCCAACGCTCCGACGACGGCGATGGCCAAGCCCACAACACACACCGACAGGAAGCCGGCCGGCCAGCCCCCCAGGTCGATGGCGACGCCGGCGATGGGGGCGCCGAGGCCGGAGCCGGCCGTCATGGACGTCCCGTGCCAGCCCATCGCCTCACCCCGGGCCCGTTCCGGGACGATTCGGGCCCGGCGGCACGGCGTTGAGGATGATCTGACGGACGACGGAGAACGTTTGGACGACGAAGAGGCCCGCGAGCGCGGCCAGGCCAAGGAGCCACCAGTAGTCCACCCACGGGGCGGTCGACCAGCAGAGCGCCTGGACGACGACGGACGGCAGGACGACCTTGCGCAGTCCGCGCTGGTCGAGCAGACGACACCGCCAGGGGCCGGAGATCGCGACGGCCACGGTGGCCGCGGTCGTGAGCAGGCCGGCTGCTCCGTAGCTGCGGTGGAGGGCGTCCACGACGTGAAGATGAGGATCACTCCCCCGGCGAACATGGGAATCCGGATGAAGAGCCCGAGCAGCAACCCCGTCCGGGCCGCGGGGAGGGCCAGAACGGGACGGTAGGCGGACAGCTGCACCACCACAGGCGCTCACCCTGGACCGACACCCCACACCCGGGTTTCGTATGCCGGGTGGCCGGTGCGTCTGCCGGCTCCCCTCCCGGAGCCGGGTTGACGCCGCGTCCGGCCGGTTGACGCCCTCTGCCCGGGCGCGTCGACTGCGGGCAGTTGGGTCCCTGCGAGCAGGTTGGTCACGGCGCGAGCAGGTTCGCCCCGCACTGCGGGCACCCGGGTCGCACTGCGAGCACCGCGCACGGTGCCCGCAGCGCGAGTAGCATGCGCGCAGCTCAGGGCCTCGGATGCCTCGGGATCCGGAGCGCGGGTGGGGGCAGGCGCCGCTGGCGTCAGCCGGCGACATCAGGCGCCGCTGGGAAGAGCCGGCGACTTCAGGCGACGCGTCGGAAACGGGCCCGGGTGATCGCTGCCTCGATGCGTCGACGGAGGGCCGGAAGGTCCTCGAGATCGGACCACGTGATCCGGACCACCTCGTAGCCCAGGTCCCGGAGACGATCCTCTCGGACCTTCTCGGCAAACACGACGTCACCGGGCGCTGGATCTCCCGGTCGGGTCACCGTTCGCCCGTACTTCACGAACCCGTCGAACTCGAGAACGACCGGTGCCTGGTCGAGGAGCAGATCGACAACGGCGAGGAAGTCGCCGTCCTCGACCCTGAACTGCGCGGTGGAGGTGAGCCCGATGATCGTCAGCGCGTGCCGCGTGCGTGTCTCGCCCGGGGACTCCGATCGGGAGTCCACATGCCTCAGGATCCGTCGGACGGCTCCGACCCCCGGTCCGTCTACGAGCTTCATCGCCCGGGTGAGCTCCTCGCGCGTCGTGAGCTTCCGGTGCAGCGCAGCGTCGGCAGCGACCAGACCGGCCATCGCCCCGTTCACGACGCCGGTCTGCACGATCGCCACGGCGGTGTCGATGGCACCGCCTTCGCAGCTGGCTCCGACGACCTGCTCGTGCACGGTCAGCCGATCACGCTTTCGGGAGAGTTCATCCCCGGCCGGGTGACATGGACCCGTCGGAGGTCGGCCCTGAAGATCGGCAGTGAAGCGAGAACGAGGGCGCTGTGGTGGCTCGCTACTGCTCGGCCCGCGAAGCCGCGCACGGTGGCGCGCGTGACGAGCCCGTGCAGGCGACGTCGACGTTCGGCAGGACTGTCCTCGTCGGCCGGAAGCGGCTCGAGCGGCAAGGCGTACCACCCTCTGCAGAGCCGGACCGCCTCGTCGTCGCTCACGAGCCGCTCGAGCTCGCGCCACCGGAGCCCGGCCGCCCGGGCGTCTTTGGCGGTGAATAGACCGTGCTCATCCGCGATGATCTGCCATCCGTCCACCCGGCCAGCGTCTGTTCCTTCGCCCGGGACGTCGAGATTCGGCTCCGTGGCTGTGGACGACGGGATCTGCCTCGGCGACCCTGTGGACGGGGCCGGATGGACGGTTCATCCGCCTGAGCCGGGCCCGAAACCCGGCTGCCCCGGCGCCTGCGAGCACTCTCGTCCCACCGCGCGCAGCCGGCACCGTGCCCGCACCGCACCCAAGGTGCGCGTGGCCAGTCTCAGGATGCCCGCACCCGAGCTGAGGTGCTCGCGCGCGATCAGCCCACAAGGACCACGACAGCGTGGATGAGCAGCCCGACGAGCCCTCCGACGATGGTGCCGTTGATCCGGATGAACTGCAGGTCACGCCCGACGAAGAGCTCGACCCGCTCCGCGGTCTCCTTGCCGTCCCAGCGGTTGATGGTGTGGCTGATCACCTCGGTCAGCTCCTGCCCGTAGCGCTCGACGAGGAAGGCGGCCAGGTCGGCCACGTAGCTGTCGAGCCGCTCCTGGAGCGCCGGATCGGCGCTGACCCGTGCGGCGAGGTGCTCGATCTCCGACTGCGAGCGGGCTCGAAGCGGTCCGTCCGGGTCGCTCAGCGCGGCGATGAGCGCCGTGCGGAAGGCCTTCCAGAGCGAGACGCCCGTGATGAGCAGCTGCGGGTGGTCGAGCACCCGGCGCTTGAGCCGTTCGGCGCGCTCCATCGTCGCCTCGTCGTGGAGGAGGTCGTCGGAGAGCTGCGTCAGGAGATGGTCGAGCGCAGTGCGCGCGTGGTGCTCGGGGTCGTCGCGGATGTCCTCGACCCAGCGCAGCGCCTCGGCGTGCATCCGCTGGATGACGACCTCGTTGACCCGCGCCGGGGTCCACCACGGGGCCCGCTCCTCGAGAATCGCCGCGAAGGCAACCTCGTTGTGCTCGAGCCATCGGTGCGCCTCGGACAGGGCGAGGTCGACGAGACCGTAGTGGGCCTTGTCACGGACGATCTCCCCCAGCAGGCTGCCGGCTACCGGGCTGATTGGTTCCTCGCGCAGCCTGGGAAGGATCGCCTCTTCGACCAGCTCGGCGACGGCCTCGTCGCGCATCCGTTGCAGGCCGATGGTCAGCACGTGTGAACCCTCGTCGACGACGCGTCTGGCGTTCGTCGGCTCCACGAGCCACTGGGCGACCCGGCTGCTGACCTGGGCGGAGAGGACCCGCTCGCGGACGATCTCGTCGCGCAGGAAGTTCTCCGCCATGAAGTCCTGGAGGCTGCGGGCGAGCATGTCCTTGCGGCGCGGGATGAGCGCCGTGTGCGGGATCGGGACGCCGAGCGGGTGCCGGAACAGGGCGGTGACCGCGAACCAGTCGGCCATGGCGCCGACCATGGATGCCTCGGCGCCGGCATGGACGAACCCCCAGAAGCCCTCGTTGGCGCGACTCAGGGTCGCGAGGAAGACGATCGCGGCCAGGCCGAGCAACGACAGCGCGACGAGGCGCATCTGCCGCAGGCCACGTCGGCGCACCGCGTCGGCCTCGGGGTCCGACGTGATGGCCAAGGTCAGGGGCGACGTGGGCGAGCGCACCGTGCCTCCTCTGGTCCCGTGGCCCCCGCCGGACGACGGGATGCACAGCCTGCCCGAAACCTACCCGGGCGGGTGGACAACGAACCGTCGCCCGCCGGGGGTTCCGCGACCGGGCGAGGCCCGCGGTAGCGTCCGGGGTATGCCGCGGATCTACCACCTGGCCGATCCCGACGAGTGGACCGGGGCGCTCTCGACCGGGTCCTACCAGCGGTCCACCCGGGGACTGATGCTGGCGGACGAGGGCTTCATTCACTGCTCCGACGAGCACCAGTGGCCGCGGGTGCGGGCGGCGTTCTATGCCGACGTCGAGGGTGAGCTCGTCCTCCTCGAGGTCGACCCCGACCTCCTCGAGGCGCCGCTCGTGCGGGAGCTCGGCGACCGGGCCACCGGCGAGAAGTTCCCCCACGTCTACGGGCCGCTCAACGTGTCAGCCGTCGTCCGGACCCGCATCCTCCACCCACCGCACGACACCCCGGTGTCCTGACACAACCCGAACATCCACGAGGCCGTCTCGTCATCCCGCGGCCGTAGAGTTCGACCGGTGGCGCCGCAACCGAATGAGCAGCTCGTGATGGTCATCGAGGACGACCCGTCGATCGCCTCGATGATCACGCTGCAGCTCGAGCTCTCCGGCTACCGCACCCACGTCGAGCGCGACGGTCTCGCCGCCCTCGCGGCGGTGCGGACCCGGGCTCCCGCGGTGGTCCTGCTCGACATCGGACTGCCGGGGATGGACGGCATACAGGTCTGCCGCGTCCTGCGCTCCGAGGGCAACTGGGTCCCGATCCTCTTCGTCACCGCGCGCGACGACGAGGTGGACCGGGTCGTCGGCCTGGAGCTCGGGGCGGACGACTACATCACCAAGCCCTTCTCGCCGCGGGAGGTCATCGCCCGGATCGGCAGCGTCCTGCGACGGTCCGCCGGGTTGGTCGACGGCGGTTCGACGACCCTGGTCTGTGGGGCCGTCCGTTGCCTCCCCGACCAGCGGCAGGCCTTCGCCGGTGAGACGGAGATCGCCCTCACGGCAACGGAGTTCGACCTCCTGGCCCATCTCATGGCCTCGCCGTCGCGCGTCTTCACCCGCGAGCAGCTGCTGCGCGAGGTCTGGGGCTACGACTCCTCTGCCGGGCAACGCACCGTCGACGTCCACGTCGCGCAGGTGCGGGCCAAGCTCGGCGCACACGACATCATCCGCACGGTCCGCGGCGTCGGGTATGCGGCTCAGCGGCCACCCGCGGCCGGGAAGCCGGGATGAGCCCGAGGCGCACCTCGCTGGCGATCCGGATCTCGCTCCTGGCCGTCGCCATCGCGGTGCTGACGTCCCTCGTCGGCGGCGTCATCAGCATCAACCTCCTGCAACGAGCCAGCGAGCAGACGGCCCGCGGCTCGTTGGCCGCCATCGCGGACGAGGCGCAGGCCAATGCAGCCGTGGGAGGCAGTGCCGAGGCCGGGCAGGCCAGGGCACGAAAAGCCTTGCAGTCGCTCAACATCCAGATCGCAGTGATCAGGACGCCGGCGAGCGGGCCCCCCGCGGTCGCCGGTGACGCCCTGGCGAAGCGCGCCCTCACCGAGGCGCAGGTCCAGGCCGTCACCCGTGGTTCCTCACTGTCGCTGCTGCTGCCCCGCGGCGACGGCACGCTCCTCGTCGAGGCCCGGGCGACGCAGGCCGGCGGACTGGTGCTGGCCCAGCGGCGCAGCGACGCCATCGCGCTCGGCGGCCAGGCACTGCGCCAGCTGACGTGGTCGCTGCTCGTCGCGGGGATCGTGGCCGTCGGGCTCGGCCTCGTCGTGGCCGGGCGACTCGCCCTGCCGTTGCGGCGGACCGCGGACGCTGCCGGGGCCATGGCCCGCGGGGTCCGTGACGTCGCCATCCCGGAGGGCGGTCCCCGCGAGGTCGCCGAGGTGGCGAGGTCGGTGAACCGGCTCGCGGCCGCGCTGTCGCGCTCCGAGGCGCGCCAGCGCGAGTTCCTCCTGTCCGTCTCGCACGACCTGCGGACGCCGCTGACCGCCATCACGGGATATGCCGAGTCCTTGGCGGACGGGATCATCCCTGCCGACCGGCTGGGCGGCGTCGGGTCGGTCATCGGCGACGAGGCGCGTCGGCTCGAGCGGATGGTCGCCGACCTGATGGACCTGGCCCGTCTCGACGCGGCCCAGCTGAGCCTGCACCCCGTCGACCTGGACCTCGTCGACCTGGTGCGGAGCACGGCAGAGGTCTGGGCCCGTCGCTGCGCCCGCGAGGGGGTGGTGTTCTCGCTCGAGGTGCGCGCCGACGTCCTGCCGGCCCACGTGGACCCGCAGCGGCTGCGGCAGGCCGTCGACGGGTTGCTGGAGAACGCGCTACGGATGACTCCGCGCGGCGCTCCGGTGATCCTGGCCGCCCGCGACGAAGGGCAGGCGGCCGTCCTCGAGGTCCGTGACGGCGGGCCGGGACTGAGCGACGAGGACCTGCCGGTCGCCTTCGGGCGCTCGGTCCTCTACGAGCGCTACCGCGGCGTCCGGCAGGTCGGCACGGGGCTCGGGCTGGCGATCGTGGCCGGCCTCGTGAGCCGGATGAACGGGGTCGTCGGGGCCGGTCACGCGCCGGAGGGCGGTGCCCGGTTCACCATCCGTCTCCCTATGGGACCAGGTGGTAGGAGATCCTGACCCGTCCCTGACACTCCTCGAACACGAGAGGTCCATGCTGGGGAGATGAGCACCTCAGCCGAGTGGGCAGCCACGGCGCGGTTGGTCCGGCGAGCGGGGTTCGGCGCCACGGGCCGGGCGGTGGACGACGCCGAGCAGCTGGGAGCCGCCGCCTGGCTGCAGGAGGCCCTGCACGAGGACCCGGCGAGCGACCCGGGTGTCGTGGCCACTCCGGCCCCCGTATTCGCCATCCCGGCACCGGTCGGCAAGGACGCCTCGAAGGACGTGAAGGCGGCGCGGCGCAAGGAGGCCGCCGACCAGGAGAAGCAGCTCGTCACCTGGTGGCTCCGGCGGATGATCGCCGTGCAGAACCCTGTGTTCGAGAAGCTGACCTTCGGGTGGCACGGTCACTTCGCCACCTCCGCCGCCAAGGTGAAGGTCGCCGCTCTCATGCTCCACCAGAACGACTCCCTGCGCCGTCTGGGACGGGGCTCCTTCACCGAGCTAGCCACCGCGATGGTCACCGACCCGGCCATGCTGCGCTGGCTCGACGGGGCCTCGAGCACCGTCAAGGCGCCGAACGAGAACCTTTCCCGCGAGTTCATGGAGCTCTTCGCCCTTGGCCACGGAGGTGGCTACACCGAGCAGGACGTCCGGGAGGGGGCGCGGGCCCTGACCGGCTGGACCCTCGGCGCGGACGGCACCGCTGCCTTCGTCCCACGCCGCTTCGACGCCAAGAGCAAGACGGTGCTCGGCCACACGGGATCCCTCGACGCCAAGGGCTTCGTCGAGGTGGTCCTCTCGCAGCCCTCGTCGCCGGCTTACCTGGCGACGCGGTGGTGGCAGACTCTGGTCTCGCCCGCGGCACCGCCGGCCGACTCGGTGAGTCGCATCGTCACGGCATACGGGCCGGGCCGGGACCTCACCGCCTTCTTCACCGCGATCCTCACCGACCCGCACCTCGTCAGTGAGGCCGGCTCGCTCGTGCTCTCCCCCGTCGAGTGGCTGGTCGGAGCAGCGCGGGCCCTGAACACCCCCACGGATGCAGCAGCGGTGGCCAAGCTGCTGCCCGCCCTGCGCGCCCTGGGCCAGACCCCCTTCTACCCGCCGAGCGTTGCCGGGTGGCCCACCGGTCAGGCCTGGCTGTCGACGGCCTCCGCCTCGACCCGGATGGACGCCGCGCGCCTGCTCGTCGGCGCTGCCGACCTCCACGAGGTGCAGGGGGCGCCGCCGAGCTCGAGGATCGACATGGTGGCGCACCTGCTCGGCATCCCGCACCTGTCCGACCGCACCGTGACCGCGTTGCGGCCCCTCACCACGGACCCGAAGCAGCTCGTCGCGACGGCCCTGGTCAGCCCGGAATACCTGGTGAACTGATGGCTCTGCCTCCACTGCAGCCGAAGAAGCCCATGGACGGCCTCACCCGTCGCAGCCTGCTCAAGGCCTCCGGCGTGGTCGGCGCCTCCGCGCTCCTCGCCGGCGCCGCCAAGGTCGGCTGGGACGACATCATGGCCCGAGCGGCCTCGACACCGCTCGCCGCCGGCACCCCCATCCTCGTCCTCGTGACGATGTACGGGGGCAATGACGGACTGAACACCGTTGTGCCGTATGCCGATCCCGCCTACCACGATGCCCGTCCGGAGCTGGCCTACACGCCCACCGAGGTACTCCCGCTCGACGGGCAGCTGGGGCTCAATCCCGGCCTCAAGGGCCTCTCCCAGCAATGGCAGGACAAGAAGCTCGCCATCGTGCGCGGTGTCGGCTACCCCAAGCCCGATCACAGCCACTTTCGGTCCATGGACATCTGGCAGACCGCGTCGCCCGAGACGCCCGTGTCGAGCGGCTGGATCGGGCGGTGGCTCGACGTCGCCGGCGACGACCCCCTGCTCGCCCTGAACATCGGTGACGTCCTGCCGCCGCTCGCGGTCGGTACCAAGGCGACGGCGGCCGCCCTATCCCTCGCCTGGGCTCCCCGCGCTCGGCCCGCCACTGACGCAGTCATCGCCCAGCTGGCAGCCAGCGACCCGAGCGACTCGGCGGCGGCAGCGCAGGTCGCGGCGTCGTACGCCGCGGTCCAGCGCGTCCAGACGACATTTGCGCCCGCGCTCGCGGCCACGAGCGCCCCCGCAGGCGCCGACAAGAAGCGGTCCGCGCTCGCCGACCAGCTCGGCCTCGTCGCGCGCTGCATCCGGGCCGGGGCGCCCAGCCGCGTGTATGCCGTGTCCGCCACCGGATTCGACACCCATGCCGACGAGAAGATCGCCCAGACGGCCCAGCTGACGAGTATCGACCAGGCACTCGCGCAGTTCCGGTCCGCCATGGCCGGGCACCAGCGCGCCGGTGACGTGGTCGTGATGGCCTACTCCGAGTTCGGCCGCCGCGTCCGGGCCAACGCCTCCCAGGGGACCGACCATGGGACGGCCGGGCCGGTGTTCGTCATGGGCGACTCCGTCCGGGCCGGCTTCTACGGCGACCAGCCGTCGCTGACCGACCTCGACAACGGCGACCTCAAGACGACCACGGACTTCCGTGCGGTCTATGGCGAGGTGCTCCACACGGTGCTCCAGGCGGATCCGGCCCGGGTGCTGGACAAGCCGTTGCCGTCGCTCGGGTTCCTGGTCTGATCCGTCGCCGAGAACCGGGGGCGCGTGCGGCACAACGCCGTTGACCGTCGGCGAGGCGCCGTCACGGCCGCGCGGAGGTCACCAGGGCGAAGGTCAGCTCGTCGACCCGCACCCGGAACTCGCCGTCGGCGGCGAGTCGCTCGGCGACCCGGGCGGTGAGGTCCTGCACGTCGGCCTGCCGGAGGCCGGGAGGCAGGCCGAGGACCAGTCGGAGCACGCCCGCACCGGAAGGGGTGCCCTCCACGAGCCGGTGCTCGACCACCGACTGCTCCGCGGCGACGGCGCTCGAGATGCACTGCGCCACAAGAGGGTCCAGATGGGCGGGTGCCCACTCGCGTCCGTGCGCCAGGGCCTGGACCATGCTCGGTCGCAGCTCGGTGGACGCGGCGGAACCCACGTCGACCACGAGCACGTCGCAACCCTCGGCGACTGCAGCCTGCGCCACCCGTGCGGCTGTGACCGGCACCGGGCGGGCAGCGGCATCCCACGCGGCGAGCGCCGCCGTGCTGGTGAAGACCGGCAGCGCCCGCCGGCCGTCCGGTGCCGTGAGGGTCACGGCGGCCAGGTCGGTCGACGTCTCGATCACCCGTCCACCAACCTCCTCGACCAGCGTCGGGGTCGTGACGACCGGCACGATCCAGCGTGCCGAGGTGACCCGGCGCATGAGCTGCACATCATGTTCGACGGAGGGGTCCGAGGCTCGGGCGATGATCGCCTCGAGCACCTGGGGGTCGGCCGCGCCGACGTCTGCGTCGAAGCCGGTGCTGGTGCCGGTGAGCGTCCGGCCGCCCCAGGGCGTTCCGCCCGTGTCCGCGGGCTCGTGTGCGGCCGGCGTCATCGGCCGGCCACGACGCCGCCGCCATCCTCGCGGTCGGCAATGATCGCCTCGACCTCGATCTCGACCCGCATGTCGGGGTGGAGCAGTCCGGCGACGATGACCATGGTGGCCACCGGCGGGTGGTCGGCGAAGACCTCGCCGTGGACCCGGCCCACGGCATCGCAGTCGTTCCGGTGGGTGACGTACATCCGCGTGCGGACGACGTCCGTGCGGGTGCCGCCGAGCGCCGTGACGGCTGCGAGTGCCGTGTCGATCGCCACTCGCAGCTGCGCCGCCGGGTCGGCCGGGTGACGCACCCTGCCAGCCAGTGCCGACGTGCAGCCGGCAACGAGGATGAGGTCGTCGGCCCGGATCGCGCGGCAGTAGCCGTAGGCGGCCTCCCACTCCCCGCCGGAGTCGAACCGGTCTCGTCGGCTCACGGTCGGCCCGCCACGTCGAGCGCCTCGGCGAGGGTGAACGCGCCCCGGTACAGCGCCGAGCCGACGATCGCGCCCTCCACGCCGCTTGCGACGAGCTGCCGCAGCTGCCGCAGGTCCTCGAGCGTCGAGACGCCACCGGACGCGACGACGGGACGCCCGGTGCGCGTGCACACGTCCTGGAGGAGGCCGACGTTGGGACCGGCGAGCATGCCGTCCTTGTCGACATCGGTGACGACGTAGCGCGCGCAGCCCTCGCGGTCGAGCCGGGCGAGGGTCTCCCACAGGTCACCGCCGTCCTCGGTCCAGCCGCGTGCCGACAGGGTCGTCCCCCGCACGTCCAGGCCGACGGCGATGCGGTCACCGTGCTCGGCGATCACCGAGGCCGTCCAGTCCGGGTCCTCGAGGGCGGCCGTGCCGAGGTTGACCCGCCGGCATCCCGTGGCGAGTGCCGCCTGCAGGGTCGCGGCGTCGCGGATGCCGCCCGAGAGCTCGACCTGCAGGTCGAGCCGTCCGACGATGGAGTCGATGAGCTCCCGGTTCGCGCCCCGGCCGAAGGCGGCGTCGAGGTCGACGAGGTGGAGCCACTCGGCCCCCTGCTCCTGCCACGCCCGGGCCGCGAGCCACGGGTCGCCGAACTCGCCTCCGGTGCCCGCCACGCCCTGGACGAGCTGGACGGCCCGGCCGCCGGCGATGTCGACGGCCGGCAGCAGCTGGAGGCGGGCGGTCCCGGTTTCCTGAAGATCGATCACCGGCAGTGCCTCTCCCGAGTCGGCGGATGCGTGTTTCCTCGTCGTCACAGGGAGGTCACCCAGCTCTCGAGGAGGTGGGCCCCGGCGTCCCCGGACTTCTCCGGGTGGAACTGGGTGGCCGACAGCGGGCCGTTCTCCACGGCGGCGACGAACCGCGACCCGTGCTCCGCCCAGGTGACGGCCGGGGTGACGACCTCGAACCGTCCGCGAGGGTGCAGCGTCCAGAACTGTGCGGCATACGAGTGCACGAAGTAGAAGCGCTCGTCCTCGATGCCCCGAAAGAGGCGGGATCCCTCACCGGCCGCCACGGTCGACCACCCCGTGTGGGGCACGACGTCGGCCTCGAGCCGGTCGACGTTGCCCGGCCACTGCCCGAGCCCCTCCTGCGGGTGGCCGCCGTCGGGCTCGCTCGAGCCGTCGAAGAGCACCTGCATGCCGACGCAGACGCCGAGGACCGGCCGGCCTCCGGCCAGGCGCACGTCGATGACCCGTGGCCCGTGGGCCTCCCGCAACCCCCGCACGCAGGCGTGGAAGTTGCCCACTCCGGGGACGAAGAGCCCGTCGGCCGTGAGCGCGCGCTGCACGTCGGCGGTCAGCTCGACCCCGGCGCCGACGCGCTCGAGCGCCCGGACGGCGGAGTGGACGTTGCCGCTGCCGTAGTCGAACACCACGACCCGCTTGGTCATCGGTGTCCCTCCATCTCGTCGCGCCACGTGCGTTCCTCGTGGACCAGCCGCTCGAACAGGGCGATCTGCCCGGCCGACGGTTCGACCGCACGCCCGTCCGTCAGCCCACTGACGGTCTGGGTGCCGGCCAGCAGCGCGCCTCCCGGCAGGCGGAGGGCGGTGAGCAGGTCACCGAGGACGGTGCGTGCCTCGCCCCGCGGGTTGCCGACGACGTCGGCCAGCGCAGCGACGGCGGCGGGGTCGTCCAGTCCCGAGACCCGGACGAGGTCGGCGAGCCGGGCGGCAGGAAGTCCGCCGGGTCGAACGAGACCGGTGCCCGGTTGCCACGCGAGCCACCGGCGCACGGAGCGCCAGCGGGCCGGGGTGACGGCGACGAGCGCCTGCCCGCGCAGCACGCCCAGCCCGATGGCCGGCCGCAGCCGCGTCGGCAGCGGGCGGTTGAGGAGCAGGGTGGTCGCGTCGTCGTAGGGGCCCGTCACCGCACTGGTGCTGGTGGTCGGCACCACCGCGGTCCATCCGTCGCCCAGGGCCGCGACGCCGACGGCCGTGAGGCCACCGGCCGCCCAACGGGCCACCGCGTCGGGTGCGCCGCGCAGGAGCAGCAGGCCCGTCGGAGGTGGTGCTGCGGCGCTCACGACCGAGCCACGTCTACAGGCTGCCCTTGGCACTCGGTATGCCGGCCACGCGCGGGTCGAGCGCGACGGCAGCACGCAGCGCCCGGGCAACGGCCTTGAACTGGGCCTCGACGATGTGGTGCGGGTCGCGGCCGGACAGGACGCGCACGTGCAGCGCGATGCCCGCGTGGTGGGCGAGGGTCTCGAGGACGTGCCGGGTCAGGGCGCCCGTGTAGGTGGCGCCGATGACGGCATACGCCTGCCCCTCGGGCTCGCCCGTGTGCACGACGTAGGGGCGCCCCGCGATGTCGACGACGGCGTGGACCAGAGCCTCGTCGAGCGGGACGGTCGCCTCGCCGAACCGGGAGATGCCGCGCTTGTCACCGAGGGCCTCGCGCAGGGCGTCACCGAGGACGATCGCGACGTCCTCCACCGTGTGGTGCGCGTCGACGTCGACGTCGCCGGAGGCCTTGACCGTGAGGTCGAAGAGGGAGTGCCTGGCGAGGGAGGCGAGCATGTGGTCGTAGAACCGGACGCCCGTCGCGATGTCGGACTCGCCCGTCCCGTCGAGGTCGAGGCTGAGCTCGACCGACGACTCGCTCGTCGTCCGCGAGATGTGGGCGCGGCGCGGCACGGCACGGTCGCTGGTGGCGGCCATCGGTCAGGCCTCCTCGCCGGTCGGGGGCTGTCGGTGCGAGTCTGGCAGATCAGCCATGGCGGCAAGGAACGCCGCGCTCTCCTGCGGTGTCCCGGCGGTGACCCGGAGGTGGTGGGACAGCCCCACGTCGCGGACGAGGACGCCGGCGTCGAGCAGGGCCTGCCAGGTGCGCTGCTGGTCGGCGAGGCCGCCGAAGAGCACGAAGTTGGCGTCACTGGGCACGGGAGGGAAGCCCAGCCGCCCCAGCTCGGCGACGATGCGGTCGCGCTGGCCCTTGGTCGCCTCGACCGTCGCGAGCAGGCTTGCGTGGTGTGCGATCGCGGCCCGGGCGATCGCCTGCGTCGGGTCGGACAGGTGGTAGGGCAGCCGCACCAGCCGCAGCGCCTCGAGAACGTCGGGAGACGCGGCGAGGTAGCCCAGGCGCGCGCCGGCGAGCGCGAAGGCCTTGCTCATCGTGCGGGTGACGACGAGGAGGGGGTGGTCGGCGAGGAGGGTCATCGCGCTGGGCGTGCCCGGCCGGGCGAACTCCGCATACGCCTCGTCGACGACGACGAGCGACTGCTGCGCGGCGTCGAGCACGGCCTTGACGACATCGAGGTCGAGCGCGGTCCCCGTCGGGTTGTTGGGCGAACAGAGGAAGACGATGTGCGGCCGGTGCCGGCGTACCTGCTCCGCCGCCGAGTCGGCATCGAGGTCGAAGAACCCCGTGGGTGCTCCGCGGAGCCCGTCGACCCACGTCGTGCCGCCGGTGCGGACGATGATCGGGTGCATGGAGTACGCCGGCGTGAACCCGAGGGCGGTCCGCCCCGGGCCACCGAAAGCCTGGACGAGGTGGAGCAGGACCTCGTTGGACCCGTTGCCCGCCCAGACCTGCTCGGCGACGACGTCCACTCCCGTCTGCGTCCGCAGGTATCCCGCCAGGGACTCGCGCAGCGCGGTGAACTCCCGGTCCGGGTAGCGGTTGAGGTGGCCGGCGACCTCCTGCACCGCGGCGGTGACGGCCGCGGCGACGTCGGCCGGCACGGCATACGAGTTCTCGTTGGTGTTGAGCCGGACCGCGACGTCGAGCTGCGGTGCCCCGTATGCCGTCCGGCCGCGAAGGTCCTCGCGCAGCAGGTTGGTGACCGAGGGGTTCATCGCGCGCCGGGCTGCGGGACGGCGTCGGCGAACCGCGCCGTGACGGCCTCCCCGTGGGCCGGGAGGTCCTCCGACTCGGCGAGGGTCACGACGTGCTGAGCAACCTGCCGCAGGGCGTCCTCGTCGTAGGTGACCACGTGGATGCCGCGCAGGAAGGACTGGACCGACAGCCCGCTGCTGTGGTGGGCGCACCCGGCGGTGGGCAGCACGTGGTTGGACCCGGCGGCGTAGTCGCCGAGACTGACCGGGGCCCAGGGGCCGACGAACACCGCCCCGGCGTTGCGGACTCCGGCCGCCACTGCCGCGGCGTCGCGGGTCTGGATCTCGAGGTGCTCGGCGGCGTAGGCGTTGCAGACCGCGAGGCCGACCTCGACGTCGTCGACGAGGACGATGCACGACTGGGTTCCGGTCAGGGCCGTGGCGACCCGCTCGGAGTGCTTGGTGGCCGGGACCCGACGGGTGAGAGCCTGCTCGACGGCGACGACGAGCGCCTCGCTGTCGGTGACGAGGACGGCGGCCGCGAGCGGGTCGTGCTCGGCCTGGCTGATCAGGTCGGCGGCCACGTGCTCGGCGTCGGCGGTCTCGTCGGCGAGCACGGCGATCTCGGTCGGGCCGGCCTCGGCGTCGATGCCGATGAGTCCCTTGAGCAGCCGCTTGGCCGCGACGACCCAGATGTTGCCCGGGCCGGTGACGAGGGAGACCGGGTCACAGACGACCGGGTCGGGCCGGACATCGCCGTCCTCCTCGCCGTCCTCTGCGACGAGCCCGTCCTCGAAGCCGTAGGCGAACATGGCGACCGCCTGGGCGCCGCCCACGGCATACACCTCGTCGACCCCGAGCAGGGCGCACGTCGCGAGGATGGTCGGGTGGGGGTAGCCGGCGTTCTCCTGCTGCGGTGGGCTGGTGACGGCGAGGGAGCAGACTCCGGCGAGCTGGGCGGGGACGACGTTCATGATGACGCTCGACGGGTAGACGGCCAGGCCGCCCGGCACGTAGAGGCCGACGCGGTCGACCGGCACCCAGCGCTCGGTGACGGTGCCACCGTCGACGACCCGGGTCGTCGTGTCGGTGCGCCGTTGGTCGGCGTGCACCAGGCGGGCCCGCCGCACCGACTCCTCGAGGGCTGCGCGCAAAGACGGCTCGAGCTGCTCGAGGGCCGCCGTGAGCACCTGGGCTGGGACCCGAAGGTGGGCCGGCCGCACGCCGTCGAGCTTCTCGGACAGGTCGCGCAGTGCCGCGGCGCCGCGGCGGTGGACGTCCTCGACGATCGGGCGCACCTGGGCCATGGCGGCCTCGACGTCGAACTCCGCGCGGGGCAGGGCCTGTCGCAGGGCGCGCACGTCGAGGGGGCGTCCGCGCAGGTCGAGTCGGGACATCATGCAGAAGATTCTAGTTCGGTCGTCCGGGTGGGCCGTGCGGGCGTCCGGGACCCGGCGTTCCCCGTGCCGGTCGCGGGACCAGCACGACGGTTCGTGGCCAGTCGGACCACCCGGTGCCGCTGGGAGAGCTGCCCGTCTCTCCGTTCAGTCGGCGGCCGGCTGCCGGCGGGGGAGGGGAAGGGAAGAACGACCGGCGAGCCGCGCCTCGAAACACGGAGGGCAGAGGTGCTGGCCGTGCAGGAGTCGCACGCGCGTCTCCATGGTGCCCTCGCCGCACTCGGCGCACGGCAGGGACGCGTGGATACGAGCCGGGACAGGCATCTGCATGGTCACGTCCACGACGTCGTAGAGGTCCTCGATGGGCGCGGCCAGCAGCCGCTTGGCGCGAGCCACGTGCAGCTCGCCGAAGCGCTTGCGCTCCTCCTGCGTGGCGGCGCGGGCTCGCACCTTCGTGAACAGCTGCTCCCACTCGGGCTCGGGCTCACCCCAGCCGTTCGGCTTGGTGATCACGCGGATGGCCCGGCCGTCCGAGCGCCGGCAGAAGGTGTAGGCGTTCTTGCCGTGGTCACGGTGGATCAGGTTCCCCTTGCCGAAGGTGCAGCCGGTGAGCACCTGGATGCCGTCCACCCCGCACATGTCGGTCTCCACGATCGCGACCACCTCCTCGTCACCGGCGTGCGGCCCGATGCGCTCGAGCGCGATCTCCGCGGCGCGAATGCCCATCGCCAGGCCCGGACACATGTGGCCGTGGAACTGCTGGACCCGCTCCACCGACTCCTGGTCGATCATCGATTCTCCTCGTCTCAACTGCTGGGGTTGGCCGGCGCTGGCGTCGTGCTGCCGGTCACCAACATGCGCTTGTTCATGGTTGCGCCACACGGCGGACAGCCGGGCGTGTAGGCCCAGCCGCTGAACTTCTTGGAGTCCACGAAGGCGACCTGGTCAGGAATGTACAACGGCAGCTCGGGGACGTCCACGGCGAGGAGCTGCTGCATCTTGTAAGGTGATCAGGACGACGAGCGCGACGATGGCGACGATCGGCGGGAGGAGCCACCACTGCCAGGCGGACGTGACGAACAGCGGCGTGTAGGCCAAGGCGTCGCGCATCATCCCTCCCCACGTCGGCTCCGTGGGATCTCCGATGCCGAGGAAGGCCAGACCGGCCTGGAGCGCCACGGCGTGGCCAGCGGCCGGGATGAACTCCGCGACCATCAGCAACGAGAGCTCCGGAAGGATATGGCGTCGCAGCACCTGCCAGCCGGCAGCACCGAACCCCGCCGCCGCACGCACGTGAGCGCGGCGGCGAAGCGTCAGTACCTGAGAGCGCAGGATCCGCGCGGTCATCGGCCAGAACGTCGCTGCCAGGAGAACCGACAGCGTCCCGATCGAACCGCCGGTCAGGGCTCCGACGAGAAGTAGGAGCGGCAGTTTGGGGCTCCTCGCTGTTCGGAGTGGCTTACGGCGATTGTGACGTCTCTGTCGTTACGGTCCTGGGGTCATGATCGGGCATAGCGAAGGGCCGTGGTGTG
>JAABUU010003272.1_pt1 | contig 20874 bp, 21 predicted proteins | sample 5559301 | NCBI WGS metagenome assembly JAABUU01 (sample SAMN10711884, study PRJNA513360) | rock metagenome | isolation source: Antarctica rocks | place: Antarctica: Victoria Land, Richard Nunatak white | reverse complement strand
GCTGACCAGCGGGGCGGGCGCGACAAGAGGCAGTTGCATCGGAGGGTCTCCCTTTCATGGCACATGGTTCTGGCCTTGCAGGGTAGCAGGGTCCGCCTGCCAGCGCAAATCACAACAGTCGAGTAAGCTGCTGTTCAATGTCTGTCACACCGCCCTCACCGTTGGGCTCAGCAGTCTGCTGCTCGCGCGCGTCGCCGTGCCGACGACGGTGCTCCAACCCCATGACATCCTCGCCGCGATCCCTGCCCTTGTTCTGCTGCTCGTCACGTACTACGCGCTGGACACGGGAATACTGCTCCTTGCGGTCGCCCTACTCGAAGGTCAGGCGCCGTGGCGGCTGTGGTGGGAGGAAGATCGGCGTAACCTGGCGCCCGAGCTGGCGGCCAACGCCGTCGGCATCCTGGCCGTCGTGGCATGGCGCTTCGACCCACTCCTGCTCGCGCTCTTTGTGCTGCCCGTCCTGGCGCTGCGGGTGGCGTTTAAGGCCATCACACAGGCGGAGGAGCGCGCCGCGGCGCTACGGCGGCGCGGCGAACAACTCGAAGCGGTGTTGGCGGCGGGGCAGAGCCTACGGTTGCAGCAGAGTCAGGCTAGCCTCTTGCAGCCGGCCGCGGAAGCCGCGCGCGCGTTGATGGACGCCACGGCGGTCGCGGCCTACCTACGCGACCCGGATGTACCAAGTCTATTGGAGCGCATTCTGTTGAGCCCGAGCGACGCCGTGGAGATGGGTCCGGCCTACCTCCCCATGCCCACCTCCAATCAGGGCATCCAGCGTGACGCCGACCGTTTGCTCGTACCCCTGGAGCTAGGCGGGACCGACGTGGCCGGCCTGCTTCTGCTGATGGGCGTGCCCGACGAACGCGGCGACGATGGCCACGACACCCTCATCATCTTGGCGACGCAGACGGCCATCGCATTGCGCAACGCCGACCTGCACGAGCGCGCCCTCGCCCAGGCCTCCGAGGACGGGCTGACCGGCCTACCCAACCACCGCGCCTTCCAGACGCGCCTGGAGGAGGAGGTCGCGCGCGCCCGGCATGGGGGGCGGCCTCTTGCTTTGATGATGGTCGACCTCGACGACTTCCGCACGGTCAACAACACCTACGGGCACCAGGCCGGCGACACCACGCTCGTGGCTATCGCGACGGCGTTGCGGGCCGGCGTGCGGGGGGCCGATGTGGCGGCGCGCTATGGCGGCGACGAGTTCGCGGTGCTCTTACCCGAGACGGGCATGGACGAGGCGTACGAGGTGGCCGAGCGCATGCGCGCCGCGATCGCCGCGCTCGATCTAACCGAGCTCGGCGTGTCCATCCGCTTGGGCGCCAGCGTGGGTGTCGCGGCCTTACCGCTGCACGCCATGACGCGCGAAGACCTCGTGCACGCGGCCGATCAAGCCGCCTACGCCGCTAAACACCAAGGCAAAGGCCGCGTCGGCCGCCCCGAGGAGGCTATCCTCCCCCTCGACCGCGACCCCGGCGCCCTGGCCGCGCAACTCATGAACGCCAATATGGCCACTGTCGAGGCCCTCGCCGCCGCGGTCGACGCCAAAGATCCCTACACGCGCGGCCACTCGCAGCGCGTCGCGGGCTACGCCGAAGCTATCGCCCGCGCGCTGGGCCTCCCCCCGGAAGATATCGCGCGAGTGCGCCTGTCTGGCCAACTGCACGACGTGGGCAAGATCGGCGTCCCCGACGCCATCCTGACCAAGCCGGGCGCGCTCGACGACGCCGAATTCGCCATCTTGAAACAACACCCCACCATCGGGGAGCGCATGCTCGCGGCGGCGCCGTTCCTGCAAGAAATCTTGCCGGCGGTGCGCCACCACCACGAGCGTTGGGATGGGCGCGGGTACCCGGATGGGCTGAAGGACCGGATGATCCCGCGCGACGCGGCGATCCTGGCGGTGGCCGATTCATTCGACGCCATGACCAGTTCGCGCACCTACCGCCCGGCGCTCGCGCTCCCCGAGGCGCGCCGCCGTCTGCGTGAGGGCAGCGGCACGCAGTTCGACGCGGCCGTCGTCGCCGCCTTCGAGCGCGCCTACGCCGAGGGCATCCTCACGCCGCTCTCCTCCGGGGGCACGACCCTGCTCAACCGTGACCGCATCGCCCAGGCTAGTTAGGTCGATGGTCGGAAGTTGATGGTAGCCACTCGCCGCGTTATCCGCTGGCGCGTATCTACTGGGAGCGCCGGCTTCCAGCCGGCAAATGATCGCGGCCAGGATGCTCGCTATCACCGACGCGTTCGCCTGCCAACGTCTGCCGGCTGGAAGCCGGCGCTCCCAGTAGATACGGAATGAGGATTGTTCCAGCCAATCGGCACAAAATATGCTATACTATGGATAGTGTGTTGGGGCGCGTGCGCGCCCTCCCCCCTATCCTCTATCTACAATCCGTAGACGGGCCTCCGACGCGAGGCCCGTTTTCTATGCCGCCGGGCGCGCCTCGACTGTGTCGACTGTGCCGGGTGGAGACCTGGAGCACAGTAACACTATGTCTACGCTATTCGATTCGTTTGATTTCGACCCGGCGCTTACGCGCGCTATCACGGAGCTTGGCTTCGAAGAGGCCACACCCGTACAGGAGCAGGTTCTCCCGCTCATGCTCGAGGGCAAGGATGTGATCGCCCAGGCGCAGACGGGCACCGGCAAGACGGCCGCTTTCGGCCTGCCGATCCTGCAGCGCCTCGATTCCACCGCCAACTATCCGCAGGCCCTGGTGCTCGCCCCGACGCGCGAACTGGCCGTGCAGGTCGCCGAGGCCATTCATCGCATGGGCAAGTATCGGGGCGCCTCCCTGCTGGCGGTCTACGGTGGACAGCCCATCGAGCGGCAGTTGCGCGTCCTGCGCACGGGCGTGCAGATCGTCGTCGGCACGCCCGGCCGCATCATGGACCACATCCGGCGCGGCACGCTCGCGCTCGACCGCGTGTCCACCGTGATCCTCGACGAGGCCGATGAGATGCTGGACATGGGTTTCGTCGAGGACATCGAGTTCATCCTCGAGCACGTCCCCACCGAGCGCCAAACCGGCCTTTTCTCGGCCACGATACCGCCGCGCATCGCCGCGCTGGCGCGGAAGTACATGCACGACCCCGTGCGCGTCAGCATCGAGAAAGAGAAGATGACCGTGCCGCTGGTGCGGCAGATCTACTACGAGGTCGGCGGGCGCGATAAGCTCGACGCGCTCGCGCGCATCCTCGACTACGAGACGCCCTCCTCGACCATCGTCTTCTGCGCGCGTAAGAGCGAGGCCGACGAATTGGTGGAGAGCCTGCAGGGGCGCGGCTACTCGGCCGAGGCGCTGCACGGCGACCTCAACCAGGTGCAGCGCGACCGCGTGATGAACCGCTTCCGCAACGCGCAGGTCGAGATCCTGGTGGCGACCGACGTCGCCGCGCGCGGCCTCGACATCCCGGACGTCAGCCACGTCATCAACTACGATATCCCGTGGGACCCCGAGTCCTACGTCCATCGCATCGGCCGCACGGGGCGCGCCGGCCGCACGGGCGACGCCATCACGTTGGTGACGCCGCGCGAGCAGCGCCTACTGCGCACGATCGAGCGCGTCATCAACAAGCGCCTCACGCGCATGCGGCTGCCCTCGCAGTCCGACATCGCGACGCGTAAGCGCGAAGCAGTGCTGGACCAGATCCGCGCCGCCATTGAAGAGGGCGGGCTCGACCCGTATATCGCCGCTGTCGAGTCGCTCGGCGATGAGTTCGACCCGACCGAAGTCGCCGCGGCGGCCTTCAAGGTCCTCGGTGACGGCTCGCTGCTGGGCACGGAGACGGCCGCGAAAGACAACGACACGGATGCGGGCGTGGAGCCCGGCATGACGCGCCTGTTCATCCACGCCGGCCGCCGCGCCGGCATCCGTCCGATGGACATCGTCGGCGCCATCGCCAACGAGGCGCACGTCGCCGGCAACCGCGTCGGCTCGATTGACCTGTACGACAACTTCTCGTTCGTTGAAGTGCCCAACCACGAGGCGTCCCGCGTCATGGACGCCCTCAACAGCACGACCCTGCGCGGCAAGCGCGTGGAGGTCAACGTCGCGAAGCCCAAGCGATAGTCGATAGTCGACTGGAGAACCCATGGACGCACTGGCCTACATCGCGGCGGAACAGGATCGGTTTCTAGAGCAGCTCAAGGAGTTGCTGCGCATCCCCAGCGTGAGCGCGCTCTCAGAGCGCCACGCCGACGTGGCGCGTGCGGCCGAATGGGTCGCGGCGGACCTGCGCGCGATCGGGCTGGACGGGGTCGCGGTGATCACCGACCCCGAGGGCGGCCACCCGCTCGTCTATGGCGAGTGGCTGCGCGCGCCCGGCCGGCCCACGCTGCTGCTCTATGGCCACTACGACGTGCAGCCGCCCGATCCACTCGATCTGTGGCGGACGCCGCCCTTCGAACCGACAATGCGCGGAGAGGACCTCTACGCGCGCGGCGCCGCCGACGACAAGGGCCAGATGTTCGCCCTGCTCAAGGGCGTCGAGGCCGTACTGCGCGCCGACGGCGCCCTGCCGGTCAACCTCAAAGTACTGATCGAGGGCGAAGAGGAGGTGGGCGGCGCACACATCGAGCGTCTCGTGCGCGCCGACCCCGATCGCGTACGCGCCGGCGCCGCCCTCATCGCCGACTCGCCCATGTTCGCGCGCGGCGTCCCGGCCCTCTGCACCGGGCTGCGTGGACTCGTCTACACTGAGATCGAGGCCCGTGGAGCATCCCATGACCTGCACTCCGGCCTCTACGGCGGGACGGCCCCCAACGCGCTGAACGGGCTGGCCGCGATCTTGGCCGGTCTCAAGGACACCTATACAGGGCACATCACCATCCCCAACTTCTACGATATGGTCGAGCCGCCAGCGGACGAGGAGCGCGCGGTGTGGGCGCGGCTGCCTTTCGACGCGGCGGCCTACCTGCACGATGAGGTGGGGTCGGCGACGCTGGCGGGCGAAACAGAGTACGGGCCATTGGAGCGTATCTGGGCGCGTCCGACGCTCGACGTCAACGGGATCATCGGCGGCTTCACGGGTGAAGGCTCCAAGACCGTGATCCCGGCGCGTGGGCTGGCCAAAGTGAGCATGCGCCTCGTGCCGGTGCAGGACCCCGCCGAGATCTTCGCGCTGTTCGAGCGGCGCGTGCGCGAGTTGTGCCCGCCGGGCGTTGAGGTCACGGTGCGCCAACTTGGCTGTGGCGCGCCGGTAAGCCTGCCGGCCGACACACCGGCCATGCGCGCCGCTGCGGCCGCCCTTGAGGAGACCTTTGGCGCGCCGGCCGCGCTGATTCGCATGGGCGGCTCCATCCCCATCGTGGAGACCCTCTTGAGCGCGGCGGGGACGCCGAGCGTGCTGGCCGGCTTCGGCCTGCCCGACGACAACCTGCACGCGCCCAACGAGAAGTTCCACCTGCCCAACTACTATGCCGCGATCCGCTTCACGGCGCTTTTCCTGCGCGCGTTCGGCGAGTCGCAGACTCCTGCGTAGTGGCGCGTCGGACCTACAGCCATCCTAATCCTCGTTCGCTGTTGTAAGCTATAGGGAGCGATGGTCCGCAAGACTGACAGGTGAGCGTTTGCTGTCGGACAAGCCGGAGTTGCCGGTTGCATGTGTCCGGCCAGAAGGGATGGCGCCATGGTGGAGATCACGATACAGGTGCCCGACGCCCTCGGGCAACAGCTACAGCGGTATCAAGAGCGCCTGCCGGAGGTGCTGGAGCGCGGACTCCGCGATGTTGCGACCGAGAGTTCGGCGCTGTTCCAGGATGAGAGTGGCGTCCTGGACGTGCTGGCAAGCGGGCCGTCACCGGATCAGGTGTTAGCCCTCCAGCCATCCGCGCAACTCCAAGCACGCGTCACCGATCTCTTGGATCGGAGCAAGAGCGGAGGTCTCTCGCCCGACGAGGAGGCCGAACTGAGCCGGTGTTTAGCGCTTGAGCATTTGGTGCGGCTAGCGAAGACCCGCGCGTACAGGCAGGTCGCGGCACGGGAATGAGCCGGACGCAGATAGTCCGAGTTCTTTGTTGTAAGCTGTAAGGAGCGAGGCAAAACCACGACATCGCGTTAAGGAAGGGGCGCTCATGGAGGCACATCAGGAGTATCTACGGCAAGACGAGGGGGACGAGCAAGAGCTACTGTTCGCTAATCCCCCCGGCCGGGTCGTCATCGCCTACGACCAACTGACACGAGAGGAAAAGGAGGGCGTCCGCACGGCGTTTCATGTCCTTGAGCGCGAAGGGCTGAACGCGCCGTCCCACCTGGATCTAGTGCGGCTGGCGGGGCCGGAGCCGCTCTACGTCCTCCGCGCCGCGCCGGAGGTCAGGATGATCGTCCGCATGGAGCCCGGCGCGCCCGTCGAGGTAGAGGATATTGTCCGCCCGGAAACGCTGCGCAACTTCGCCCATGCCGGCGCCCGCTAGCGCACCGACGGGCACGCTCGCCCCATAGCGGATCGATCCCGCAGCGTGTCAGGCGGACGCAAGTCCACGTAGAGCTGTGACTACGCTGCTATGCCGGCCGTAGGCCGGCCCATGTCCTATACTGGATAGCGAGGACGGATGACGGGAGCGTAGGGTGGGGCGCGCGGATGACGACCGACGACATACGGCGATACTTCGAACTCTTGGGACAAGAGTTGGCGGCGCGTGGAATTATCGGAGAGATTGTCATGGCGGGCGGGGCGGCTATGTTGCTCGTCATCCGCAATCGTGACACCACCCGCGATGTCGACGCCTACTTCGCGACCAATCCCCAGGAGATCCGCGCCGCGGCCGCTGTCGTCGCCCGTAACGAAGGACTCCCGCCGCACTGGCTCAACGACGGCGTCAAGGGATTCTTCTATAGCCAGCCTCCGACGAGCTTATGGGCCGAGTATCCCGGCCTGCGGCTGTATACGGTCGATCCGGACTACCTGCTCGCGATGAAAGTCCTCGCCGCGCGCCCGCAGGATGTTGGCGACATCACGGCGTTGGTCGACCATCTTGCCTTGCGTTCGGCGCCCGACGTCCTCGCGGTCGTGCAGCGCTACATCCCTGCGTCGCTGCTCTCCCCACGATCGCGCTATCTCGTCGAAGATCTCATGACGCAACGAGAGTTTGATCGACAGCAAGGGACGCCTGATGGCGCGCATGCATCGGATGAAGCCGGCGGCGAACAACCGCCCCACCGGGGAGAATATGGGCGATGAGTGAGAAGGAATGGGTTCCGCAGACCATGGCCGCCACCTTCGCGCGCATCGTCGCCGATCCGGGCGCGGCGTGGTTGGCCGTGGGCGACTTCCTGGACGACTATCGCTCCCTGCCGCCGGACGGGCGCGCCGCGCTGGTCGCCGCGCCGATCGCCGCGCCGGGCGACGATCTCGTGTCGCGGCGCTGGGCGGCTTTCTGCGCCGCCACGGTCGACCTCTTGTGCTGGCGGGACAATATCCCCATCCCGCGTTGGACGGGACAGCCGCTGTACCGTCTGCCGGAGCCCTGGTTCGTGTACGAGGGCGCGCCGAGCCTGCGCCCGTGGATGCTGGCGACCACGCCCACGCCGTTCCGCATGCGCAAGATATTCACGGGGAGCGAGGTCCTCAGCCGCGTGTGAAACGCTTACCAGGGCCATCGCGCCAAGGAGCCGGCGCTCGTGTGCGCGCAGGGTAGGTCATTAGGATCTTGATGGGAAAAGGCGCGCTGGCCGGCTGGCGCCGACCTTGCCATTAAACGTGCTATGGCGTACCTTTCTAGCACCGCTACAGTGTCATAGCGGCCACTATGTTGTAGACCGAAAGTGCTATTGTAGGGACGCCAGTCTGGGCTACACTATCTGCAAGAGATCCAACTCATCCAGCGCGCGTTCGGCGCACACGTAGAGGGAGACCGACCAATGCCTGCTATTACCCCCGCCGCCAGGCCAGAGAGCCAGAAGCCGCCGTGCCCGCACTGCGGGAAGCCCTACCGTACTTTGGTCAAGCGCAACTACGGCATCAAGATCGATGGCGGCATGAAGCAGAGCATCCCCAGGGGCTCGCAGTGGCGCTGCATGGCCTGCGGCAAGAGCTACACGACCGACGACGAATAGGGAATCGGGAGCGTGCTGATCATGGCGGCGCAGGGCATGGTCTCGGGCCGTCCGCGTGGACGTGAGATAGCGGTACAAAGCTCTACACCGTGCTACAAAAGGACGGCGGCGGTCGGGACCAATTGGTCCCGACCGCCGCCGTCACTAATCGTTGCGTTTTACGTCTATTCGTGGTTACTCATGCTTGTCGTCGAACGCTGCCGGCGCCCCGCTAGGCGCGCACGCGATCAACCTGCCATCTCCGCAATAGCGCCTGCGTCCGTGACCGCGCTCTCTGGCGTAACAACGGCATGGAAACCTCCTAGCATGGCACTAGCGCTTTTCCCGCGCGTCGGCGGTGCCCCGTCGATACAATCATAGTAGTTCACGAGCGATAGACGTCGCAAGGCCCGTTTGGGCTAGAGACCGATAGTAATTTCTATGCGCTTTGTCCAGGTCAGGGACGAGAGAGCCAGTGACCGGCGCGCGACTGGAACAACTCCACGCGGATCCTTGCCGCGGCATAGCCATCCCTGCCACCTGCCTGTGATGGCGTCCTCGGAGTGGCCTGTGAGTGCCGGCCCAGCACGATCCAACGACACCGTACGGGTTTACGTCGGGCACGCTATACGTCAGCGCGCTAGGGTGAACATGCTGATGCTACCAGGGTCGTTACGCGTAGGCGCTGAAGTCAGAAATGGTAACCAGTGACGCAGTCCCTTGGGAATCCAGGCCCACCTGTCCGTCACGCGAACAGTTCCCCCGTAATTGGCGACCAACGCATGACGAGTTCGCGTATCCACGGACACCGATTCCGGCGAAACACCGATGGGGATAGTTTGTAGGACGGCTCCTGTCAGCCCATCGAACACATCGAGGCTGCCGCTGCCTGCAAGAGTACCATTGGCATCCTGCGGACCTGAGGACGTGATAGAGGTGCGCTGTTCGTATGAAGCACATCGATACTCGCCACCAGCACAGCCAGTAACGCCAGTCCCACGCCTACATGCTTACTATGCATCCGCTTGACGATCCGTGGCTTTGTTACAAAGGCATGTCGCAGCGCAGCGCCACATGAGGGTAACATTTTGATACAAATGGTCGTACGAGTAATCGCTTGCGCCATGGGTGACTAACTCAACTTAACAGATATGCCCTCGACATGCTATGCTGAAGCAGCACACTCGACACCTGACAGTAAAAGGAGTCCCGCGCATGCAGTTCTACAGCCTCCAGCTCAAGTCCACCATCGAGGTCCCCGATGCGCAAGTCGAGCGCACCACCATGGCCAACGGCCGCCCCGCCGCCCGCGCTACCATCGAGCGCGACGGCAAGACCCTCAAGCTCTTCAAATTCCTCCCCAACGATGCCGGGGCGGCAGCTACAACGACGACGGCCGCGGCAGCGACCAAACCGAAGAAGGCCAAAAAGTAGACGCGTCGATGCCCGTCGCCCTCTCGCCGCCGCTTCAATAGGCGCGCCCGCGCTGGGTCGGGGGCAGCGCCACTCGTGTTCGCGCATCCTCTCCCGCGACGCCCTGCCCCGACCTAACATATGTCGGGGCAGGGCGTCGCGCGTCCCGCCCCCGCGACGATCACCCCATGCGCGCCCGCCTCCTCGCCCTCGGCTACCTCGACGCCGCCCGCGACCGCTGACTGCCCCACACCCGTCGCCCAGCCCACGCCACGGGTGTGGGGCGAGTGGCGACCGTCGGGTGTGTAGCGAAGCGCGTCTGTAGACCTCCGTTTTGACAACATCGCTCTCATTGGTGTACCGTACTCTAATACACCCTTGCGCACGCACGACGACATATTGCGCGATCAGGTTATGACAAGTATAAGTGTAGCTAGCTGGAGAGGGGAAGTGCGACGATGAACGACGCCGCCGAGACCAGTACCGCCGAAGAGTTGAGCGAGTTGATGGACGAGCGGGAAAAGTTCCCGCCGCCGCCCGCGTTCGCCGCTCAGGCCAACATCAAGGACCCCGGCGTGTACGCGCGGGCCGACGCCGACTACGAGGCCTATTGGGCCGAGCAGGCCAAGCGCCTCGACTGGTTCACGCCCTGGAACACCGTTCTGGAGTGGGAAGAGCCGTTCGCCAAGTGGTTCGCCGGCGGCCAGCTCAATGTGTCGTACAACTGCCTCGACCGCCACATCCAGAACGGCCTGGGCGAACGCGTGGCCTTCTACTATGAGGGTGAGCAGGGCGGCGCGCGCACCATCACCTATCAGCAACTGCTCGACAAGGTCTGCCAGTGCGCCAACGCGCTCAAGGAACTGGGCGTCAAGCGCGGCGACCGCGTGGCCATCTACATGGGCATGATCCCCGAGCTGGCCGTGTCGTTGCTGGCCTGCGCGCGCATCGGCGCCCCGCACACGGTCGTCTTCGGCGGCTTCTCCGCCGACGCGCTGGTCGACCGCATCGACGACGCCGAGGCCAAGGTGGTCATGACCGCTAACGGCGGCTACCGCAAGGGCAAGGTTGTCCCGCTCAAGGCCAACGTCGATGACGCGGTGCGACGCACGCCGAGCGTCGAGAAGGTGCTGGTGGTACGCCGCGTCGACCAGGATACGCCGATGCAAGAGGGCCGCGACGTGTGGTGGCACGACATCGTGGCGCGCCAGGAGACGACGTGTCCGCCCGAGCGCATGGACAGCGAGGACCCGCTCTACCTGCTCTACACCAGCGGGACCACCGGCAAGCCCAAGGGCATCCTGCACACCACCGGCGGCTACCTCACGCAGGTCGCGTGGACGCACGCCAACGTCTTCGATCTCAAGCCCGAGACGGACATCTACTGGTGCGCGGCCGACATCGGCTGGGTCACGGGCCACTCCTACATCGTGTACGGCCCGCTCGCCAACGCGGCCACCAGCGTGATGTACGAGGGTGTGCCCGACTACCCGGCCCCCGATCGCTGGTGGGATGTCATCGAGAAATATAAGGTCACGATCCTCTATTGCGCGCCGACGGCCATCCGGGCGCACATGCGCGCCGGCGTGACCCACCCTCAGAAGCACGACCTGTCCTCGCTGCGTGTGCTCGGCTCGGTCGGCGAGCCCATCAACCCCGAAGCCTGGCTGTGGTACCACAAGTACATCGGCGGCGAGCGCTGCCCCATCGTCGACACCTGGTGGCAGACCGAGACGGGCGCGATCATGATCAGCCCGCTGCCCGGCGTCAGCACGACCAAGCCCGGCTCCGCCACCAGACCCCTCCCCGGCATCGCCGCCGCCGTCCTCGACGACGCCGGCCACGAGATTACGGGGTCCGAGAACGGCTACCTCGCCCTGACGCGCCCGTGGCCCGCGATGCTGCGCGGTATCTACGGCGACCCCGAGCGCTACAAACAAACCTACTGGAGCCGCTTCCCCGGCAAATATTTCGCCGGCGACGGTGTGCGGCGCGACGCGGACGGCGACCTGTGGCTGCTCGGCCGCGTCGACGATGTGATGAATATCTCGGGACACCGCATCAGCACCATCGAGGTGGAGAGCGCCCTCGTCGACGATCAGCGCGTGGCCGAGGCCGCCGTGGTCGGGCAGCGTGACGACCTAACCGGCGAGGCTATCTTTGCCTTCGTGACGCTCAAGGGCGATGTCGAGGCAAGCCCGCAGGTCGCGGAGGAGTTGCGCCAACACGTCGCGCGCAAGATCGGCGCGATCGCGCGGCCCAAGCAGATCCTGCTCACGCCCGACCTGCCCAAGACGCGCTCGGGCAAGATCATGCGCCGCCTCCTGCGCAACATCGCCAATGGTCAGGAGATGGGCGATACCACGACGCTGGCCGACGAGAGCGTCGTGGCGACGATCCGCTCGTCGACGGGCAAGGGCGACGAGGAGTAGTGATCCATGACCGCCAACAACGCGACCTTCGAGCAGCTATTGGACGAGAGCGCGGTCGTCGCGCCCGCTCCGGCGTTCGCCGCGAACGCGCTCGTGCCCAACTATGACGCCGAGTACACGCGCTGCCGGCGCGACCCCGACCGCTTCTGGGACGAGGTGGCGCGCGGCCTGGAATGGGAGCGTCCGTGGGACCGCGTGCTCGACTGGCAGCCGCCCTACGCCAAGTGGTTCGTCGGGGCGCGCTGCAACATCACCGTCAACGCGCTGGACCGCCATGTGCGAGCGGGGCGCGGCGACAAGGTGGCGTGGCTATGGGTCGGTGAGGACGGCGCGGAGCGGCGCTACTCCTACGCGGAGGCGCTCGCGCTCGTCTGCCGCGTCGCCAACGCGCTCACGGAGGTGGGCGTGCGGCGCGGCGACCGCGTCTGTATCTACATACCGCTGACACCCGAAGGCATGGCCACGATGCTAGCCTGCGCGCGCCTCGGAGCCATCCATAACGTCGTCTATGCCGGGCTCGGCGCGGGCGCCCTGCGCGACCGTGCCGAGGACGCCGGGGCGCGCGTCATCGTCGCGGCCGATGAAGGCTACCGCCGCGGCAAGACCGTCCCGCTGCTGCCCATCGTGCAAGAGGCGGTGGCGCAAACGCCCGGCGTCGAGACCGTCTTGCTGTGGCGGCGCAACGGGGACACGGCGCTCCCAGACGGAGCAGGCGCTCCCAGCAAAATACGATGGCTCGACTTCGACGAGATTGTGGCCCGGCAGCCGTCGGAGCGCGCGCCCGAGAGCATGGACAGCGACGACCCGCTGTTTCTGCTCTACACGTCGGGCACGACCGGCAGGCCCAAGGCCCCCGTGTTCGTGCACGGCGGCTATGCCGTGGGCACGAGCTACTACACGCGCATCGCGTTCGACCTGCGTCCCGACGATGTGTACTGGTGCATGAGCGACATCGGCTGGATCGTCGGCCACAGCACGATGGTGTACGGCCCCATGATCGAGGGCGTCACGCTGCTGGTGCGCGAGGGCGCCCCCGACACCCCGCACCCCGGCATTACCTGGGAATTGATCGAGAAATACGGCGTGACCAAACTGTTCACCGCGCCGACGACGATCCGCATGTGGATGAAGTTCGGCGAGGAATACCCCGCGCGCTACGACCGTTCCAGCCTGCGCCTGCTCATCTGCGCCGGCGAACCGCTCAACCCCGAGGCCTACGCCTGGGCGCGCCGCAACGCGCGGGAGGGCGGGGCCGAGGTGCGCGACAACTGGTGGCAGACCGAAACAGCCGCGCCGACCATCGCCACCCTACCCGCCATGGCCTCGAAGCCGGGGCGCGCGGGCAAGCCGCTGCCCGGCCAGGAGGCGCGCATCGTCGACCACGCAGGCAACCCGGTCGCCCCCGGCAAGGGCGGCTTCCTGCAATTGACGCGGCCGTGGCCGCAGATGTTGCGCACCGTCTGGAACAACCCGGCGCGCTACGAGGAGTATTGGGACACCATTCCCGGCGGCTACACCGCCGGCGACGTGGCGACCATCGACGAGGACGGCTACATCGCGGTGCTCGGCCGCGCCGACGACGTGCTCAACGTGGCCGGGCACCGCATCGGGACGGCCGACGTGGAGAGCGCGCTGGTCGGCCATCCCGCCGTGGCCGAGGCGGCGGCGATCGGTGTCCCCGACCCGCTTAAGGGCGAAGCCATCAAGGTTTTCGTCATCCTGCGCACCGGCCACACCTGGAGCGAGGCGCTGCGCGACGAACTGATCGCGCGCGTGCGCCACGACCTCGGCCCCATCGCCACGCCGTCGGCGATCGAGGCGGTCACGCAGTTGCCCAAGACGCGCAGCGGCAAGATCATGCGGCGCATCCTGAAAGCCCAAGAGATGGGCGTCGACCCCGGCGACCTGACGACCCTGGAAGGATAATCCGCTGGCGCCCTCTTGTATGCTTACCGGCACTGATCAATCGCCGTAGTGCTGGCTCACCTCAAGCAGCCGTTTGCGGCCATCGTCGAGGCGCTCAAACGTGATCCGCAAGCTCTTGGATGCGTAGACAGTCCACTCGCCCACGCGTTTACCGCTCAACGGATGGATGTTGAGCGATGGATGCCGCTCGTTTGCTTCGAGCAGATCAAGAGCATGGCGCACGCGACGCCTATCGGCCGGTGAAAACCGCTCCAGGCTTTCCATGAAGTCACTCGTGAAGAGGAGAGTGAGGTAATCAGGCACGGACGTATGGGGCGAGCACATCCATGAGCGAAGACGGATCGCGCTGGACCTCGCGCCATTGCCCCTGCGTGAGGTACATAAACACGTCGAAATCGTCCGGACCGAAGCGATAGGAATCGGTCGCGCGGCCAGCCTCAATCTTCGCGATCACGCGCATCACGTCTTCCCGCGTGATCGTCGGCAGGTCGCCTGATATAGGCTCATCGCTTAATTCGTACGGGTACGGGGCGCGGCCATCGTGATAGCATACGCGCTCGGTTGCCATAATGTTATCTCCCATGCCTTGACGGCTAGACGCGGCAGAAACATTTCCCGCCGCGCCTTATCCCTACGTCTATTGTACGACGATCGCGCCATCGGCGGCGGCCAGTCCGTTCACAACCCTCCTCCACGCTGTACAATATAAAGCGTAACTAGCTAGAGGAGGACCATACCATCGTGCATACCCCGACCCTGATGGCCGTGCATGCCCACCCCGACGACGAGTGCTTCGGCGGAGGCGGGACACTCGCCCACTACTCGGCCGCCGGCTATAAGACCGTGCTCGTGACCTGCACTAATGGCGAGGAAGGCGAAATCGTCGACCCCGACATGGACATCGCGGCGATCAAGCCGCGCCTGGGCGATGTGCGCCTCGGCGAACTCAACGCCGCCGTCGGCGTGCTCGGCATTACCCACCTGGAATTGCTCGGCTACCGCGACTCCGGCATGGTCGACACGCCGTCCAACGACGACCCGCGCTCATTCAACAAAGCCGACCCCGAGGAGGCGACGCGCCGCCTGACGCGCCTGATCCGCAAGCACCAGCCCGATGTGATCTTCACCTACGCCGAGGATGGCGGCTACGGCCACCCCGACCACATCATGGCGCACAAGATCACCGTGGCCGCCTTCGCCGCCGCCGGCGACCCCGCGCGCTACACGGAGGGCGACGACCCGGCGGCCGCCAACCTGTGGACGCCGCGCAAGCTGTACTACTGCTCGTGGATGGTCCGCTCCAGGGCACAGGGGCTGTGGTACGCCCTGCGCGAGCGCGGCTGGCCGGTCGCCTTCGGCGACCCCGACGCCACGGAACCGCCGGAGCGGGGCACACTCGACGCGGAGATCACGGCGTGGATCGACGTGCGCGACGTCGTGTCGCGTAAGCTCGACGCGCTGCGCACGCATCGTACCCAGATCAAGCGCGAGAGCACCTTCCTGAACCTGCCCGACGACCTCACCTGCGAGTACGTCGGCGTCGAAGGCTTCCGCCGCGCCCAGTCGCGCGTCGACGCTCCCGAGCGGGAGGATGATTTGTTCGCGGGAATTGAGACGAAAAAGGAGGGCGCATGACCACGGTCGCGACACCAAGCATCGACGACGACATCTGGCAGGACGTCTGGGACGAGGAGCGCGCCTGGCGCGAGGAGCACCCCGAGCAGGAGCAGGCGCCCGATCCGCTGGCCCTGGTGATTTTCGGGGCCACGGGCGACCTAGCGCACCGCAAGCTCGTGCCCGCCCTCTATAACCTGGCGGCGAGCAACCTGCTGCCCGATAAGCTGGCCGTGATCGGCTATGGGCGCAGCGACCATTCCGAGGATGACTTCCGCAAAGGGCTGCGTGACGCCCTCACCAAGGCGGGTGTGCGCGTGCGTGAGGACACCTGGAAGACGTTCGCCGACCATATCACCTACATGCAGGGCGGCTACGATGATGAGGAGAGCTTCAAGAAGCTCGCCGATAAACTTGACCAATGTGACCAGGAAGCCGGCACGGAAAACCACCGCCTGTTCTACCTCGCCACCCCGCCCGACACCTACGCCCCCGTCATCGCGCGCCTGGGTGGCGCGGGGCTCAACAAGCCCACGCAGGATGGTGGCTGGTCGCGCGTGGTGATCGAGAAGCCGTTTGGGCACGACCTCAAGAGCGCGCACGCGCTCAACGAAGAGGTGCACCACTCGTTCGACGAGTCACAGGTCTACCGCATCGACCACTACCTCGGCAAGGAGACGGTGCAGAACATCTTCGTGCTGCGCTTTGTCAACGGCATCTTCGAACCGCTATGGAACAGCCGCTACGTCGACCATGTGCAGATCACGGTTTCCGAGACGCTGGGCGTGGAGGGCCGCGGCGGCTACTACGAAGGTACCGGCGCGATCAGGGACATGCTGCAGAGCCACCTGCTGCAGCTGCTCACGCTCACGGCGATGGAGCCACCGAGCGCCTTCAACGCCGACAAAGTGCGCAACGAGAAGGTCAAGGTGCTCGACGCGCTGCGCCTGGCCACGCCCGACGATGTCGCCGCCTGCGTCGTACGCGGGCAGTACGAGCGCGGCGCCGGCGATGGCCGCGCCGTGCCCGGCTACCGCGACGAGAAGGGTGTGGCGGCCGGCTCCACGACCGAGACCTACGTAGCGGCCAAACTGTTGGTCGACAACTGGCGCTGGGCCGGCGTACCGTTCTACCTGCGCACGGGCAAGCGCCTGTCCAAGCAGGTCAGCGAGATCGCCGTGCAGTTCAAGCGCGCGCCGCATGTGATGCTGCGCGAGGACCAAGCCGCGCGGCCGAGCCGCAACGTGCTGGTGCTGCGCATCCAGCCGGACGACGGCGTGGCGCTGCGCCTCGACGTCAAGGTGCCAGGGCCGGGCATGCGCGTGCGCCCCGTCGACATGGACTTCCTGTATAAAGACACGTTCGGCGGGTCGTCGCCCGACTCCTACCAGCGCTTGCTGCTCGACGCCATGCGCGGCGACTCTACGCTCTTCGCGCGCGCCGACGAGGTGGAGGGCGCTTGGACGCTGGTGAGCAAAGTGCTCGACGCCTGGAGCGCCGACGCGGCGCGTACGCTGCCCACCTACGCCGCCGGCTCGTGGGGTCCCGCCGAGGCCGACGCCCTGCTGGCCCGCGACGGGCATCGCTGGCGGAGACCATAGTCGATGGTCGATGGTCGATGGTCGATAGTGGTAGCCTTCCATATACGCGGGCCTCTCAGGCAGGAGGATGGTGTTCAAGGATTATATTATGGTGAGGGCAGCGGCGACGAACGAAAGGGTCACGAATGGGTAACGGAGTGAAAAGCGTCTACCACATTGATGCTGCCGCGCTAGACTTCCTGCGCTCCAAGATCACTGATCCTGCCCTCACACGCGCGTTTGAGCAGGCCGCCCAGGAGGGGCCTGTACACGCGCAGGGACGCTATCCCACAGCACGCATTCTGGTGCGTTTCGATGAGCCAGAGCGCGCGGTACTGCTTGATCAGCTAGCGACACTGCTGTGCGAGATCGGTCTCCAGGCTGACAGCGAACCCAATGCAACCGGGCCGCTCATCGAAGAACTGATCGATAGCTTCACGGGCGAATGAGCGCCAGCGGAGGCCCGAACGGCCATCAAAGTATGTCCGCCAACGCCCTAAGTGTTACATTGGCATTGAGCTAACCGATGTTGACGTAGACACTATAAGGAGATGATGAAGGTGGAACCCGATCTTGCGCTCATTGTGGAAGATTTACCCCAGGCACTCGTTGACGGCCTGACAGTTGAGGGTATCAACGGTCGCGCCACGCTCCACCATCGACACGCAGGCGACTTGATTGTGACCTCCGGCGCCATCGTTGCTTGCGATCCCAAGTGGATTGAGGGCAATACTATCTGGCCATTCGTGGCGCTGCTTCTGACTGGACGCTATCCGGTCATACTCAGCATCGCGCACTTCACAGATGGCGACAAACGTGTGGCCTATGCCACACTCCGCGTGCGTGAGCAACCACCGGTCCGCTGGGCAGCGGCGCTGTTTCCCAAGGAGGCCGCAGATGATGCTGAGGACGACAATGTGCTGCCAGGGTACGGAGTTGACTCGGGCAAGGGTTGTTTCATGGATGCCGACGCGGCACGCGTCTGGGCGCGGAGGATCAATACTATTGCAGACGCCGATCAAGTCATCGACGACGATATGGACAGGAACGGCCCCGAGACGGCGAGTTGGGCAAATATTAGTTTAGAGCCGGACGTGGCTGCGAATCTCATTGCCTTCAGCACAGGTGTCGGTGATGGTGCGTATGCTTCCTACTTTGGCTACGACGCTGATGATGTGATCGTATGCCTCGTCACGGATTTTGCCCTATTCTGGCGCGACAATTGACCCGCACTATGACATGTAACCCGTCGGGGCCTAGCGGATATAAGGGGCCACGCTATGGCATGTAACCCATCGGGGCCGGGAAGACGGCTGATCATTCTCCGCGAGGCCCCAAGGATTACACGCAACGCCTCCGGTCCGCTATCGTTAGGGTGAGGATAGGGAGTGTCATGTATTGCCCAAAGTGTGGGACAGCGCTTGTGACCCGACAGGATATGCGGCATGGCGACACGTATCTCTACTGCGAACCAGGTGAGATGGGGCTGTCGCGCTCCGTCCAAGAAGCGCTGGATCACCGCTATGGAGCGAACGCTCCGCCCTCAGTCGTGCAGCAGGTCCGCCCCGCGCCCTCACCGACATACCCGCACGAGTGGGGCTGGTATTGCCCAGGCTGCGGTGTCCCCCTGGATGGGTGGCTGGAGTGCCCACGCTGCGGGAAACACCTGCGCGGCCTGGCATATCAGTTGGTCGAGCTGCATCCCCATCGTCCTGACCCAAAGGCCCCCGTGCGCCTATCCGCACAGGTGCTGGGCCTGGGACGGGTACAGGAGAGATCCGACCAGGTAGAAGTACGAGTGGAGCTGCATGGAGAGGCGCTGCGGCGAGGACCAGCTCGCCTACGGACGCATTCGGGTAGTGTGCGCCCGGTATGGGTCATCGCGTGTGAGCCGGATGCGAGCCAACACCCACGGCATCCACGACGGGCACGCGTGGTCGTGGAGGGTGTGCCCCGGAGTGCCTTTCAGGCGGGAGCGTATCTGGAGCAAGAAACCAGGAGTGCTGCGCAAGATCATGAGCGCCAAGCATCAGGTGAAGGGCGTCCCGATGCTGAGTAACAATTCCGCATTGGCCCCAACTATTACCTCATCGTTATGAGTCACCATGTCGTTATGTTAGCAATCCTCATCGCATGATGAAAGTGGCTACGGAGGGGGCATGCAGCGAGGGACCGTGAGATATCGTGTAAGCTATCGGGGCAACGGGGGCATCTCCGCCAAGATCCTAAGTGTTACATTTGCGAGAATAAGACAGGGCTTAGTTAGGTTCATGAAGTACCAGCGCCTCAACAGTTCTAGACACGTTTAGAGCGTGATATTGTGACATGGGGTGAGTGGCAAGGTAACACATGGTGATGGCCGCTAATCGTCGTAGCAGGGGGAAGGCGCACACCCATAACCGTGTCGTGCGCGCCTGCGCCGCCCTCGCTGCGCTCGTTCTTGCGATAGGTTCACTGATCATGGTCCGACTCCTCGATACGGCGGACATTGCCGTCAGCTACGACGCGTTGGTCGTCGTTTGGCCTCTCACGATGATGACGGTGTGCCTACTTGGCGGTCTGACATTGTGGGCCGCCCGGCGGCCGTGGAGGTACATCGCTGGGTGGGTCGTCGTATGCGTAGGCAGCGTGCCCGGCTATGTCCTCCTTGCGCTGGGGGCGGGGGCAGCGAGTGCTAGTGCAACTATGGTGAATCTGGCCCTTGGATTGCTCATCGTGGACGCGGTTATCGTGCTTACCGGCTGGATCTGCCTGACCGATCAGGCCACACCCGGTAGATAGGTTTTACCGTTGCACGCGTTGCGGTACGAGGCGAGGCGCGTCGTTGCCCTTTAAGGAGTTTGCCGCCTGTGCGACCATCCTGGGAGGCAAGCCGCAACTGCTGCCACGGCCCCAGCGATTACAGGGTCTGTTTGCCATGTCAGCCGCAGGGTGATGCCGATGAAGCCGCGCACAGGCTTAACGACGTGACGGCTCGCCTTCCTGATATCGTCGCGTCCATCCAACGGGACCACCACGATTAGACGCGCGGCCCCAACGATAACACGACGAGCGCATCAGACGTGGAAGAAACGGCTTGCCAGCCCGTAACCGATAGTGGCATGGCCGCTTTAGCGCTGCTCAGATTCCCGCCCACTCTTCGCTCGCCGAGTAACGGACGAGTCGCCCCCGTCCGTCGTAGATGAAGGTGAGCGTCATCGTCTTGCCCCACGGCTCGCTATCCATCCAGACACGCACCACTTGCCCCCCTGGATACGCCTGCCACCCGTCCATCCGGTCATCGTAGCGCGACACCCTGACGGGACTCGTCGTCGCGCCCTGGACCGGCGTGAGATCATGGTCCCGCTGGAACTGGCGCATCGGGGGCGCATCCAGGAACGCCAGTGTGCGCGTCACGGTCGACCCGGTGGGCAGATGCACGGCGATCAGGGCGCTCATCGCCCCCGCTTCGAAACTGTAGTAGACAGCAAGGCCGATGAGAGAGGCCGTTGGGAGGCCCAGGCCCACCCCGAGGCCGATTGGTACACGGCAAGAGACTGCCGAGCGAAGTGGCCGGTTATCGCATCTTCCAATACGTCGCGATCGGCTAGGTCACGCGGGTACCTGTCTCCAAACCGCTCTATGATCCACGCCTCCCGCCTATCCTCGGCGAGTGCCGCCGGCAGCGTCCCGCTGCCGCAGGGGAGTCGTCCACGGCGGCTGCCCTGGAGAGTGACGCTTTTGTCAGCCCACAAAAGCGTCACTCTCCGCGTATTGCCTCATGGAAGAATGTAACCCGTGCGGGGTTGTTGCCTCACGAGATATCTTACCGCGGCTGCCTCATAACGGCCGTATCAGGTCGGCGAGGACGGCCCTGTGTCAGGACACAGACGC
>JAABUU010003271.1_pt1 | contig 20880 bp, 15 predicted proteins | sample 5559301 | NCBI WGS metagenome assembly JAABUU01 (sample SAMN10711884, study PRJNA513360) | rock metagenome | isolation source: Antarctica rocks | place: Antarctica: Victoria Land, Richard Nunatak white | reverse complement strand
GGGCGAGAGGCACGGGCTGGCCGAGCAGCTCGCTTAGGCGCATAGCGACCGGCGCGAGGCTGTATTTAGGCGCAGGCCCGCCTTTAGGACGCCCCAGGTGCGAGGCGAGCACGACGCGCGCGCGGTGCGCAATCAGATATTGAATGGTAGGCAATGCCGCCCGGATACGCCGGTCGTCGGTAATCGCGCCGCTCTCGTCCTGCGGCACGTTGAAGTCCACGCGCACCAGGACGCGCTTACCCGTGACATCAATGTCCTCTACCGTCTTTTTGTTGAAGCTCATAATTACCAATCCTTTGGAAACAAGTAAAGACATGGTTAGTATACCCTAAATACTATGCATTCCTTGACAATTAGTATTCTAACAGTTATAATGCTAACTATGCAGAATGATTTGCTTGCGTCCTACCTATGCACCGCCCTGATGCGTATCGGCACGCGCCTCGCGACGGTGTTCGACCAGCATTTCGCCCCGCTAGGGCTGACCCAGGCGCAGTTCCGTCTGCTGCTGGCCGTGTGGGAGGAGGGCGGCGCAGAGGGCATCGCGTCCTCCGTGCTGGCTGAATGTTTGCTTCTAGAGCGGGCGACGGTCTCCGTGCTGGCAACGCGCCTTTTGGAGCGCGGGCTGCTGCGCCGCATGGACGGGGAGAACCGGCGTACATTTCTGCTGACGCTCAGCGCCGAAGGCCATGCGCTGCTGCAGCACGTCCTGCCCCACGCCGTGGGTCTCGCCGACCACACCCTGGCTGACTTCAGCCCGGAGGAGATGCGGCGCGTCCTCGCCCTGCTGGACACGCTGGAAACACATCTGCGAGGCGGCGACCGGCCTGCCTCGCCGCCCAAACTTGACCGCCTCTAAGAACAGGAGACCCTTCCGATGACACACATCTTTGCCGGGCGCTACACCGCCCACACCGACGACCCTTTTGTCGTGTTTTTGATTGGTATGCGTATCAACAAGCCGCTGGCGCTTACCCGATGGGTGCCCACGGCGCGGGCGATGGGGCCGATGCTAACGTCTTTATACAAGAACCCCGAAAGCGGGTTCCTCAGCGGCCAGGTGATTTTCTACCCCAGCGGCATCGGGCTGATCCAATACTGGCGCTCGTTTGAGGACTTGGAGCGCTTCGCCCGTTCTCCGCAGGAAGCGCATTTGAAGGCATGGCAGCGGTTCAACAAGGCTGTCGGCAAGGATGGCAGTGTCGGCATCTGGCACGAAACATACCAGGTGGAGGCAGGTCGGTATGAAGCCGTTTACGGCAATATGCCCCGGTTCGGCCTGGCCGCCGCAACCACCCATGCCCCGGTCGGCAAACGCACCGAGACGGCCCGCGCGCGCATCGCTCGTTGACAAAAAGGGGCGCGGCGTAGGCCGCGCCCCTTGTGTTTGTTTGTCCCTACAGCCCTTTGTCGCTTAGGAACTTGAGCAGGTCGGCGACACGGCACGAGTAGCCCCACTCGTTATCGTACCACGATACGACTTTGACGAAGTTCCCTAGCCCAATGGTCTCCAGCGCGCTGAAGATGGATGAGTGCGGGTTGCCTTTCAGGTCGGTGGATACCAATGGCTCGTCGCTGTACTCCAAAATGCCCTTCATGGGGCCGTCGGCGTATTCTTTGACGGCAGCATTGATTTCTTCGGGGGAGGCATCGCGGCTCAGCAGGGCCGTGAAGTCCACCACGCTGACTGTGGACGTGGGCACACGGAACGCCATGCCGGTAAACTTGCCCTTCAGTTCGGGGATGACCAGGCCGACCGCTTTGGCGGCTCCCGTGGAGCTTGGGACAATGTTCTGGGCGGCGGCGCGGGCATCGCGCAGGTCTTTGGCCGCGGTGTCCACGGTGCGCTGGGAGTTGGTGTAGGCGTGAATGGTGGTCAGCAGGCCTTTTTCCACGCCGAACTTGTCGTTGAGCACCTTGGCGACCGGGGCCAGCCCGTTGGTCGTGCAGGACGCGTTGGAGATGACGTTGTGCTTTGCCGGGTCGTACATGTTGTCGTTGACGCCCAGCACTATGGTCAAGTCTTCGTTCTTGCCCGGCGCGCTGATGACAACTTTCTTAACGCCGTGCTCGCGGTGGGCGACCGCTTTGGTGCCGTCGGTGAAGAACCCGGTGCTTTCCACCACAATATCCACGCCGTTGTTGTTCCACGGAATATCGCCGGGGTTTTTCTCTGCGTAGACATCAATCTTGGTGCCGTTGACGACAATGTCATTGTTTTCCGCGACGACGGTGCCTTTGAACGGGCCGTAGTTGCTGTCGTACTTGAACAGGTGGGCATTAGTTTTCGCATCGGTGAGATCGTTCAGGGCCACCACTTCCACTTCGCCGTTGGGGTAGCGGTCCATGATGGCGCGCAGGGTGATGCGTCCGATGCGGCCAAAGCCGTTGATGCCGACTCGTACTGGCATAGAAAAAGTCTCCTTTGTGGGACCGGCGGTCGTCGTTTAAGATGCGTCAAAAGTCGGCTTTAGTATGGCCTCCGTGCGGGGGGTTTGTCAAGCACGGGCCTTGCACCCTGAGCGGCGGGCTTCTCTGTAAAGCGCAGCGGGCTTCTTTGTGGGGCACGTGGGCGCGGCTTGGGCGTATGAAAGGCTGACCAAGCGCATGCCAAGCCATAAGCGACGGCGGAAAGAATTGTTCCGTCGTCAGTACGCGCTTGGCACGCCTTAAATCAGCGTTTGCAATAACTTGGGAACGGGGTGGATTGTAGTTCCTTCCCGCATTAATCCTCCCGCATTAAAATGCGGGCCTGTCATAACAAAACCCACCTTCGTGGGTTAGGAATGGATTAATCCTAACCCGCGCAGGCGGGTTTTCTCTATTCAGCACGGGGTTTCAACCCAGTGTCACCCGTGCCATACCACCGTGTTTTCCCCAAAAATCAGGGGGCATACGCGTGCAGGCCCCAAATCAGGCCCGCCGTGGCGGCAAACGCGAGGCTTGCGCTGAGCACAAGCGCAGGCTGAGGCATCCGCAAAACTGAAAGGGAACGGCGGCGGGCGGTCAGCCCCAGGGTGCTGGCGACCAGATACAAAAAGCCGCCGCCGACATGGGCAAAGACCAATCCCAAAGTGTGCAGCGGCGCGTGGCGCAGGCACAAAACGCCCACCAATCCGCCAAGCTCAGTCGCGCTTTCAATGCCGCAGGTGCAAAGCAGAGCGCGGTGGGGGGCGTAGCCTGCCCCGCGCAGCAGCAGCGCCAGGGCCATGCCTTCGGGGACTTTGTGCAGGCCCACGGCCATCAAAACGGCGAAGTTGGGACGCCCCGTGAGCGTGTCGCCGACCACAACCGCAATGCCGTCCATCGCGCTGTGCAGGCCAAGGGCGACCATCAGCAGAACGACGCTCTGGCTCAGGCGCTGCAAAGCGGCATCGTCAAACGAGTCCAGGGCGCACGACGGGCAGATGTGGGCGACATAGTGTCCCACTAAATAAAACAAAAGCGTGCCGCTCGCGGTGGCGAGCAGGAACGCGGGCCAGGACAGCAGAGTTTTGGCGTCGGGCAGAACGTCAAAGCAGGTCACGGCGAGCAGCGCGCCCATCGCCGCGTACACCCACACGCGCAAATGACGCTCCGCCCCGGACAGGGCGACGCCGACAGCCCCACCCGCAAAAGCGAGCAGGGTAGCCAAAGTTGTGCGCAAAAGAAGAAGGGCCATCGCGAGGAGATAACCGCCAAAGCGGGCAAGGGGTTCCAGAGGAGGCAGACTAGGCCCGGCGTCGCTCAAACCGCAGGTGTCCCGGCTCGCTAGCGGTGCCGGCTGGGACAAAGCCGAGCTTTGCCAGTACGCGCCGCGAGGCGAGGTTGTCCGGCAGGGCTTCGGCGGCAATGGTGGACACATCAGGGTGCGTGAATGCCCACTCAAGCAACGCCCCCATCATCTCGGTGGCATAGCCCCACCCATGGAACTCAGGCAGCAGGGAATACCCGATTTCCACACTTCCACCCACCGGAGGCCCCATAAAGCCGCCGCTTGCCGCCAGGGAAGGCACACCGGCCCCGCCGTTTCGCACAATGCCATACCAGCAAAGCCAGCCGGTCAGAGCGGGGGTGTCTTCCAATTGACTGCGGAACCACGGCAGGGCATCACGGATCAGCTCCGGCGGCCAATTAGGGGGAACATTGGCCTGAAGCGCGCGCCCCAGCGCCGCAGGGTCGGACAGCTCCAGGCCAATCAGCACGGCTGTCGCGGGAACAAGCATCAGGCGCGGCGTGTCAATCGTCATAGAAACCAAGCGAGAGGCAGGGGGTTACTCGTGGCCCGCAAAGGCAGGCTCGGCAGGCTGCACCATCTCCAGCGATGCGCTGTCGGCTTGGTCGCGGTACAGGCCGCACGGCCCGCCCCCGGCGTTCTCCTGCAAAGCGACTGCCGTGCCGTCCATGCGCAGGGCGGGATGGTAAAAGCCGCCGACTTTCTGGGCATCGGCGGCGATATAGTGGCCGATGAGCGAGCGGCGGAACCGGGCTGGGCTGGTGTTGGGAAACGAGCCATGAATAATCTGGCCGTTAAAGAACAGCACATCGCCCGGCTGCATCGGCACGGCGAGGGGCGCATGACCGGGCGGCAGCGGCACGGTGACATCGGTAAAGCTGGCCTGCGTGTCGGCACGTTCCGTGCAGAGCAGCGGCAGCGTGTGCGTGCCGGGCACCACCTGCATGCAGCCGTTCTCCTCGTCGCACGGGTCAAGGGCGAGCCACGCCGCAATGCAGGTGCCGGGCTGGACGCGCAGGTAAGTTTGATCCTGGTGCAAAGCCTGCCCGCGCGCCCCCGCCGGCTTGAAATACAGCATGGTCTGCACAGCCAGCGGCTCTTCGCCAATCAGCGCAGTCAGCGTCTCGCGCAGGCGCGGGTCAAGCACCCAGCGCAGGCTGGTTTCGTCCCAGCGGTGCATGTGGATCATGCGCGGAAAGCGCTTGAGAGGGTCTGTGCTCGTAATGTCAACGCCGTCAAAGTCGCCGGGATAAGTGCCCTCGGCGCGCAGGCGCATGAAGTGCTCGCGGAACGAGTCCACTTCGTCGGGAGTGAAGAGGCTGGGCACGACCACAAAGCCGTGCGTTTGGTAAGCGTGCAAAAGTTCGGGGGTGAGCATGGCGTGTTTCCTTGGGCCAGGTGTTGTGCGCCTATTATACACCATTGGCATGCGAGCCGCCCGCGTCGGCAGGCACAAAGCTGCGCGCGGCGAGAAAGGCGGCAACACATTGCGGGTCCCACTGCACGCCCGCGCCCGCGTGCAGAATGCCCAGGGCCTTCTCCTGCGGCATGCCTTTGCGGTACGGTCGGTCGGTGGTCATAGCCGAGTACGAATCCGCCACTGCCATCAGGCGCGCAACAAAGGGGATTGTTTCGCCTGCCAGGCCGCTGGGGTAGCCGCCGCCGTCCCAGCGCTCGTGGTGGTGGCGGATGGCGTCCAATGTGCCTTCAAAGCCCGGCACTGACTCGGCAATCACGGCCCCCATAATCGGGTGCTGCTGGATAGCCGCGAACTCGTCATCGCTGAGCTGCCCCGGCTTGCGCAGGATGGAGTCGGGCACGCCGATCTTGCCCACATCGTGAATCAATGCCGACACTTCCACCAGCCGCAGCATCTCCGCGTCCAGGCCAAGATGCTGTGCAATCTGCGCGCTGTAGCGCATGACGTCTTCGCTATGGCGGCGCGTGTAGCGGTCTTTGTTGTCAACCGCTGTCACCAGAGCATCCAGCATGGAAAAGCCTTCGCGCTCCTGGGTCATCGCATTGCGGACACGCTCGGCGTACCCGTCCTCGTCGCCGCCGGTCTTGGCGCGGCGCAGGCGGTCGTCGGCGGTTTCCAGCACGTCGGCGCGGGTGGCTCCCTCGCAGGGAAACACAGCTAAGCCCAGGGAAAGGCCCAGCGGGATGGAAATGTCGTGGTCGGGCAGGCGGTAGCTGACCCCGGCCAGGCGCTTGTTTAACTGTTCGGCCAAAGAGGCTGACGTTTCCCCGCTATTGCACGGCATCAGAACGGCGAACTCGTCCCCGCCGAATCGCGCCAGCACATCGTAGGAGCGGCTGGAACTGCGCAGGGCGTCGGCGACAAGGCACAGCACTTCGTCGCCGACTTTGTGCCCATACACATCGTTGAAGAACTTGAAGTTATCAATGTCCAGCAGGGCGACAGCGAGGGCACTCCCGGCGCGCTGGGCACGGTCAGCCTCTTCGTCCAGGCGCTTGTGGAACGCGCGGTGGTTGAGCAAAGCGGTGAGCGGGTCATGGTCGGCCCGCTCCAAGGCTTCTTCCAAAAGGCGCGCCTGCTCGGCTTCCACGGCTTTACGCCCGGTAATATCTACAAACGTGACCACAGCCCCCGCCGTTCGTCCGTCTTGAATCAGGGGCGACGCGGTGTATTCGGCGGGAAAGCTCGTGCCGTTCTTGCGCCACAAAACCTCGCTGTCCACGCGGAACCGCTGGCCTGTCTGCACGGCTTGATAAAGATACGAGCGGTCTTCGTGGTACAGCGACCTGTCCGGGTGGCTGTGATGGACCAGGGCGTGCATGTTTTTGCCCAGGGCTTCCGAGACGGCATAGCCCAGCATCTGCGCCCCGACAGCGTTGATAAACGTGCAGTGCCCCTGGGCATCCACGCCGTAAATGCCCTCGCCGGACGCTTCCAGCAGCAGGCGCAGGTGGCTGCCCAGGTGCGCCCGGTCGGACTCGATCCGCTTGCGGGCCGTGATGTCTTCCACGGTGCCTTCCCACAGGTAGCCTGCCGCGTCCGCGCCGGGCACGACACGCACGGTTTCCGAAATCCAGGCCACGCGTCCATCGCCGCTTTTAATCTTGGACTCAAAGTTCTGGACGCCGCCCTGCTCGCGCATCAGGCGCAGGAACTCGGCCCGCCGCTCCGGGGAAACATAGACGGCACTCGGTTCTTTTTCCAGCGCGCGCTTGAGGTCATCGGGGCTGGGATAGCCATAGATTGCCGCCATGGCCGGGTTTAAACACAGATAAGTGCCATAGGGTGTCCCCTGCCAGACGCCGTGCGGGGCGTTCTCAAACAGGCTGCGAAACTTTGCCTCATCCTGCCGCACCTGGGCGCTTTGGCGGTGCAGAAACGCCAGCATGTCGTTTAATGCCAGTGTCAAGGCCGCCCAGCCGCCCGCTTGGGGGCTAGGCGAAAACGGCGCGTCCGCATAAATGTCGCTCGCAAGACGCTGCGCGTCCTGGGTCAGCCGCCGCACAAGGGCGGTATTGCGCGCCCGGCCTGTCAGCGTCAAGGCCAAAACCACAACCGCCAGCCCTATCCCGGCCCCGGCCATGACTGCCATTCGCCGGTGCGCCGCCTGCGCAAACGAGGCGCGGCTCAGGGCGACATACGCCACAGTGCCGGGGTGGTCCAGCGGCACCGGCGACGGGAAAACCGTGCAGCCCGCTTGTCCTTTGCCCGCAGGCAGGTCTGTCCACGGGAGATTTGGGTTCCAGCGGCGGGCGGCGGGCACGGCTCCTTTGTGGGCGATAACATGCCCATCCCCGCCCAGCACGACGGCCCAAACAAAGCCGGTCGGCGTGGGCAAAGCGTCTAAGGCCGCCTGTGCAGGCGCATGGCAATGCGGCGAGGGCGCGACTGCGCAGCGATGGGCCAGCGTTTTGGCGGCAATCTGCCCTGTCCCCAAAAACGGCGCATCCGAAGCCTGGCCTCCATCAAGAGGCAGCCCAAGCCGCAGCGCCAGCAGCATCGCTAGGCACAGCGCCCCAGCGGCTGCCATTTTTATTCCCAGTTTCATTCGCACTTTGTTTGTTTTGCCGCCGCTTTTGGGCGCACGCTTTCTGGGGCTTTGCTTTATGGCCCGCTGTCGTTAAGTATCGGCAGAATGCGCGCGGTTCTAAAGCGGGAAATTTGCGCCGGCCTGGCATGGATGCTGCACACGGGTTGTCTAAGCCTCGCCCAGGCTGATTCAAGGCGTGTTAAGCCGGTTCCAACGACGGAACAATTTCTTCCGTCGTTGGTGCTGGCTTAGTCAGGGTTAGGAACGCCGCAGGAAAGCGGGGGCAGAGGCTCTTAACGGCGCAAGCAGGCAGTCCGCCTTGACAGTGAAAAGAAAGAAGCCTATAATGCACACGGGGACATGGGTCTGAGCCAAAAACTCACATCAAAGCATTCAAGGGTAACATATCGGCATTTCAAAGAACAGCACTTCGGCATTCAATCATTTATTGATTAGTATTCAAAGGACGAACACTTATGGCGCGCGCAGTGGTAACAGGCGGAGCAGGGTTTTTAGGATCGCACTTGGGCGACCGATTGCTGGCGGAGGGCTATGATGTTGTCGCTGTAGACAACCTGGTGACCGGCAGCACGGACAACATCGCACACAACCGGAGCAACCCGAAGTTTGAGTATGTGCAGCAGGACATTATTGACCCGTACACGATTGACGGGCCGGTGGATATTGTGTATCAGTTTGCGTCTCCCGCCTCGCCGGTGGACTATCTAGAGCTGCCGCTGGAAACGCTCAAAGTCGGCTCCTACGGCACGCACAACACATTGGAGATGGCACGGGAAAAGGGCGCGCGCTTTTTGATGGCCTCCACGTCGGAAGTGTACGGCGACCCGGCCATTCACCCGCAGCCCGAGGAGTACTGGGGCAATGTGAACCCCCACGGCACGCGGGCCGTCTATGACGAGGCCAAGCGCTACGCCGAAGCGGTGACATTTGCGTACCGGCGCTTGTACAACATGGATGCCAAGATTGTGCGCATCTTCAACACGTATGGGCCGCGCATGCGCATCAACGACGGGCGGGTCGTGCCGGCGTTTATCAGCCAGGCCTTGCGCGGGGAAGACCTGACCATCTTCGGGGACGGCACGCAGACGCGTTCGTTTTGCTACGTGTCTGACCTGATTGACGGCATTTACAAGCTGAGCGTGTCCGAGCAAAGCGGGCCGATTAATGTCGGCAACCCGTCTAGCGAGCAGACGATGCTGCGGTTTGCCGACGAGATTATCAAAGCGACAGGCAGCAAAAGCCAGAAGATTCATGTCCCGATGCCCACCGCCGACGACCCCAAGCAGCGCCGCCCGGACATCACCAAAGCGCGCACTCTGCTGGGCTGGGAGCCGCGTGTGCCGCTCGCCGAGGGCTTGGTAGAGACGATTAAGTATTTCCGGGGCAAAGTGTGAGTATTTCCGGGGCAGGGTGTAGAGAGACAGCCCTCACCCCCCAGCCCCCTCTCCCGCCCCTCCGGGCCTGCCAGTGCAGAAGCGGGCGAAGGGGAGTATGAAGGAGTTATTCCGAACCCTCGCCCGCTTGCGGCCCGCCGGGTCTGCCAGTGCAGGAGAGGGACAGGCGCGCAGCGCCAGGGTGAGGGCCGCCTTCGTGTCGCGTTATCGATCAGCAAAAGCCATTTCAACGAGTTCCAAACACACTCTAAGCATCTTTGCGCGTTTTGCCGACAATGGGGACAGAAGGCCGGGAAAGTACCCCCGGAGAGGCGTCTACCCGTGCAGTTCAGACAGGATCACTCCCAGCGTCAGTCCCAGCAGCAGCGCATCGCGCCGCACCTGATTCAAGCTAACACCTTGCTGCAATGCTCCACCCTGGAGCTGATGCAGATGATTGAACAGGAGCAGCGCGAGAACCCCGCCCTCGACGAAGGCGAGGACGACCTGGAACTGGACGCCGCGCCGGACGCGCCGGGCGAAGATGTCGTGGACGAAGAGCGCCAGGCCACCGCCGACGAAATGGAGCTGGCGCGCTATGAGTTTGACTGCCCCGAGCCGGGCACACTGCCGCAGGGCGACTCTGACTTTGACCCACTGATGATGGCGCGGGCGCAGACCAGCCTTTCGGAAACATTGCTGTCGTATCTGCGCGCCACGGCAAAGTCGGCAGAAGACATCCGCATTGCCGAGTACCTAGTCAATGGCCTGGATGAGCGCGGCTACCTGCAGATTGACGAAGACGAGGCGTGCGCCGTGCTGCGCGTGCCGTGCGCCTTGATCCAAAGCGGCATTCAGCGCCTGCAAGCGTGCGATCCGCCCGGCATTGGGGCACGGAACCTGCGCGAGTGCCTGCTTTTGCAGCTTTGCGCGCTGCGCGACCAGGGCGAGGGGCCGCACTACAACGCGATGGCCGAGCGGCTGGTCAGCGCGCACTGGGACAGTTTGGTGCAGCGTCGCCACGGGCGGCTGGCCCGGCGGCTGGGCGTTGCGCCCGAGTGCATGGACGAGGCACTCCTCTTTATTCAGCAGCATCTGACGCCCCATCCTGCCGCGCAGTACCGGCAGCCGTGGGAGCATCGCCCGGACGGGCAAAGCATGACAATCAAGCCGGACGTAGTCATCCGGCGCGGGCTGACGGGGTTTGAGATTGACGTGCTGGGCTTTGAGAACCTGGCCCTGCATATCAACCCGCACTATCGCACGCTGTATGCCGACATCCGCGCCCCGCGCAAAGACTCGCGTGCCGCGCCGCTTACACCCGACCATCAAAAGCATGTCGTGGCGTATGTGGAGCGGGCAAACCTGTTCCTCAAGAACTTGCAGCAGCGGCGGCGTACCATTCACAAGATCGCGCGCGCCCTGGTGGAAAGCCAGCAGGGCTTCCTGGAAACGGGGCAGCGGGCATTTCTGCGGCCCCTGACACGCACGCGCCTGGCCCAAACCGTGGGCATGCACGAGTCCACCATCAGCCGGGCCTTGCTGCACAAGTATGTGCAACTGCCGTCGCAGGAAGTGGTCGCATTTGACATCTTCTTTGAGCAGGCGGCGACTGTCAAGGAGGCCGTCGCGGAGATTGTGGCATCAGAAAGCGCAGACGCCCCGCTGAGCGACCAGGCCATCACGGATTTGCTCAAGGCGCGCGGGGCGGTCGTGGCCCGCCGCACCGTGGTGAAGTACCGCGAAGAGCTGCGTATCCCCGCGTCATACCTGCGGCGGCGGCGCTGAGCTAGGCCCATTTTCCTGCGCAGGCGCTGTTTTCTGCGCAGTCATAGGCGGCTTGCCCCCTTGCCGTCCAACCAACTCCTCGTACAATGTTAGAATGCGCCGCGCGGCATGCTCTGGGGTCATCAGGGCCGCGCCCGCCAGGGCTTCGGCGGCCATGCTCCGCCGCAGCGCATCGTCCCCCAGCAGGCGCAGCGCGTGCTCGGCCATCTGCGCCGGGTCATCTTCCACCACAAACCCATTCACTCCGTTGCGGATTGCTTCCGGCGCACCGCCGCCGTTGACCACAATGCACGGCGTGCCCGCCGCCAGCGCCTCCCCCACCGCCAGGCCCTGCGTTTCCGTGACCGAGGGAAAGAGGAACAAGTCGGAGGCAGCGTACAGGGGATCAAGTGTCGTGCGCCCCACAAAGCCGGTGAACAGCGTCCGCGCCTCAATTCCAAGCTGCTTTGCCCGGCGGCGCAGAGCGGAGGCGCTGGTGCCGCTCCCGGCCAGCACCAGAAACGTGTCGTCGGTCTGATCGCTGATGCGACGGAATGCGCGCAGCAGCATGCCCAGGTTCTTTTCAGGGGCGAGCCGGCCCACATAAAGCAGCAGGCGGGCATTGGGCGGCAGGCCCAAATCGCGCTTGGTATCGGCAGGCTTTGCCAGCAGAAACGGCGGGGCAGGAATGCCGGTGGGGACAACCGAGATGGGGGCATGAACGCCGTATTCTTGCAGGCGGCTGCGGGTCAGATGGGACGGGGCCAGCACATGGTCGCAGGCGTTGTAAAACTTGTGCATCCAGCGGATAATGGCAACCTTCACAAAGGCGCGCGGCAGCAGTGGCACATAGTGCGCGTATTCGGAATACAGGGTGTGGTTTGTGGACAAGTGCGGCAGGCCGTAGCGCCGGGCGATGCGCCGGGCGAGCAGGCCCAGCAGAAACGGCGACTGCGAGTGGACAATGTCTAATTTCAGCCGGGGAATAGCGGCGGCAATCCGAGGAGAAATGGGGATCGGCAGGACATAATCCGGCTCTACCAGCGAGTTGAACGACGGGTAGCGGTACACATGGGGCCGGTCGTCGCGGTGCTTGGGGTAGCGCGACGTGAACACAAACACATCGTGCCCGGCGTGCTCTAGCTGCGCAATCAGCGTCTGCACCGACGTGCTCACGCCGTTGATGAGCGGGGGATAGCTTTCCGTAAACAGGCCGATGCGCATAATAAAAACTAGGATAACAACTATTCGGCGGCGGGCGGTGCAGACTGGCCCGCCTGCGCTTCCATGAAGGCGTACACCTGCGACCAGCGGAACCGGCGCTGGTTGCCGGGGGAGCGCTCGCAGGTCAGCAGGCCTTTGTTGGTGTAGCGGCGCACTGTGGTCGAGCACACTTGCAGAATGCGCGCGGTTTCTTCCAAAGTCAGCACGGGGTCAAGCAGGCGGGACAGCAGCTCTTCGCGAGTTTCTTCGCGGCGTGTTCGCTGGCTTTTGTGCGGCGGCTCCGCGTGGGCGCGGGACGCGGAGGGCGTGGGCAGGCCTGCGCCTGGCGCAGCGTCTTCCGCAGCGGCGGGGCTGGGTGCGGGCGCGCCTGGGGCCGCTTTTGGGAGCGGGGGCCGCTGCACGACGCTTTTGCCGAGCAGATCAACGTATTTATTCCAATCGCGGACATCGCGCACGAAGAGGTTACTCCTGAGAACAAAGCGGGGCTAGGCAATAAGCAAAGCGGGGCTAGGCAATGAACATGGCATCGCCAAACGACAAAAAGCGGTACTCGTGGGCCAGGGCTTCGGCGTAAGCGCGCTGGATGGCCTCTTGTCCGGCCAGCGCGCTGATGAGCAGCAGCAGGGTGGAACGCGGCATGTGGAAGTTTGTGACCAGGGCATCCACCGTCTGAAATTGGTAGCCGGGCAGGATAAACAGATTGGTGTCACCGTCCATCGCCCGGATTTGCCTCGGCCCGACACTGGCGCTTTCCAGGGTGCGGGCGGAGGTGGTGCCGACCGCGACAATGCGTCCCCGCGCAATGTTCACGGCTTCGGCGGCCTCAGGCGTGACTGTGACATGCTCGTGGTGCATGACATGCGCGGACACGTCGTCTGTTTCTATAGGCCGGAACGTGCCCAGCCCGACGTGCAGCGTGACCTGCGCAATCTGCACGCCGCGCTCGGCAATGCGCGCCAGCAGGGCAGGCGTGAAGTGCAGGCCCGCCGTGGGCGCGGCAGCGGAGCCGGGGTGGGCCGCGTAGACTGTCTGGTAACGCTCGCGGTTGTGGGCAGGCAAGCTTTGCGTGATATACGGCGGCAGCGGGGCGTGGCCCTGCGCGGCCAGTAAATCTTCCACGCGCGCCCCGCCCGTTGCCTCAAATTGCAGCAGGCGTCCGCCCCGGTCATCAGTTTGTGCCAGAACGCGGGCGGATAGGCCGCCTTCGTATTCAATCGTCGTTCCCGGCGGCAGCTTGCGGGCGGGACGGGCCAATGCCTGCCACTCGCCATTGCCGAGGGCGTGGGTGAGAAACGTTTCAATGCGCTCGTGGGGATGCCCCGGCCTCGCCCCGAACAGGCGCAGCGCGGAGACGCGTGTGTCGTTGACAACCAGCACATCGCCCGGCTCCAGCAGATCGGGCAGGTTGTAAAACCGGCGATGGGCGATTGCGCCCGTCGTTTTGCCCAGCACCAAGAGGCGCGAATGGTCGCGGTCAGCCAAAGGGGTTTGTGCGATACGCTCCGGCGGCAGGGCGTAGTCAAACTCGGACAAGCGGAGCGGCGGGCGTTGAGGGAGGGCGGCAGTCACTGTTCAGCAATTGTATCAAAAAGTTGGACAGTTGTCAAGGCCGGGGGGCAGGCGCTACTCGGAGTGAATGCTCTTTGTCATGCGCACGATCATGCCCGCGCCGCTGTAGTGCAGCCAAACATCGTCCATCAAGGCCCGCATGAGGCGCAGGCCGCGACCGCCGAGTGCGTCCGTGTCGTTTTCGTCCGTGCGCATGTAGGCGGGGTCAAATCCCTGGCCCTGGTCATGCACTTCAATTTGGAAGACGGCCTCCGACTCGGAGTACGAAGTGCGGACAATAATAGGGCTGCCGCCATCGGGCGACCCGTAAAGTATCGCATTGGTGACCGCCTCGCCGACTGCCACCTCCATGTCGTCTAAGGCCGCGCGCGAAAACCCCAACTTCTGCGCGGTTTTGCGGATACGCTCTCGCGCCACGCCAGCATTCTGAGGACTAGCGGTTATTTCAAATTGTTGGTCTTGCTCGGTCACGCTTGAATCCTTGCACCGCGCATCGGCGCGCGGCGTGCTTCTATCCCTTGCCTGCCGTTAATAAAGAGCAATACCCGGTGGGGTAGGCTCCTAAACGCGTGCTGGCTTGCTGCGCGCTCGGTCCAAGCAGACACGAGCATACTTTGTGCCATCTTGTGCAGTTCCAAAATCTTCGGGAAAGCAGCAGCGCGGGAAAAGTGAAAACGCGTGTTTTTACCGGGTTTTCCCTCTCGGCGCGGCGGCGTTTTTCTCGCTTTCCAAGCCATGACCAACGACGGACGGTTTTGTTCCGTCGCTGCAATGCGCTCAAAACGCCGGGGAAACGCGCAGGCAATGCCATAGAAAACAAGGCCCGCGCGGGGAAACCAGGCGATTGACAAAGGCAAGTGCGGGAACGGTATAATGCCATGTATTGTTCTAGTGTTTTAGTCAACAAAGCCGATATGCGGGGTAGAGAGAGCAACCATGAGCGAGATTAAGCTGACCAAAGAAGAGCGTTTCAAGCAGGAAAAGGCTGGGCTGGATGTTTACAACGACATCTTGCGCTATGCCAAAACCGGCTTTGACACGATTGAAGCCGGCGACTTCATGCGCTTTAAGTGGTACGGGGTGTATCAGCAGCGGCCCAACGAGGGGCGGTTTATGATGCGCATTAAGGTGCCCGGCGGACGGCTCACGTCGGTGCAGATGCGCACCCTGGCCGATTTGGCCCGCGAGTATGCGCGGGGCATCGGCGACATCACCACCCGGCAGACCATCCAGTTCCACTGGCTGACCATTGACCAAATCCCGACAATCCTGGACCGGCTGGACGCAGTGGGTCTGACCACGGCGGGCGCGTGCGGCGACATCACGCGCAACCTCACTTCGTCTCCGGCAGCAGGCTTTGATCCCACCGAGATTGTGGACACGCGCCCCGTGGTTGATGCTATTCAGGCGTTCTTTCACATGAACAAGGACTTCGGGGATTTGCCGCGCAAGTTTAAGATTGCCGTGGAAGGCTCGCCCATCCAAAGCACCGTGCCCCAGATTAACGATGCGGCTTTGGTGGCCTACAAGCGCCCTTCAGACGGCGTGGCAGGCTTTCACTTCTTGGTGGGCGGCGGCTTGTCGCTCCAGCCGCACCTGGGCAAGCAGCTGGATATTTTCGTGCCTGCCACTGAGCTGGACAAGATTGTGGACGTGATGCGCGCCATCGCCATCTGCTACCGCGACGCGGACCAATTGCGCGCCAAGCGCACCCGCGCCCGCTTGAAGTATTTGATGGATGAATGGGGGCCGGCAAAGTTTACGCAGGAAGTGCGCGCCCTGCTGGACTGGACGCCTGGGCCTGCCGCACCCGGCTTTGAGTTCAGCGACGAGACATTCCGCGACCACATTGGCGTGAACGCCCAAAGCCAGCCGGGTTTGCACTGGATTGGCCTGTGCGTCCTCGTAGGCCGCATGACGGATGCCCAGATGCAGGCCGCCGCCGAGATTGCCGAAACCTATGGCAATGGCGAATTGCGGCTCACTAATGTGCAGAACATGCTCATTCCCAACATCCCGACGGCTAATTTGGAAGCCGCTAAAGAAGCCTTGGCAGCCGCAGGCTTCGCGTGGGACGTGCCCAATATCCGGCGCGGCGTCATGGCCTGCACGGGCATTGAGTTCTGCAACCTGGCGATTACCGAAACCAAGCAGCGCGCTAAAGACATCACCGCCTATTTGGAGACGGTTCACCCAAACCCTTACGAGCGCGGCCTGAAGATCAGCATGAACGGCTGCCCGAACTCGTGCGCGCAGCACCATGTCGGCGACGTCGGCTTGCAGGGCTGCCTGGCCCGCCGCGAGGACGGCACGCAGGTGGAAGCCTACGACCTGCACCTGGGCGGCGACCTGGGCGCGCACGCGTCGTTCACGCGGGCCATCCACCGCAAGGTGCCCGCCGACCAGGTGCAGTATGCCATCTCCAACGTCATCTCGCGTTTCCAGGAGACGCGCGAGGGCGAGGAGCGCTTTGCGCAGTGGGCGCACCGCCATACCAACGAGGAATTGGATGCGTTTCTCGGCGTGGAAACAATCGTGGGGGCACCTGACCTGCCCGCCAGCGCCAAGACAGAACTCGCGGCTGTTTAACAAAGCGCAAGGCAAGACGCCCGGCATCTGCCGGGCGTCTTTTTTGCGTGCAGACCCACTCACAAGCGCGGGTTTGTCGGCTTACAAGCGCGGGTCGGTCGGCTCGGACTCAAGTGCCAAGACGCCAAAGGCGCATTCATGCACCTGGTGCAAAGGCGCGTGCGCGGCGAACCGCTCCAAGCCTTCCAGGCCCAAAGCGAACTCGCGCAGAGCCAGGGCGCGCTTGCCATGCAGGCCGCGCGCCCGCAGCCTATCCATGTTTTCGGGCAGGGTGTATTCTGGCCCGTAGATAATGCGCAGGTATTCCCGGCCACGGCATTTCACGGCGGGCTGAGCCAGCCCCTTTTTGCCGTGCGCCACAAATGCCAAGGGCTTGACCACCATGCCCTCGGCGCTCTGCGCGGTCTTAGCAAGCCACCACTGCGTCCCCGCTTCCACAGACGCGGGCTGGGCCAAATTAACCACCAGATGCGCCGTAGCCCGGAACAGCGCGGGGTCGGCATCCACCAGGGCAGACAGCGCATGCAGATGCCACAGATGGTCTTTGTCGCTATGCACATGCCCTTCGGTTGCCAGCAGGTGAAACGGCGCGACCTGCACGCCCGCCAGGCCGTTTGTGGTCCAGCAGTAGGCGCGGTAGGCGTCAATGTAGGATGCAATCGCCTGCTGGCGGGCGGCTATCTCCCCGTCCGGCACGTCGATACCGCGCGCCCGCGCCTGTGCCAGCGCGTCCTGCGTGGCCGCCAAGGCCGCCGTGCCTGCCGCGCCCACCGGGGCATACTGCTCGCGCAGCAGGCCCTGCGCCTTGGCGTTCCACGGCAGGATTTCGGTGTCCAGGATCGCCCACTCGGTTTGGTGCGCATCCCAAAAGCCGGACGCGTTCATTGCGCCACGCACGCGCTCCAAAAACTCGCCATGCACGGGCGCGTCAAAAAAGCGACGCCCTGTCCGCGTGTAGCATTCCCCCGCGCTGCCGTCTGTGATGCTAAAGCGGGCCTGCGCCACGCTCGCGTTGCGGCAGACGACAACAATGGCGCGCGACCCCATGTGCTTTTCCTGGCAGATTACTTGCTCCACACCCTGCGCCGCGTAGTAGCCAAAGGCCCCGCGCGGATGCTCCAAATACTCTCCGCCCGCTTCTGTCTCGCACGGCGACATGGTGGGCGGCAGGTAGCACAGCCAGCGCGGGTCTACGGCAAAGCGGCTGACCACTTCCAGCGCGGCGGCGCTGTTTTCAGGCTGGAGAAACACATTCCCGGCCAGCCGGGTTGCCACGGTGCGCTTGCCGATAACATCCGACAGCAACAGGTCGGCTTCGGGCGAAAAGCGAGCGGCTGCCGTGCCCGTTTCCGCCTGCTCCTCGCTTGTCGCCGAGGGCAGAAATGGGCGTGCGGGCGTGGCGTACTCGCGCGCGGCGGGGACGGCCACAATCTCGCGCTCCGGCCAGCGCAGAGCGGTCAGCGCCCCGCCGAACACGCAGCCCGTGTCAATGTTGAGCGTGTTGTTGACCCACGCGGCGCTGCCTTGCGGCGTGTGCCCGTAGACCACGCTCGCCCGGCCCCGGTAGTCGGCGGCCCATTCGCGCCGAACCGGCAGGCCCGCGTCGTCTGTTTCGCCTGTAGTGTCCCCGTACAGGCAGAACTCGCGGACTTTGCCGGATGCCCGGCCCTGCAAAGGCTCAGTCAGCCCGGCATGGGCGACCACCAGTCTGCCACCGTCCAGCACGTAGTGGCTGACCAGGCTGTCCAAGAAAGGCGCTGTCGCCTGCACAAACGCCTCGCGCTCGTCGGGCGGCAGGGCGTCCACCTGCGCGGCGCTTTCGGCAAGGCCGTGCATCATTTGCACCTTTTTGCCGCGCAGCCAGCGCCCAAACTTGTCGTCATGGTTGCCGGGCACGGCCAGCGCCGTCCCGCCTTCCACCATGCGGCGCACGAGATTGACCGTGTCCACGACGCGCGGCCCCCGGTCTGCCAGGTCGCCGACAAAGAATGCCCGGCGGCCCTGCGGGTGCGCATAAACGCCCTCCGCGCCCAGCGCGTAGCCGAGTGCAGCGAGCAAAGCCTCCAGTTCCGTGGCGCAGCCGTGGATGTCGCCGATGATGTCAAACGGCCCCGTGTCGTCGCGCCGGTCGTTCCACAGCCTGGTGCGCTCCACCAGTGCCCCTTCCAGGTCTTCTTCGCGCAGGCTGTACACATACCGAAAGCCTTCGTCCCGCAGGCCGCGCAGGCTTTGGCGCAGGTCGCGGCACTGCCGCGTGATGGCGGGCGGCGGCACCTTGCGGTCGGTGCGGGCCGTGTTGCGCGCCTGGCAGGTGCGTTCGGAGACGTTGAGGGCGATGGCAACAGCAAGCACGTTCTGCGATTTCGCCAGTGCCAGGATCGCTTTGCGGGCCTGCGGCTGCACATTCGTGGCATCTACCACGACAAGCTTGCCGCGCGTCAGCCGCTTGTTTGCGACAAAGTGCAGCACGTCAAACGCATCCGGCGTGGCGGACTGGTCGGTTTGGTCGTCGGCCACCCACCCGCGCAAAGTGTCTGAAGACAGGATTTCGGTGGGCAAAAAGCGCGGCGCAGCCCAGGTGCTTTTGCCGCTCCCGCTGGCCCCGATCAGAGCGACAACGCAAAGTTCCGGGATGCTGATCTTGAAAGGGGTCGGTTCCATAGTTCTTGTTTACGTGTTAAAATAGGCTTTCTAAGGCATGACTTGGGCGTTTGGTTGGCGTTTGGAGCGCGTACCGACGACGGACGAAATTGTTCCGTCGTTGATGCGCCTTTGCAAAGGCATGGGAACGGGTGTGCTCAGGCTTTGGAATGGGCTGAGAACACAAGGGCCAACGCACATAAACGGGGCTTGTGCCGGGGGTATGAAACCCCCGGCATAAGGAGTGCACAGGGGGTGTAAAACCCCCGGCAAGTATGAAGCCACACCCTCACGGGTGTAAGACAAGCGTTTTTGGCCTCTTCTTACGCCCGCGAGGGCCGGGCTTCTCCCTTGCCGGGGGTTTCATACCCCCGGCACAAGCCTAGGCCATTGGCTTGACACACCCGGCACAAGCCTAGGCCATTGGTTCGACACCCTGGCATTGATCCTTACAAGGGGTTTCACAACCCCGATGCTTAGAGTGTGTATAGAAAGTGCGAAGAAGGCCCCCCACCCCAATAATGGGGAGCCAGAAGAAGATAGGAAAGACCAATGCCTCTAGCCTTTTCCTTTCCGCTTCTTATCATGCTCCCCATGATTGGGGCGGGGGGCCTCTTCATGGCTTTCTAGACACGCTCTTAGCCCCTGTCAAACACGGCCATCTGGGAGGGCTGGCCTTTGTCGCCGTCGGGTTCGCCGATGCCGGACAGGGCGACAGCGTAGCCGAACTGCGCGGCGACAGCCTCGGCCCACGACGCAAACTCGGCGCGGCTCCATTCAAAGCGATGGTCGCGGTGGCGCATTTTCCCCGCAGGCAGGCTAGGCCAGTGGCTGTTGTAGTCGGCATTGGGGGTGGTCACCACGACCCGGCGCGGGCGGGCATGACCGAACACGGCCCGCGCGAGAAACTCCAGCCTGCCGGGTTCAACGTGCTCAATGACTTCAATCAGGGCGGCGGCATCAAAGCCAATCAGCCGGTCGTCCCGGTACAGCAGCGAACCCTGGAGGATGCGCAGGCGCGTGTCCGTGTCGCGGTCGAGGTGCAGGCGGCGCTCGGCAGCCGTTAATGCGGCGGGGGAAACATCCATGCCCACAATTTCAGTCCACTGGCGCTCGGCGCGCAGCAGGCGCAAAAGCTGGCCTTCCCCGCAGCCTAAGTCTAGCACGCGATGCCCGCCGCTTTGCTTGAGAGCGTCGGCGGCGGCTTCCAGGCGCTGGTCGTGCAGGCGCAGAGGGTGCTCCAAAGCGTCTTCTTCCGCAGAGGCAGTGGGGGCGGCAGCGTCGGTGTCCGGGGAGTCTTCGTCACCGGCGCTGTCCAGCAGGCGGGCCAGGGCATCGTCCACAAAGCGTCGCTTGTAGCGCAGGTAGCGCCGGGCAATGGCGTCTTTGTGGGGGTGTGCGCCGAGCCACGGCCCGGCATTGTCCAGCAGCTTTTGCACTTCATCCGCGCCCACGCCGTAGTGTTTCTGGTTGTCCAGCACAGGCAGCAGCACATACAGGTGGGACAGGCAATTCTGCACAGTCTGCCTGCCCCTAAGCGTGACAGCGTGCAGCGTGGACGCGCCCCATTCAGGAAACTGGGTGTCTAAGGGCAGCGGCGTGACGGCCACTTCGTAGCCCAGGGGCGCGAACATGTCCTGGATAAAGCCTGCCCCGGCATCGCAGTCCACGGCAGGCAGGGTGACGGTGAGGGGCCACAGTTCCCCCACCCGGTCAGGACGGCTGGGGCAGCGTCCGGCCAGGGCCGTGGCAAAAGCCTGCCCAATGGCGACGCTGAGGAAAGACGAGGCGACATAAGGGCGATCATTGACATACTGCGCCAGCGCAAAGCCTGTATTGCCTGCGCGGCGCACCAGACCAACCGGGTCAATTTGCAGCCACAGGGCCACGGTGCAGCGTTCGTCGGTAGCCTGGGGGTAGAAGACATGGACTGTGCCATAAGGCAGCGTATTTTGGAAGACATTGGCAGGGT
>JAABUU010003270.1_pt1 | contig 20881 bp, 27 predicted proteins | sample 5559301 | NCBI WGS metagenome assembly JAABUU01 (sample SAMN10711884, study PRJNA513360) | rock metagenome | isolation source: Antarctica rocks | place: Antarctica: Victoria Land, Richard Nunatak white | reverse complement strand
GGGGGCCCCCCCCCCCCCCCCCCCCCCCCCCCGGGGCGTGGCAGCATTCTCTCGCTGCCGTGCAAGCCGAGCCACAGGTCACCTCCGTGCAGGCTGGCTACATGTCTAGGAGCCCTGCCACGAGCCACCGATGCCTCGTTAGGCCCGCGCACGGCGGGGCGCGCGCCTCGGACAGGGGCCGGCTGGCGCTGAGCGCCAGCTCCTCCGCCTCGTCAAAGGTCAGGTCCGCAAACAGCGCGTTGAGGTCCACCTCGGCGTCCTCCGCGAGCTCCCCGGCGTCCTCGCCGACCTGCCGCGTGCGCGCGCGCGGGCCGCGTGAGGCCGGCCGCGCGCGCAGCCGGGCGCCGCGGCGGGCTTGCAGGCGCCGCGCGCATCGTTCCCAGGCTGACTCCCGCCGACTCATGCGCCTGCTGCATGCACACATGCTTGCATGCGCATGCGGCAGCAGAAGCCAATTTGCGCCTCCCGCGGAAGCAGCCATGGCCGTGTGTGGCACAAAGCAAACAGTGAACGCAGGCGACGCCATGCGATGCTGACACACAGCCGACCGTGCTGGAACGCGCCCCAAGGCGCCTCAGGAGGGCGCGGCCCGCCTGCCCGCACGCCCGCCCGCCCGGGCCGACAGCGCGGGGCCGCGGCACGCCGTGCCTGGAACAGGTGTGCCAGGCGCAGCAGCACGGTGCCGTTGCGCTCGGCCTTGAGCGTCGTCAGCGCGACGTTGCGCGGCAGGCCGCCGCGGTCCGCCATGAAGGTGTGCCCGGGCATATCGATGGGCACCGGCGGGTCGCCGCCCGGCCGGCGCGCGCCCGCGTCGCGCAGCGCGCGCCCGCCGGCCGCGCGGCCAGCGCTCTGTGCAGCCGCAGCGGCCGGCGGGGCCGCGCGCATGTCCGGCAGGCGGCCGAAGGCGAGGATGGGCGGGTCGTTCGCGCGCTGCTGCAGCTCGCGGCGCGCGGTCGCGCCCTCCTGTGCATCCTGCAGGACGCTGGAACAGGTTTGACTTTGTCTTGCAGGAGTCTTCAAACCAAACCAAGTTCATGTAACTGTGATAGCCTGTCAGGTTTCGCCCGTGCACATGCATGGCCGCCGCTAGCCGGTCTTTAGTACACACCGCGCCGTACATGCAAAGTCAAGTCAGCGTGCAGGAGCGAGGTCATTGCATTTGCAACAAGGTGGCCTGCGTGCTTGTGCCATGCAGCAGGTCTGCGCGTGAGCAGCACGCACTCCCCCTCTACACACGGGACTGCTGAACAAGGGCCTGGAACCCCCCAGAAAAAGTTCCACGCAGAGCGGCGCGCCTGCAGGAGCACGCGGTGCACGCCGCGCGCGATGAGGCCGGCGCAGGCGCAGTCCCGGCAGCCGCACTCCGTCTCGTTGAGCGCCTCGGCCACGCCGCGCTGGTCGTCCAGCAGCGTGCGCCGGTGCAGCATGAGCTCCAGCGCGCCAGCCGCCAGGCTGGCGCCGCCCTGCGCGCGGTCGGGGACCACCGCCAGCGCGCCCGCGCCCGGCTCCTGCGCGCCGCACAGCCAGCGCCGTCATGCGGCGGCCCCGGTTGCGGCGACGCGCTTTGGTGCCATCGCTGTGGTGCCAGGGAACACACTGACACTGCATGCGTGACGAGCAGCGTCCCTTGGTCGCAGAGGTCATTTGGTACAGCTACTTGTATAGCTGCTGCGCGGAGCAGCTTCAGACGCCCTGATCCCTGGGTGGCAGTCTCCTTTGGTGCAGCTGCGGGTGCAGACGCTGGGCGCAGCGACTTTGGACGCCCTGGCCAGGCGGGCAGCGGCGCGCCTCAATGTAGATGGCGGCGGTCACGGGGTAGAAGTTGCCGGCGACCGGCTCGGTCACTTCGAGCTGCCAGGTGGGCCGCGCGTCGCGCGTGCGCCGCAGCATCTCGCGCCCGTTGGAGTCCGTGTAGAATTCGCGTCCTGCTGACACGCACCCCGCGGCTGTCGACACTGTTCACGCTACAAGCCCAGTCTCAAAGCACATAAGCACACAAGGAGATAGCTCTGCACGCCATACTGAGATGTGCCGTCGCACAAGGGTCTGATGCAGGCCGCGCTTGGTGAGCCTTCAGCTTCCCGACAAGTTGCGCCCCTGAAGGGTGTGGGGCAGGTGCGCTCAGCAGAGGCTGAGGTGGGCGGCGGCGGCAGGCGCGCCCGAGGCGAGCATGGTCTCGTAGCGCAGCACCAGCTCGCGCCCGCGCCCGTCCTTGAAGGGCAGCGGGCTGGCCGTCCACTCCACCTCCAGGTCGGCCGCGCCGCGCCAGATGCGCGTCGTCACTGCCGCCCAGTCCAGGAACTCCTGCGCGCGCGGCGGGCGCCTTGCTCGCCACGGCAGCGCGGGTCGCCGCTCGCGCGCGCTGTCATGTGCATGTCCATGACTGCCAGCTGCAGCTCCAAATCTTGGCACAGAGTATCATCCCTGAAAGGACCTTCTTTGTCTGCAGCAGGACTGTTCACACATGGCTCAAAGCGCTATGCAGCAACTGCCACAGGGACATGCATCCTTGCCATGCTCGGGCACTGGCTGACAACTACATGCAGAAGCCTTCATATGATTGCAGAACGGACGGGTCCACTGCCAAGCTGAGGACGGGGAAGCTCCAGTGCATCGCCGACCAAAGCGCTTCAGGCCACTGCCTCAAGAACATCAAGTGCTTCGTCGGAAAGGCTTGCTGAGAGGCCAGGCGGCCCGCGCCGCACCTGGTGGACCTCGGTCAGCAGCGGCCCCTCCACGATGCGCACGTGCGCCGGCGCGCCGCTGCCGAACTCGCCGTTGGGCCGGAAGATGTACGCGCCGCTGGCCGGCGCGGACGTGTTGCTGGGCGGCGGGCCCTTCTCGTCGCTGGAATTGTACCATACCTGCGGGTGCGGGCCATGAGATCACAGGCTTAACATAGGGTTAGGGGATGGGTCAGGGCACGCTCAGAGCCATGCGGCAGCCCCGCATGCTTTGACCGCGCGCGCTAGTACACTCATGTGAAGGCGCATCTGCAGTGACCGCACCCTGGCACAACACAGCACAGCATCCCCAGCTCCTGGACCGCTGTCGGGTGGTGCCACGCACGGCGCTGGTGCTGAGCTCGGTCGCCATGCCGCCGGAGCGCAGCGCCACCACGCGCCCGCTCGCAGCCTCCAGCGACAGCGCCAGGCCGCCGTAGCCCAGGGTCAGCCGCCCGTCCGGCCCGAGGCCGGCGCCCACGCCCGCCAGGCCCGGCGCGCTGCCGCTGCCGGGCGCCCACTCGACGACGCGCGACGCCGCGGCCGGCGCGCCCCTGCGCGTGCCGCACCCTGCCCCAGGGTCCAGGGCGTCCCCAACGCCCGGCTGCTCCCGCCCGCCGGGGCGCGCGAGGAGCGGGCGGGCGCCGTCGCGCGGCTGCGCCCGGGCCGCGTCGGCGTCCGCATCGTCGCAGGGCTCCAGCGAGTAGGTGACGTAGCCGAGCGGCGGCAGCGCCGCCAGGAACGCCAGCTCGTGCGAAGCGGCCGCCGCGGGGTCCGGCAGCGCATCGGCGGCCGCCAGCGCGGCCTGCAGCCTGCACGTCGCGGCGCTGGCCGGCAGCAGCTGCGCGGGCACGGGCGCGCCGGTATCGTCTGCGCGCGGGCGCAAGCTAGCCTGGTCAGCCACTGTCTGCATCCAGGGTTACGCATGCTCTGCCGTCGAGCTGACACAGAGTCTTGCCGAGTAGGAATGTGTACCTGTCAAAGCAGCATGACTCTTTTCACAAGGGCCAAGGCGGGAGCACTGGATGGTCTGAAACGACACCGGTCAAGTGAATGCGCCTGATTGGCAGCAAGGCGCGCCTGTGATGGCCCACTTGCTGGCGGCCTCCAGGCTGACCGGCACGCGCACGCCCTCCGCGCGCGGCCAGCCGAGCGGGTTGTATACGGCCACGGCCAGCCCACGCCCCGACCGCGTCAGCGCCACGCTCGGCCCGCACACGCTCGCGTTTAGCAGCGCGCACGTCTGCAGCCGCGGCGCGCCGCGCTCGCCGGCGCCGGCGGCGCGCTCCGCAGGTGCGCCGGCCGCCGCGGCGCTGGCGGCGGGTGCGGCATCGTCGTCGGGGGCGTCCCGGTCGTAAACGAGGTCGGCCAGCGCGCTGGTCAGCAGCGAGCTGGCTTCCGCCCAGCCTGCGGCGGCACACGGCGCGCCTTCCTGAGCCAGGGCCGCGCCCAGCCCTCCCGTGGCTGGAGCTGTGCGCATGCGGCCGGCCAAGCGCCTGCTGGCAGCCGACCACACGGCTGCGCAGCCAGGGCATGCACGCAATGCGAAGGCCTGGGCGCTGAGCTGCCATCACGGAGAGCTGTGCAGGTGAGAAGCTCGACATGTGCACCGAACAGTTCTTGACTGGCAGGCAGGCAGCTGCTGCCTGAATGCCAGCCGCTCTTCGGCGCGCAGCCGGCAGGAGGCCGCACAGCGTGTCTGGCAGACCAGGCTAAAGCAGTGGCGTGCAGCCTGCCACGCAGCCTCTGCCGCGCTTATGCGGCGCTCCCTGCCTCCACACGCCGCGGGCGCGCGCGCCGCCCGGCATGACACCGCGCGCGCGCACCCCGGGCCAGGCGGCGGTGGTAGTCGTTGGCCACGTGCTGCTTCTCGGTGCCGGTGATGGCGTCGTGGTGCTGCAGCAGCGAGACGGCCGCCTCCAGCGCGTCCGTGCCGGGCGCGGCCGCGCCCCCCGCCCTATCGGGGTCAGGGACGGCCGGCGGCGCCAGCAGCTCCAGCTGGCGCGCGGCCTGCAGGAAGGCGGTGCCCTCGCGGATGAAGCCCTTGGACGTCGGGCGGCTGGTGAAGTACCCTGCGCGCCGCGCTCGGTTTGGGCGGCGTTCGCAGCTACCCTGTAGCTCAACAAAGATCACTTGACGCTGAACATTTCACATATGTGCATACATGCATAGCAGACTGTGGAGAACCCGCGAGGTCTCTTGAGCGCGCTAGCGGATACGAGCTCCAGCCGACTGCAAGCCACCCGGTGACCTGACTCCCGTCCAACGCACTCACAGCTCGGCGGCGCCGCATCAGGAGCACGCGCTGCGGGCTGGGCGCGCGGCGCGGGCGCGCGCGCGCCGGTCCAGTAGCAGGTGGGGCAGTCGGCGTAGGGGAAGAAGTCGTCAGTCTTTAGCGGCCAGGAGAGGTTGTAGGCGTGCTTGGCGGCCGTGTACGCGGCCGGCGAGGAGTAGAAGACGTTGACGCGCCCGTCCAGGTTGGCGTGGTGCACCAGCTTGTCCAGGTTCTTGAACCTGGCGCGCCCGCGCTGGACAGGGTCGGAGACCGCGCACGGCAACCGCAAGCGGGGTAAATGGTAGGTTTAGGATAGAGTAGGGGTAAGGCAGGGCATAGGGTGGGATAGAGACCGCTCAGCGCCGGCTTGCGTACTTCAAGTACAAAGGCACAAGCCTGCGACACCTGCTAAACAGTCTGCCTAGGCGTAGCTTCCACCAGGTTGGCCAGCCACATGCGCCCCCGGTGGCCGCGCCCGACAGCATGCCGAGCCCGCGATCACGCCCTCCTGAGGCGCCCCGGCCGAGCGAGCGCGCAGCCGGCCACGGGGCTGCCCCGCGCCGCACCAGACAAACGCGTTGGAGTACTGGAAGTCTGTGCCCATGGTGAGCATGATGTCGTTGCCGCGCGTGACGTTGGCCAGCTCGCGGCAGGCCTTCACGAAGTCGTCCATGCGTGCGGCCACGTTGTACTCGTCCAGGCACACGTCGTCCTGGATGGGCGCGTCCTGGGAGCCCCAGTCCCAGTTGAAGAAGGTGGGCGGGCCGTACGTGCCTGCGCGCGCCGGCCCCTGTGAGCAGCCTGCCGGCCTGTGAGCAGCCTGCCAGCCGGCGGGCAGCCGGCCAGCCTGCGCGCGCCGCCCTCCCTGAGCAGCCTGCCAGCCTATGAGCAGCCTGCCAGCCTGCGAGCAGCCCGCCAGCCTGTGAGCAGCCGGCAAGCCTGTAAGCAGCCGGCTGGCAGGCGTTCGTCCGGGCGTGGATGCGGGCCGAGCTGCGGCCAGTTGAGAGGAGGATTGGAGTACGAGAGTATGCGCATGCAGGCGGCGCGATGAGTGACCCTCCCCACGTTTGACACTGTTTGCAGCACGTGCGGCCCGGATGACAACAGCGCAGCTGGCACGCAGTGGCACCCTGTGCGCGCGCCGCGGCGGCGGCCGCACCGGTGGGCCAGTTGCTGGTGAAGACGTCGGCCTCGCTGCCGAACGAGCGCGCGCCGCGCCACAGCATCTCGAACTCCTTCCGCTCGCGCCGCTTGGCCATGTCCTGCAGCGCAGCACTGCGAGTGGCTGCACCTGATCAGGCAGAGCTCAGGACTCACCTTGATCAGGATCCAGCCTGTTGAGGTAGAGCTCAGGACATGCCTTCATAAGAAGTGAGACACATGCTTCGCCCAAACGTGTGCATATGTGCCACCCCAAATCTGAGCCACTCTCAACCACGCCGCTGCGCGGTGCACCGCGCCTGGTAGTCCGCGCGGCCGAAGAACAGCGAGTCGAAGCCGAGCAGGCCGGACAGGAGCGACGCCTGCGTGGCTGAGTGACCGAAGGGGTCCACCTGCGTAACATGTTTTGGCAGTTACATGCATGTCAACTGTACAACACATGCAGGTCGTCTGTACTTGTGGCAGTCCATGTCACGGACGCGGGCAGAGGCAGCAGTGCGCAGCATATGTATTGTGGTCATGTACGAGTGACGTCACAGCGAGGCGCCGCGCCTGCCAGCCAACAGTGGGCGTGTAGTTGAACACGTCCTGCAGGAACTGGTGCCCGCGCGTCGTCTGGTCGATCATCGCCACGTAGTGCGCCGCGGCCTCGTCGTGCTGTTCGAGCACCAAGGCATGTGTAATACAGCAGCGTCAGGGCTTTGCAGCAGTAGTTGCTGTACGATGATAGTTTTTGTCACCAGCATGTACCACCATGGTGTAGCAAACCTATATGCTTCGCTAGACTTTTTTAGGTGCATCTTCAGATTCACACATACCATATCAAGGCTCAATACAAGCTCCCATGGTTCACCAGGCAGCACTTGCACACATGCACACGCACAAACGACATGCTTATGCATTTGTAAAAGTAGCAATGAGTGATGGACAACTGCGCTCACCTGGACCCAGCCGCCGTTGACAAAGCCGAGCTGGCCGTCGGCCACCAGGCGCTTGACCAGCGCCTGCGTGCGCTCGGTCTGCTCCGCCCACCAGCGCGTGAAGAACGCCTGTGCATGCATGCACAGTCATGTAAATGCATATTGCACCGCACAAAGGTGGAAAACATGCAAATGCAAAAGACATGCAGATGAAAAGGGATGCTGCGCTGTTGGTGCGCATGAGCACCAAGCAAACATAGATGCACAGGGGGCCTGTGTTGCTCAAGCACAAAAACGATGTTGTTGCTGCTCAGGAAGAGGGCACTCGCCATCTCTGCATACACGAACGTGCGGTCGGGGTTGGCCGCGAGCGCCGCGACCACCGTGTCCAGGATGTACTGCACTCCTGCGAGCTGCGCACGCCAGCCAAGCCTCAGCAGGGATGCTCTTCATACTTGCCAACACGACAGAGACGCCATGCCATGCAGCGTAAAGAGCGTGCAACCGGCGTACCTGTATGTTCTGATTGGAGCCATAGTAGTACTGGTCAATGGTCTTCAGCCAGCCGACATCGTCATGTGTGTGCGCCACTATGTGCACGTTGAGGACGTCGTCGCTCCTGCGTGCATTTGCAGAGGTATTGCTTGACAACGATGGACTGAGCTGGAAAACATTGCTTGCATTAGATAGCGTATGTCCTGCAGCAGTGAACTGTACCTGGATGAGCTGGTGTTGTAGCGCGGCAAGCATTGCTGAGCAGTGGCGCAAGCCAGGAGCAAGCATGCTATGGCATGCTGACACATGGCTGGGAGCGCTAGCCTCTTCATGTTTATAGCCGGCCTTCACCAGACAAGCCGCCTAGCTAGTTGGGCGTGCTCCCAGCTATCTAAATGTCTCCCAGCCCCTGAAGCACGTCAGTCTACCGCGAGCAGATGCTCTCGAGTGGGGCTTGCCGCCGTTGCACGAGCGGCGGGGCTTTCTGACTGCGCGAGCTCGGCAGATGGTTCCCACACCTGGTCACACAGAGGAGCACGCCCATGGCGAAGAAGGGTGCCGCCCAGCAAGGCAGCGGCGCCAAGCGCCCAAAGCGGCTCAGCTATGAGGAGCGGCAGCGGGTGGGTGGCTGCGCCATTCACTTTTGCAGCATTGCCGTACCTGCTTTGGAGCTCACCATCTGTGTGCCTGCAGGTCGCGGAGCTCGAGGAGTGGCTCTTTCCGGGCGGCAGCACCACCGCAGGGCCGGACGAGGGCGGCGCTGCTCAGCACATCGCCAACCTCGTTCTGCAGGCGAGCATGCTCGCTGTCCAACGTGCCAAGCCGTGAAGCCCGTCCTTGGCAGGTACATTCCCATCCAGGCGCGCACGCTGCTCCTCGACGCGCCCGCTGCTGGGGCCAGGAGGCTGGGCGCGGCGGCGCGGAGGCTGCCGACGCGGGCGAGGACGAGGACGCGGACGCGGCGGCGCTCGTGTGGGAGGACCGCACCGGCGCCACGCCGGCTCTGGCGCAGCGGCCCGACGACGCCGACGCCGACGCCGACGCCGAGCCCGCCAGCTCGGCCGACGGGGAGGCGGCGGGCGCACCGCGCTACGACTCCAGCGAGGACGGGGATACGGACGAGGACAGGGGCGGCGCAGGCAGCGCGTCGGGGGGCGGCAAAATGAGCCTCGACGCCAGCGAGGAGGAGGAAGCGGGCGAGGGCGCTGCGGCCACAGCGGCCGCGCCGGGGCCCCGTGCGGACGAGCAGCCTGGCGCGGGAGCTGACGGCGACGAGCGCCTGGATGGCCCGCGTGCCGCTTGGGAGGACCGCGCGGGCGGCGGCGGCGGCGCGGCGCCCGCGGCGCGGCGGCCGGTGTGGGAGGACCCCGACGACGCCAGCCAGGCCGTCAACGTGGCCGGCCGCAACCGCCTGCGCAAGCTGCGCCGCAGCGAGGACGAGGGCGTGCTGACGGGTGCGCGAGCGCCGTCCGCGGCGTGCGCTCACTGCGCTCGCCGTCCGGGCTGCTGCGGCACTGCTGCGGTGTGTGCTGGCGCGTGGCAGAGGGCGCTGGGCGGCGACTCGGGGCGGTGAGGCGCGGCCGGCGGCGGCGCGCAGGTGCCGAGTATGAGGCGCGCCTGCGGCAGCAGCACGCGCGGCTCAACCCGCGGACGGGCTGGGCGGCCGCGGGGGGCGCGCGCAAGCGGCGGCGGCGCGGCTTTGGCGGCGACAGCGACTCCGACGAGGACGAGTGCGCGCCCGCGCCGCCCCATGTTTCTTAACTTTGCAGCAGCTGATGCTGCCGAGCGGCGCGCGGACGTCAGTCAGTTGGCACCTGTGCAGGGCTGTCGGGGAGCGGCCCGCATGTCTCTGCCACTATCCGGCACGCTCAAGAGCCTGGCAGTCTCTTCAGGAGGAAGAGGGGTATGAAGTGCGCTGCGCTGACTCAGTGAGGCGGAGCACAGGCAGCCTGTGGCGGGGCTGCTGGCGAGCGCGGGCCCGCTCCTGGCCAAGCGGGGCGCCGTCCTGCCCGCCGGCCAGCTGGAGACCACGCGGCTCCGCGACGCCAACCAGGTGGGCCCTCAAGCCAAGGCGCGGGCGCAGTCAAGCGGGGGATCGAGGCTGCCGGTGGTGCCCATCTGGAGCGCCGAGGGACAGGGCGCGGGAGAGCGTGCGTCAACAGGCGCGGGGCTGCTGATGGCGCGGCATCCTGCATCTGAACAATGTGGGAACAGTGGGCGGGGCGCAGGTTGAGACATCAGAATTGTGCCTAGGAGGGGTAGAGCCGGCACGCAAATCTGCTCTGCCGCACACTGCAGCCACCAGGCGCCGCCGCTCGGCACCGGAGAGTGACGTGTGTGACTGCGCGGCAGGCGGAGCCGAGCCGCGCGGTGGTGCGCAGCATCGACTGGCACCCCGACGGCCAGGTGCTGCTGACGGCCGGCCTGGACAAGCGCCTGCGCTTCTTCCAGGCGCGCCGCCCCGCCGCGCAGCGCGCGCACAGTGTCCCGGAGCCTGACAGGCGCGCGCGCGAGGTGGGGCACCATATGCTTACGGGAGGGGCTCCCCCGCAGCCGTCGCTGCTCACTAATTTGGAAGCCCAGGCGCGGCTGCGTGAGGCCGCGTGCCTGCCGCGGGCGCCAGGTGGACGGCGTGCGCAACCCCAAGGTGCAGAGCATCTTCTTCGAGGACATGCCCATCCACCAGGCCGCCTTTGCGTCGGGCGGCAGCCACGTGCGCGCCCGCGCGCCGCCGCGTGCCGGATGGGGCCAGGGTTGCGGGCTGCCGGCGCATGCGCAGCGCGGGCGACTGCCGCATGAAAAGACCTGTGTGTGCGGCACTGGGCATGGCAGGCATTGGATGCGCGGTGTGCAGTCAGTCTGAACCTCTGTGGCAGGCGGTGCGCGCCCGCGGGCGCTCTTGACCTAACCCTACCCTGACGCAGCGCCGCACCGCGGCTCGGCGCAGGTGGTCGCGGCCGGCCGCCGGAAGCACTTTTACGTGTTTGACCTGGCCGCCGCGGCGGTAGAGCGCGTGGCCGGCCTGACCGGCCGGACCGAGCGCAGCCTGGAGACGTTTGCGGCGTGCGCGTCGGCGGACAACCCGCTCGTCGCCTTCCTGGGCAACCAGGGCTGCGTGCCGCTGGTCAGCCTGCGCTCGCGGCAGTGCGTCGGCGCGCTCAAGATGGCCGGCACCGCACGCGCCGCCGCGTTCAGCGCCGACGGCGCGCAGCTGCTGACCTCAGGCGCGCGTCGGCTCCTGTCCATGTTGACTCCTCTCCTCCGCTCTGCAAAGCTCCTTCTTCGCTGTGAGCTGCATACCAGCCTGGCCTTCAAGTCTGCCTGGCATGTCTGCCGCTGGTGGCTGCCGCACTTTGCGCTTGGCCGGCCGGTGGGGCCACGACGTGCCGCTCGCATGCTGAGGAGGTGCGGAAGTGACTTGCATGACTGCCGACGGCCGCCCTGCCCCCATGGAGCCTGCGGCGCGAGTCGACGGGCGCCCAGCGGCGCAGGCGGCGACGGCGTGGTGCACACGTGGGACATGCGCACGCGCACCTGCCTGCGCCGCGACGTCGACGAGGGCTGCCTCACGGCGACCGCGCTCGCCGCGGCGCCCAGCGGGCGCCTGTTCGCTGCCGGCGCCGACAGCGGCGTCGTGAACGTGTACAGCCGCGGCCCCGGCGCCGAAGCGGCAGGCGCCGCGGCAGAGCGCGGCCCCGGCGCAAACCTTGTGCCCAGCAAGCTGCGGCGCCCGTGCGCGGCGCGCCAGGCGCCGCCGCTGCGTGCGCTGACCAATCTGACCACGACCATTGACACGCTCGCGTTCAGCCCCGACTCGCAGGCGCGCCACCGCGGTGCCGCGCGCTCTCGCTGGCCCCGGCGCCGCGCGCGCGCGATCCGCACCGCTGCTCTGCCCGCTGTCACCGCGGCCCTGCCTTCCATGCACACTGCTAGAGAGACCCAAAGGCATACCCTATCTCCCTCCGGCAAGCCCCGCGGGCCGCGCCGGCACGCGCAGATGCTGGCCATGGCGTCGCGGATGAAGCGCGACGCGCTGCGGTTGGTGCACGTGCCCTCGCTGACGGTGTTCGCCAACTGGCCGACCTCGCGCACACCCCTGGGGCACGTGCACAGCGCCGCGTTCAGCCCCGGAGGCGGCTTCCTGGCGATCGGCAACGCCAAGGGGCGCGTGCTGCTGTACCGGCTGCACCACTACGCCGCAGCGTAGGGCAGTTCGATGTGAAGGTCCTATGAAACATTGCATCGACGGCACAAGTGGGGGCTTGTGCGTTGCCGCTGACGGCCCGCACGGCAGGCCGTCTGCTTAGGTGGGAGTGCTGTCCATGTGGTAGTTGTGCTGGTAGCTTCGCGGAGCGGTTGTGTCTTAAAGGGTTTCTGTCAGACGCAGCGACGTGTGCGGCGCTGCACCCTGCCTGCGAGCCGCGTGTTGTGCCATGCAATTTAGCTTTTATTTCTACCCCTGAACAGTGGCTTATGTCCAGGGCCAGATAGGTGGTATGCTGCCACACATGCATCGCAACAGAGGCACACGGAGCTGTAAGAGCGTCCCTGAAGGGCTGTTGCATGACAGCCCTGCTTTTGCGAGCAATGATGATGCATGTGCTTCACACAGCAGCACGGACCAATGACAGACAAAGGCACACAGCTCTGCGGTTGTTGATCACCCCCCAGCAAAAAGCACGCACACATTTATCTGTGTTCTTCCAGAACCCAGTGTTCTTCCAGAACCCATGATATGCATCTGTTCTACAGTCACTTTTAGCTCTCTGTTCTCTGCACCATGCAGATTGTTCAACACACCGCAGCAAGCTCAAAGCACACCATTCCAGGTCTGAGCCTGGCAAGAGTCAGCTGCTCTAAAGGCGCACGCCATTCATGACTCAAGGCGAGCTCCCCCAGCGCCATGCCGTGCCACTGCAGCGGCTGCGCACGCGGGCGGCGCCGCGAGGCGCGCCCCTGCCGCGCAGCCGCCCCCGCACGCCCAGCGCAGCGAACGCCTACGCGGGCATGGGCGGCGGCGGCGGCGCGCCCTCGTCCACCTGCGCCGCCCAGCCGCCGTAGCCGCCGCCGTTCGCATAAGCGGCCCCGTGCGCCCCCGCCGCGCCGCTGCCCGCCGCGGCCGCCTGCCGCTCGTGCGCCTGCACCTGCGCGGACGCTATCTGGCGCGCGCGCGCGGCCGCAGCGCCCGGGTCCGCGGTCGGGGCGGGCGGCCCCGGCGGGGCGCCCACGGCGCCGCCCGCAGGCTGCCCCGCCGCGCCGTGCGGCGCGGCAGCCCCGTACGCGCCGCCGCCGCCCGCGCCAGGCCAGGCGCCCTGCGGCGGCTGCCAGCCGCCGGCCGCGGCCGCCCACGCGCCCTGCGGCGGCGCCGGCGCGTCCCCGGGCTGCGCGCGCGCTCGGGCAATCAGATCAACTGCACCGCTCAAGAAAGGCGCTGCGCTGCAGCTCGGCCAGAACATGCAGGTGTGCGGCAGGACCAGCCAAATGTTGCTGATGTGTGGCCGCACGCTAAGCTGGCGGCTTGGACCCTACAGCATGGAGCACGTGCAACACCACGCTGGTCCAGAACCCCCACGCACTCTTTTCTCAAGCACTCACCCTGCCCGCCGCGACAATCATCAGCACACAGGAGACAGAGCCCTGCGCGGGCCTGCAGGACTTCCAGACGCCTGACTTGACGTCACTGGCCATGGCTCCCCTCGCCAGCTGACAAAAAAGCTACCCGGGAATCGGGCTGCACCTGCGCCGCGCTCTGCCAGCCGCCATACGCCGCAGCCGGGTACGCGGCCGCGGCCGCGGCCGCCCAGCTCGCTGCTATGTGGTTCTGCTGCGCCGCGGCGGCCGCGCCGTACACGGACGGGGCGCCCCCGTAGGCGCCGTACGCCGGCGCGGCCGCGGGCGCGGCCGAATGCGCTGGCGCGCGCGCCGCGGCCGGCGCGGCCGGCGCCGTCGCGGACGGCCCCGCGACCGACGGTTGAGCCTTGAACGCGCGGATGATGTGCTCCACGGTCCGGTGCGTCTGCGCGCCCGGCGCACGCTTGCTGGCAGCAACTGCAGCATTTCGCAAGGACAGGCATTAGCATGTTTATGGCCCAAGAAGCACTCAGGCGGCCTTCCTCACCCTGCACAAGCAGAGGCTCGCGGCAGAGCCAGATCGCCATCCAACAATGGCCTCTTGGCTAGCATGCTCAGAGCCCCTCCTGTGACAAGCCCTTAGCAGCCTCCAGTCATCAGCAGGACAGGCTGCGACATGGGCCTGCCGAATGGCCGTGCCTTGCTGCACATTGCAACGAGCGCCCGGCGGGCACACAGGGGCGGCATCGCGCTCGTGGCACGCGCACGCATCTCTGGCAGCACTTGGCAGCGCCCTCACGGAGTGCAGAGTAGGGTAGGGCAGGGTAGGGCAGGGCGGCTGCGGCCGCGGGCGCGCGCCCGCTTGCGGAAGTAGAAGCCGGCGGGCGAGACCGTGAAGTACTCGCGGCGCGGCGTGCCGGCCGCGGTCGGCAGGACGGCGGCCAGGTAGAAGACGCCCGGCGCGTCGTACTTGATGCTCAGGCAGTACACGCTGGCGCCGGGGCCCAGGCGCGCGCGCTCGCCGCGCAGCTCGGCCTGCACGTCGGGCCAGTGGCCGTCGCGAAACTTGCTGCGCGCGCGCGCGGCCGCCGCGGCGTCAGGCTCCCGGGCGGCGAGTCGCGGTGCGGGCGTGGCACATGCGACAGCCCCAGCGGAGCGGGGGCTTGCGAGGCGCGCGCCGGTGCTTGGTCACGGCCTCCACGTTGCGCATGTACGGCTCGGCGTAGCGCGCGACCAGCTCGTCCAGGTCGTTGTACTCGTCGTCGCCGGCCTCTGTCATCGCGCGCGTCACCACCTGGGCGCGCGCCAGCGTGGCGCGGCCGCTCAGCACGGGAGCTGCGGCCGCTTGGCATCGTGCGCGGCTGCGAGTGAGTGCCCGCGCGGCCATGCGCCGGCGCGGGTCCACGACGGTCTGCAGCGTGACGCGCGGCGGCAATCGCCCGGCGCCTGCCACCTTGAACCAAAGGAGCGGATGGTCCCAGACGCAAGCAGCTGGCTACATGGGCGGATGTGCCGTGCGCTTGCCGCTGCGCTGGACGCTCCCTGTGCGAACGCGGCACGACCAGCGGCGCAGCGGCACGCCCGGCCGCGTGCGCTGGCACGCCCGGCCGTGTGCGGCGGCGGATGCAGGCAGCATGAGCCGGGCCAGCTGAATCGGCGATCACGGGTCGGGAGGACCGGCCGATCCGCGCCGCAGCCCTGCCGCGCACCCGCAGCGGCGTGCCGAGCTGCAGGCGCGCCGCGCCGCGGCCGCCGCCGCCGCCGCTCTTGCCCGCCTCCTGCACGTCCTGGTGCGCATAGATGGGCCCGTGCGCGCCCGCGTGCACCTGCGCGCGGCGCCGGCGGCCTCGCGCCCGGCGCTGCCAACCGCTCGCCTGCGTGGCCCCTCCCGCGCCAGCTTGCAGGCCGCCTTCGCGCCGGTGGTGCTGCCTTGCAGCGTCAGGGACGCCGGCCGGCTGCGCCCCGGGCTGCCCCTAGCAAGGCGGCCCCCCGCGCGCGTGCGCGCGGGGGCAGGCTCTGGAACGCCCAGCCAGGCAGGCTTGCGCTTTGCGCAAGTAGCGGCGTGCAGCGGCACGGACCCAAAAGGGGGGACTTGGCGGCGCAGCAAGAGTCCGCAAGACGTTCTCTGTCCGCTCTCCAGCAGCGCAGGCTGCGGCGCGGGCGGGCCACCTTGAGGCTGAGCACGAGCAGGTGCGTGCCGCGGCCGCTGGGCCGCAGCAGCGGCTCGCCCGGCGGCGCCGCGCCCAGCAGCTCCACCGCCTCCTCCGCGCTCACGTTGCGGAAATTGGGGTGCCGGATCGGCCGCGCGACAAACGTCTTGACCTTGGCGGCCGCCGCGCGCGCGGCCAGGCGCGCCGCGCGCAGCTCCTCCTCGGAAAGGACGTGGTAGAAGCGCTCCAGCTTGGCGCAGTACTCGGCCTCCCACGCGGCCTCGGCGTTCAGGTCCGCGCTCGCCGTGGTCAGGCGCACCCAGAACTCGTTGGGCGCGACCGACTTGATTCTGCCGCGCGCGGCCGCGCCGCCGTCGGCGCTCGCTGCGCGCCAGACCCGCACCCGCCGCCCCCAGCTCTCGTAGGTGATGAGCACTCAAACCCTGCTCAAAGTGCAGCATTGCAACGCAGCTACCAGGAGTAAGCACATGCCATTTTACATAGGTTGTTCACGGCACAAACCGCATGCGCACTTGCCGCGCTGCCCGGCGCAGAGCGGCGCGCGCGGGGGGCGGGGGCGCGCACCGCGCGGCCAGCGTGGCGCCCGGCTGCACGCGCTCGCGCGCATCGCTGACGCCGCCGCCGCTGGACGACAGGTCCTCCACCGCGATCGTCGCGCGCACGCCCTCCAGCTCCGGCACCTGCCGGCGCGGTTAGGGTTAGGGCCCTCTGTGAGCCACAAGCCGTGCGGCCTGCTGCGCCCATCCCAAAAATGAAAGGCGGGGCCAGTCCTGTGCCATGCGTTGGCATGCAGCTGCTCGCAAAGTGCATGCGCAGAGTGCGACAGGGCGCGCCCACGACAGACCCGCCTCCGTCTGGTGCCGGCAGGTCAGAGGCGACGCGAGGCGGGCGCCTGGCCTGGGCGGTGCGCAGGAGGTGCCGGGAGCGGCGGGCCGGGCTGCGCGCGCGCGCGCGCACCGAGCACACGACCTCGCTTGCAAACACGCGCAGCGCGACGGCGTCCACGCGCCGGCCCGGCTTCAGCGTGTCCTCGGTCTCGCCCGTCAGCATCCAGAAAACATCAGCGTCCTGCGGCAGGACCCTACCAGGGTTAGCAGCCACTTCCTGCCGGCCCTTCCTCATACTACAAGCTGTCCAACTCCTGAGCATCTCGAGCGAGACACCTGGCTTGCTTGCGCATGCCTGCCATGCCAGATGCCCGCTCCAGCCGGGTCTGGCGCATCTCTCGGCTGTCCCACAGCAGCCCTTCGCTCTGCTTGGCCCAGCAGGCACGGCAGCATACATCACCGAGCCCCGCTGGCACGGGCACGCATCATATGGCAAGGTCCTGCACCCGACCCAGCAGCTGCCTTCACAGGCAAAATTCACCGGCCCCTGGCCCCTTCGGCGCAGGCACCGCTCCCATCATTGCGTCATCGCTGTCGCCCTGGCCAGCCCGGCGCGGCGGGGCGCACGAAGGGCGCGGTGCTCTCCGGCCGCAGCTCGCCAAAGGGCGCCACCAGCTCGAAGGCCATGTCGATGATGGAGGCCAGGCGGTCCTCGGACGCGCGCGACTCGCGCTCGCGGTCCGTGCGCGTCTGGCGCAGGTACTCATTGTACGCCTGCGCCGCGCGCGCGGTCGCGTCCGCGCGGCAGAGGGCCACAGCTGGCATGCACACGTCGGGGGCGGAGCGGACGCGCGCGGGGTGTCTGACTGGGATGCATTGACGGCTGATCACAACCTTGGCGGCAAGCTCAGAGTTCTTTGGGTCACGCCGCGCCTGGGCATGTTGAGCCAACAGTAGCTCGCCACCCCACAGATATTCTAGGTTAGGGCTGTGGCCACGGCAGTGCTGCAATGCAAGGCCGAGGTCCCTCGAGGCGCATGGGAGCGCCAGGGCGCGTGCGAGCATGGCCGCGCATGCTGCAGCAGCACATAGCGCACAGTATGTTTAGCGGAAACGCATTAACACACACCAAGTAGACCAACAGGTACCCACAGGGAGCCCAGGAACACGCCGCCACGTCCAGGTGCACCGCATTGAGCAGGACATGTGAACCGTGTACGCAGGGCGCCAGACTGCGCGCGAGGAGGAGCGCCCCGGGGGCGCGCCTCCAGGTCCAGGTCCTCCACGTCGTGCGGGCGCGCCATGGCGCGCTCCAGCGCGGCGCCGCGCGCCGCGTCGCCGGCGCCCTCGCCGCGCACGCCGACCGCGCTCAGCGCCATGTCGCTCGCCGGCGCGTAGGACGAGGGGTGCACGCGCGTGTCGTCCAGCGCGTCCATCTCCGCGTTGGCCAGCGCCGGCGTGCTCGCGCGCACGCGCAGGAAGCCCGCGCAGTTGCTGCGCGCCGGGCGGGGCCGGCCCGTCAGGCCCGGTCCTGGCACGCAGGTCCTCTGATCTCCTAGCGAAATGCTGCCCGCCGAGTCTGGCGCGTCGTGCAGCAGAGCAGGGAGCGCAGCCGGGCGGGAGCGCAGCCGGGCGCCGACCCGCGTGCATGCTCACTCTCCGTCACAAGAGACATGAGGGACGGGGGTGACAGGGCTGCCGGCCGCGGCCAGGACGCGGGGTGGTTTGCACGCGGCGGCCGGCCGGCGCACCGGAACACGCAGCGGCCGAACACCGCGAGCGGCGGCTGGTCCGGGTTGTTGGGCTGGCGCCAGAGGTCGGCGCGCGCCTGCACGCCCTTCTCGCGCACGGCCGCGCGCAGCAGCGCCTGCGCCTTGCGCGGGCCCAGGCCCGCCACGAAGGCCAGCGGCGGCGCGCGCCAGGGCGTCGCGGCCGCCGCGTTGACGTCCACGCCCACCTGCGCGCGCGCGCGCGACGCGTCCCTCAGGCTCAGGCTCAGGCTCGGGCTGATGCGAGGCAGGAACTGGCAAGTGCTGTCCAGCGCGGGAGCACCTGGAGGCCGCCCCGTGACGCAACTGCCCTTCGTGATCCAATCCCAAGCAAAACTGCCTCTGCTTTGCATCATGGGCGCGCACCTCCGGCGCTGCGAGCAAACTCTGCACGCGTGCTGCGCAAGTGCAAGCTGGTGCGGAGATGCCGCGCTCGGAGCTACAGCAACAGGGCACACCACGCAGCACAGGGGCCAACGTACTAAATAATTACTTTGACTTCCCACACAACGTTTTGACGTTCCTCTCTGTATGCAGGCAGCATGCGCCAGGCTCGATGTGAGACTCTCCAGGGCGCGACGCGCGCGCGCCGGGCGCCTGCGCCGGTGGGCGCGCCTGCGCGACGGCGGTGATGACGACGCGCTCGACGGCGGCCGCCAGGTCGTCCGGCGGCAGCAGCGCCTGGAGCGGGTGCAGGTTGAGCGCGGCCACCTCGCGCCCAGGCCCGCACAGCGCAGCCAGCACCGCCAGCGGGTCCAGCGCGCCGCGGCCCAGCGCCACCTGGCATAGGGTTAGGGTTAGGCCACCTGGGCGAACAGGGGCCGCGCTCGGCTTCCCGCCATCGCCTCATACGAGCGGGCGGGACCGCCGGCCCGCGAACAGGCGGGCGCGCGGTGCTTCAGGCTTGACGCCTGCGCTGGCTGGCAGGGTAATGCGTGCAGTAGGGGCGAGGTGCAGACCCCGCGCAAGCATCTGACGCAGGGTCGAGCGGGCGCGCGGCCATGGTCGGGCGCTCGTCTCAGAAGCGCTTCGTCATCACACTGCTCAACATGGGTTATCACACTGCATGGCAACCTTCATGAACACGTTACCCTGAACGCAGGCTAGGTCCAAGGTCCCGGGCGCAAGCACTGCATGCTAGGTACCCACTAAAGATGCGCAATGCATGCACGCGACCAAAGGACCGCACCAGAGCTCCTCAGGCGGCAGCGAGGCTGCCAAAAGGTCAAGGCGCGCGCACCGCCTTGCGCACGACCGGGAGCTGGTCGGGCAGCTCGTCGAGCGCGGCCGCGCTGTCCGCCCACAGCGCGGCCACGCGCTCGTCCGCGATGCGGATGTCGATGTCGCCCGTGTCCGACCTGGGCAGCGGCGGCGGGGCTGAGCGGGCGCATGCGGCGGCACGCCCTGGGGACATTGCCAACGTGGCAAGGCACTGCATGCTGCAGGCGCCTCGCTGGGCAGCGGCGGCGCGGCCTTCGGAACCTATTTCTGCAAGACCTGGCTGCAGCGCCCGACCACATGAGTCGATGCAGAACTGGATCGACACCTGCGTCGACAATGCTCACGCGAGTGCATACCGGCACTGCACACCCCGTCCCGCGCCGCAGCCCGCGCACGCGCCGGCTAAAGCGTGGCAGGATCAGGGCAGGGCAGGGCGCGGGGCGCGAGCCGCCGCACCGCGTGAAGAAGTGCGGGATGGTCTCCAGGATGTAGTCGCGCACGGCGGTCAGGTCGGCCTTGAGCTGGCGGCAGGCCATGTTGGCGCCGCCGACCAGCAGCACGTGCGGCTTGTGCTCCAGGATGAAGTCGCGGATGCGCTCCGCGTCGCGCTTCTGCGCGCCGGGTCTGGCGCCTGAAACACTCTGCTCCGAGGTGCTCACGAGCAGGCAGCGCCTGCGCAGACTGGGCCCTGATCCATCGTCTGCCCCAGCAGCAAATATGAACTGCCGCTCGCCTTGACGTGCAAGTCTTGCGCTCAACAACGGCGCGGCAGCCACAGGATGCAGCAGCCCACGAGGCCCACAGAGCAGGGCCAGGGCTCTCCGCGCATGGCCTGCAGACCCGGATCCCACGCGCCCGCTCCGACACGGCCGTGACAGGCGCAGGGCTGGTGGAGGGCGGAGAAACGCGTTGGCGCGCGCCTTGCGGTTCTCGTCGTGGAAGAGCGGCGGGTCGTTGGGGTGCGGCGGCCGCAGCGGCCCGCTCAGCGCGCCGGCGAACATGAACGCGGCCAGCTGCCCGGCCTCGTCCAGCATGGCCAGCGCGGTGGCGGGGCTGCCGGGGCCCCAGCACGCGGCCATGACGCGCGGCCGGTCCACCACGTCCTCGCTGCGGTCCGAGTTCACCGCCTTGTACTGCGCGCGCGCGACTGGGAGCGGTCACCCACATGCACGGGGGCATCAGGCGGGTGGCTGATTTTCAAGCGACAAGCGAGGCTACCCGTCACAATGCCCGCTCGCGCTCTGCTCCTGCACTAGGTTCACAGACCCGGCCGCTGCTGATGTGCAGCGTCGGCGCCTGAATGACTGTGCCCCCGAGTCGTGCCACAGCGCGCAGCCATGATCCCCTGCGGCTTGCGCAGCGTCCCTGCGGCCTGGCGCCTTCGCCGCCTTGCGTTGCGCGCATGCGATGGGACCCTGAGCGGCGCGGCTCGTGGCCAGTGCAGGCACAAAGAGGCACGCGCAGCCTGTCACAGCAGCCAAGTGCCTCCCGACCTCTCCTCCTCCTACTCGAGACCGTTCCTGCTGCTGGAGTTGCTGCGGTTGGGGGCCCGCGCGCCTGCAGCGGCGCCTGGCGCGCGAGCGCCCAGAGCCGGTCGCCGGCCTCGGCCAGCGCGGCCTCGCGCGCGTCGGCCGCCAGCCGCCCGCGCGCCTCGCCGCCCAGCGCCGCCAGCAGCCGCTCGCACACCGCCTCCTCCAGCACCTCGCGCCGCAGCGCATTCCAGGCCTGCGCGCCGCGGCGCGGTCAGG
>JAABUU010003267.1_pt1 | contig 20889 bp, 17 predicted proteins | sample 5559301 | NCBI WGS metagenome assembly JAABUU01 (sample SAMN10711884, study PRJNA513360) | rock metagenome | isolation source: Antarctica rocks | place: Antarctica: Victoria Land, Richard Nunatak white | reverse complement strand
CAATGTAGCCAGCATTAGACTTTAACTTGAGCGACTGCACAAGAAACAGCAAAAACGTGTTTGTTCTACCACCCACACCATTGGCATAGGTTCTGGCAAGGTAATCTTCCACTTGTTGCAGAGGCTTGATAGACTCACGCGAGTAAAAAGAGATGTAAGGCGGGTTGCCGATGACGGCAGAGAAGCCGCCTTTGCCCATGATGGCGGCAAACTCCACGTTCCAATCAAACGTGTTGATGCGCAGCTGCGTCTCCACATCAAACAAAGCCCGATCCTGGTTATCGTAAAAGTCCGACCCAATCAGCGAATTGCCACACTTGATATTGGCATCCATATCCGGCAAGGCGCGCTCCTTGAACATGGACAAGTTCAAGTCTACGACCTCCGCGCTCTCCCCCTCCAGCATCTTCAGCAACAGAGACAGCTTGGTGACTTCTACTGCCTGCGCGTCAATATCCACGCCGTAGAGGCAGCCGCGCAGGATGCGCTTGCGCTCGGCGGTTGTCAAACGCCAAGCGTGGTTCGGCCCCTCGTACAGAACGGCATTCTTGCCCTTTGCGTGCTTTACGGGGCCATCTTTGACGTACCAATCCACATGCCAGTCCAGTAGAAACTGGTACGCGCCAATTAAGAAAGACCCTGACCCGCAGGCCGGGTCAAGAACGGTAATGCTGGCGGCCTGCTTGGGAGTTTTGCCTTCTACCAGCCGCCCCACAGTCTGACGCACAATGTAATCCACGATATAGGTGGGCGTGTAAAAGACGCCGCCCGCTTTGCGGACTTCCGGCTTTTCCTCCACAAGCGCATGGCCGCCATCCACGCGGATGACTTTGCCCAGGAACTGCTCGTAGACCTGCCCCAGAATGTCGGCAGGCATAACCGAGAACTCAAACGGGCTTTCTGGGTAGTACAAGGAGGCAATGATGTCCTTGAGGGGCTTATCAGCAACCTTCAGATGAGGTGTCAGAGTATCCGGGTCATCGCGTCCGGGTTCGGGCTTCAGATGGAACAAGCCGGAGTTGTAGCGGTCATCGGCATGCCGGAACAATTGCAGCAGGCGTGGGTAGACGTTTGCGCCGTTGGCGGCGGGCTGAAGCTTGTATTCGGCCTCCACGCCCCGCGCCTCGCAGATGCGCAGGAACAGGATGCGGTCAATGATGGTCTGCACCGCCCGGTTCAGGTCGCGGGGAGACAACGACGGGTTACCTTGCGTGAGCGCTTCGGCCAGCGACTTGCGCCAGCCTTCAATGGTAGCAAGGAACGCGGCATCCACGCGCTGCCGTCCGCGTAGGAGCGTAACTTCCTCTTCGGCGTAACGGTCAAACGCACCGCCTTCCACCGCCTCGCGCGAGAACCGGGAATAAAGCTCATCCCACTTTTCCAGATAGTCGGTATATTTGTAAAACTCCAAGCGTGCCTTTGTTGGGCTGTCATCTTTGGCCGGAGCGATGCGACCGTCATAAACAGCCAGTTCGTCAAACGAGCATAACAGACTGACAGGCAGGTTGGCAGTCCACGCATAGCGGCGCAGTTGATAGGCAGAGTCGCGCGAGAGATTGATGACAACCGAGGGCTTTTTGGTTTCCAGGAAGTACTTGCGCTGCCCGCCAAGCCGGAAGGAATAATCGGGGGCTTTGACGGTTCGCTCAATCTTAAGGGCATCTTCATGCACCACTTGTCGGTATGCTTCGGGCAGACCTTGGGCATTGTCCATGTCCCAGCCCAGGGCGGCAAAGAACGGGTTGACAAAATCAATGCGCGTCTGCGTCTCGTTATAGTGGGTTTGCAGGTACTGCGCACGGCTGTCCGTGAAACGCTGCACCAATTGGGTTACGCTGTCTGGAACGGGCATGAGTTGGTTTCCTTACGGGGGAGAAGCAAACGCAGTGGAACAAAGTTAGTAGTTCATAAGTCTACTATACACAGCAGGCATGAGCGAAAAAGGCGAACAGTCAAATCAGCACCGGCAGGTTTACTCCTGCACTTCTATGGTTAGGCCGGGCATGGAGGCGGGGTGCAGGATTTGCTCCGCCCCGGCGGCGAGCAGGGCATGTTGGGTGCGGGCGGGGTCGTGGGTGAGGGCGAGGATGGTGCCGCCGCCGCCTGCCCCGGCGAGCTTTGCGCCGAGTGCGCCGCTTGCCAGGGCGGCGGCAATGAGGGCTTCGTTGGCAGGCCCGCTGCCGCCCAGGTCGCGTACAACGGCATGGTTGCGGTTCATCAGGTCGGCCAATGTGTTCCAGTCGGCAGAAAGCAGGGCGCGCTTGGCGAGGCGTGCCAGATGCGCGACTTCGCGGTAGCCGTTGACGGCGGCGGGGTCGCCGGCAAGCCAGCGCTCGCGGGGCGAGGTATGCACCGAGCCGGAGTGGTGACGCACGCCGGTATGGGCGAGCAGCAGAGGCAGGTCTTGGCCGACATAGCCTGCCAGCGGCTCAATGGTGGCGAAGGGAGTGGTATTGTCCTGTGCTTGCGCACTGCTTTTACCCTGGAAGTCCATAAAGTTCAGGCTGCCGAAGACAGTCATGTAGTGGTCTTGGAAGCCGCAGACGATGCCCAGGGTGTTGTACTCAATGCGGCGTACCAGTTCAGCGGTCTGGTAGGAGTTTAGGGGCAGGCCTAGGTGGGCCAGCACGCAGCCGACCAGGGCAGCGAGAATAGCCGTGGAACCGGCGAGGCCTGCCTGCATGGGGATTTGGGTGTCGGCGGCAAGGTGAAAGCCGGGCGCGTGGCCCGGCTCCACATGGAGGGTGAGCAGGGTGGCGCGGGCGACATCCAGATAGTCCCCGCGCAGGGCTAGGTCGTCGCGGCTATGGAGAGTTTGCGTCTGCCCTGAGACGGTGAGGGTCAGACTCTCGGACGGCGTGAGGGTGCAGCGGGCGCGCTCCTGAGTGGAACAGGCCAGGACGCTGCCGCCGTACATGTCGGTTGGGTTGCCGACCAGCCCGCAGCGTCCCGGCGCGGTGGCGAGGATCATGGGCGCATTTCCTGGGCAGAAGTGGGGGCTAAGTCTTGCGCAAGCACCCAGTCGGCAAGCGCAGTCAAGTCAGCAAACACGTAATCAGGGGCCGGGGCAAAGTCGCCGGGCGTGTAATTGTGAATGCCCCCAGAAAGCAGCAAGGCGATTGCCCCTACCCCGGCGGCGTGGCCCGCCTCAATGTCGGTGCGGGAGTCACCGGCAAAGACAGTGTGCGCAAGTGTCAATCCTAGCTCCTGGGCGGCTTCCAGGAGCATGCCGGGCTGCGGCTTACGGCGCGTGCTGCGGGCATGGGCAAGGTCTGTGCAGTAGCAGCGGGTGAGTGCTGCCCCGGCCTGCTCGGTGAGCAATTGCGCGAGGCGCGCTTCAATGTCCAATAAGTCCTGCGCGGACATGACGCCTTTGCCGACGCCTTGCTGGTTGGAGATGATAACAACAGGCAGGCCGGCATCATTGAGCCTGCGCACACTTTGCGCCACGCCGGGCAGCAAAGCCGCGTCGTGCGCAGACTTCAAGTAATCGCCGGGGATATGGGGGTTCAGCACGCCGTCCCTGTCAAGAAATATGCCTTGGATTGTCACAGGCCTGTCCTTAGGCCGCCTGCCAGTTCAGCGGCACGCGCTCTTTGATGCGCTGGACGGCTTCTTCCAAGCGCTCGCCGTGCTGGTCGCCGCTCACGGTGAGGGACATGCGAACGTACCCGTCGCCGTGCGGGCCGTAGCCGAGGCCGGGGATGGCAAGAACGTCGGCCTTTTCCAGCAGTTCACGGCTAAAGGTGGCGGACGTGTGGCCGGGTGGGACAGGTATCCACAGATAGAAGGCGGCCTGGGGGGTCTTCAGGTTCCAGCCTAAACTATTCAGCCCATTGACCAGAATATCGCGCCGCTGTTTCAGCACGGCCATGGCGTCGTCATTGTTGGCGTGGTTCAAGGCCCAGCCTGCGGTCAGGGCGATGGCGGAGAACTGCTTGCTGTCTACGTTGGACTTGAGGGTGTTGAGGGCGCTGATGGCGGCCTGGTTGCCCACGGCGAAGCCGATACGCCAGCCGGTCATGTTGAATGTCTTGGACAGGGAGTGGGTTTCAATGGCAACGTCTTTCGCGCCGGGGACTTGCAGGATAGACGGCGCGCGGTAGCCGTCGTAGCCCACTTCGGCATAGGCGCAGTCGTGCAGAATAAGCACGTCGTACTCTTTGGCCCAGGCAACGGCTTCCTCAAAGAACTCCAGGGTGGCGGTGGCTCCCGTCGGGTTGTTCGGGTAATTGAGATAGATAAGCTTGGCCTTTTTGGCGGTCTCGCTGGGAATGTCGCTCAGGACAGGCAGGAAGTTGTTTTCAGCCAGCAGGGGGAAGTCTACAGGCGTGCCGCCTGCGAGCAGGGTGTTGACTTTGACGACGGTGTAGGCGGGATCGGGGACAAGGGCAATGTCGCCGGGGTCTATGACAGCCCAGGCCATGTGCGCCAGCCCTTCTTTGGAGCCGATCAGTTCTACAATCTCGGACTTAGGGTCCAAGGCGACGCCGAAGCGGGTTTGGAACCACTGCACGGCATCTTCCAGAAACTCAGCGCGGCCAAAGGTGCTTTCATCGTAGCGGTGCGTGGTGGGGTCGTGCGCAAAAGCATTGAGATGCTCCAGGATCGGGGCAGGCGTGGGCTGGTCGGGGTCGCCGATGCCTAAGTCAATCAGGTCGCGGCCCTGCGCCAGTGCCTGCGCCTTCAGGCGGGAGATTTCCCCGAATAGATAGGGCGGGATGAGTGATAATCGTTGTGCGCGCTGCAAAGTGTCTTGCTCCAGTCGGTGTGTGAGTGTGGGTATTTTAGTGTGGGTGTTTGATAAAACTCTGCTGCTGTGATAATTAGACGCGGGGCGGGCTTTGCCCTGCCCAAGACAAGAAAACTTTTGCGCAGGGGACACACGACGCTATGGACACGCAGGACACTTTGGAAACTCAGGACAAAGACGCGGCGCGGGAAGTACTGGCAATCACCGAGCGCATGCTGCACGCGATGTACACGGGTGACCCCAGCGTGCATCAAACACACTCCACCGAGGATATGTCGGCGTTTGAGTGGTATATCGCGCCGTACCGCGTGGACGGATTAGCATTCCATTTGGATTTGATAGCAGGCGGCGGCAATGGTACGCCGTCGCGCCTGGACATGCTGACGCCGCGCGTGCAGGTGCATGGCGACACGGCGATTGTGTGCTATACGCTGCTGAAGACAACGCTCTCGGAGAACAGCCCGGCGGAGTTTGCGCGGGTGAATGAAACGCGCGTCTTTGTCAAGCAGGACGGCGTGTGGAAGATGGCGCACCTGCACAAGTCGCCTGCCGCGTAGGGGCTTGCGAAGCGCCCTAGCCCTAGTGCAGACATGGGGTTGAAACCCCGTGCGTGTGTTGGAAACACGGGGTTAAAACCCCGTGCTGCTTTAACAAAACCCGCCTTCGCGGGTTAGGAATAGCCTTATCTTAACCCACGCAGGTGGGTTTTACAACGTCAGCACAGGGTTTTAACCCCGTGTCCTATGTCAAAGCGCAACGTGCCGAGATGCTGTGTTGTTGCATCATACACGGCATTGAAATGCCGTGCTGTCGTGGTGAAACCCACCTGCGTGGGTTAGGAATAATCCCTCTTGAACCCACGCAGGTGGGTTTTCTAATAACAGCACGGGATTTCGGCCCCGTGTTTTTGCTATACCCGCGCTGTTAGCGGGAGAGCGGTGGGGCGGTGTGGCTACTGCATGTCGTCGTGATGGTACAGGGGGTCTGCGGGTTCGGGGCCGTCTTCGGAGGCTTCCAGATACTCATCAAAGTCGTCGCCTAAATCTTCGCCCATTTCTTTGCCCATCTCTTGTGCCCAGCGGCGCATGGCTTTGGGATCGTCCATGTCGCCCATGTTGTCGGGTTCGGACAGGCTGCCCAGCAAGTCGTCCTCGGTGCGGCCTTTGGCGAAGCGCGACACGCGCTTTGTGGCCTGCTCATGGCCGCAGTGCGGGCACTTCTCCCCATCGGCCTGTGCGGTCATGCCCACGAGGACAGTGAAGCGCTTGCGGCAATCGTTGCAGGTATATTCGTAAAGCGGCATTGGTTGTTAGTGCCCGTCACTGTTGGGCGGCCAGCGGTTGGAGACATGGTTCAGGCAGGTTACGTCGGCGCAAGCCACGTAGGAAACGCGTCCTATGCCCTCGCACTCTGGGCAGGGCTGGCCTGCCTCACCCTCGCCTGTTTCGCCGCACAGAGGGCACGCCGTGGATGTTATTAGGCATGCCTTGCATGGCTGAACCATTGTTTTGATCCTCTTGTGCTGGCTGAAACTGCTTCCGTGGTGTGATTACATGTAATTATACCCGCGCAGGCGGCACGCTGATAATGCTGCCCCTTGGCGTGCGGGAACAACAGGTTTGGCGGGTAAACTACTGGCAACCTTTTCTGATAGGACTATGCCACTATGTCAGTGTCCCCTGCCCCGCCGCCCAGCGCCAACGCGTCTTCGTCTGATCCCCTGCCTGCCGCCCACAAATATGACAGCGCCCTGGGGCGATTGCGGCACTTGTTCTTTGGCCGCGCCCTGCCTACCTCGCGGGCCTCGCATGACCGCCTGCCGGTCTTTCTTGCCCTGCCTATCTTTTCTTCCGATGCCCTTTCGTCCAATGCCTATGCCACCGAGGCTATCTTGGGCGTGCTGCTGGCGACCACGGCGGCGGCAGGATCGCTGCACTTTGCCCTTCCTATCGCCATCGGCATTTCGGTTCTGCTTGCCATTGTGGTGCTGTCTTACCGGCAGATTATCTTTGCCTACCCGGACGGCGGCGGCGCGTACCCGGTTTCGCGCGACAACCTGGGCACGAAGCCGTCCCTGGTGGCGGCGGCCTCGCTGCTGGTGGATTATGTGCTGACCGTGGCGACATCTGTGGCGGCGGGCGTGGCGGCGATTATCACCGCTGTGCCGGGGCTGCACCCGCACCTGCTGACCATGTGCTTTGCGGGCGTTCTCATTGTGACCCTGCTGAACCTGCGCGGCGTGCGCGAGGCGGGCTGGTTCTTTGCCGGGCCGTCGTATTTGTTTATCTTCTCTATTATCGCGACCATTATTGCCGGGCTTGTTGGCATGGCCGTGCATGCGCCCCACGTTGCGCAGGCCGTGCAGACCGGCGACTCGTTCCAAGCGGCCAAAACGGGCGTTGCCACCATTGGCTTGTATGCCTTGCTGCGAGCGTTCTCGCAGGGTTGCGCGGCCTTGACCGGCGTGGAGGCCATCTCAAACACGGTGCCTTTATTTCAAGAGCCGCGCACCAACAATGCCGCCACCACGACCAACTGGATGGGAGTGCTGGCAATCACCATGTTTGTCGGCCTGACCGTGCTGACACTGCGCTTTGGCATCCACGCCCACCTGGATGCTAACCAAGGCGACTACCAGAGTGTCGTGGGGCAGGTCGCCAATACGGCCTGGCCCCCCGTCCTGCACTGGATGTTTTATGTGGTGCAGTATGCCACCGCCGCCATTCTCATTATCGCCGCCAATGCCGCCTTTGCGGGCTTTCCGCAGCTGGCGTCCATGCTGGCCCGCGACAACTTCCTGCCCCGCCAGCTTGCCAATATCGGCGACCGTTTGGCGTTCTCCAACGGCATCTTGGTGCTGGCGATTGCCGCCTGCTTTTTGCTTTATATCTTCAAGGGCATTGTGGACGACCTGCTTTCGCTGTATGCCATCGGCGTCTTTACCTCGTTTACGCTGGCACAGATTGGCATGGTCTTGCGCTGGAACCGCACCCGCGTACCCGGCTGGCAAAGCAACCTGTTTTTTAATGCCCTGGGAGCGCTGGCAACCGGCGTGGTGACCCTGATTATTGGCGTGTCCAAGTTCGCCGACGGCAAAGTTATCTTCTCCATTGGCAAGTTTGCCCCGCATTACGGCGCGTGGATCGTGATCGTCCTGGTTCCCCTAATGGTCTGGACGTTCCTCAAGATCAACCGCCACTACACCGCCATGACCCATGAGCTGTCGCTCGCTGAAACGCCGCATGCCATGCCCTCGCGCAACGTTGTCCTGGTTCTGGTTCCCCGCCTGCACCGGGGCATTGTCAACGCCCTCAACTACGCGCATCTGATCAGCGACGACGCCCGCGCCATCTACATTGAAACCAATCCTCAGCTGACGGCGGGCCTGAAGAAAGACTGGAATGAGTGGGGTGAAACCACCCCGCTAGTCGTTATGGAGTCGCCGTATCGCTCGCTCATCGGCCCCTTGATGCGCTATGTGGACGCCGTGCAAAAAGAGCGATCTGACGATGTCGTGACCATTATTTTGCCCCAACTGGTGTCGCGCAAATGGTGGCACGCGTTTCTGCACAACCAGTACGCGCCCCTGTTGCGGCTTGCCCTTTCCCACCGCAAAGACGTTGTCCTGACCAACGTGCGCTATTTCCTGGAAAATTAACGCTTGCGAGGGCAATGCGCAGGCGTTTTATTTGTGTTTTACCGGCGTTTCCAGCTTGCACCAACGACGGAAGGATTTGTTCCGTCGTTGCAACGCGCTACAAACGCTTATGCAGCGCCCTCGCAGTGCCTGTGCAAGCAAAGGCATTCCCGTACGGCGCAAAAAAAGCAAATCTTTGTTGACAAACCGTGCGCTATATGGAATAATAAGATTATCTCAATGGAAGAAGGAGGATTTTATATTGGATCATAGTTTACAGGGCGGTGGCGAAGGTTAAGCCCTTTTAACCTTCGGGTCGGCCTTACCTCCGGGTGATTTGTCACTCGCCGGTCATGAATGGCGCACCTTTGCCATCCGCCCGAACGTCGGAGTCTGTTGGTCTGTGGGCACTGCCCGCAACATTCGCAGCAAAAACCGGCAAGGCGTTTCGCGTCCCCTCTCGTGAGAGAGATCGCGTATAGCCTTGCCGGTTTTCCTCATTTTAGCGCCAGCCTTAACCAAAACAAAAGCCAGGCCCCACTGTAGGGGGCCTGGCTTTTGTTTGTAAAACTAATCAGAAAACTACTCGGAACGGTCGGTTGTCTCCACCACGTTCTCGGCCATGTAAATTGGCGCGCGCGCACGCAGGGCAATCGCGATGGCATCGGACGGGCGGGCATCAATTTCCAGTGTTTCGCCGTCGGCCCGGACAAGGCCAATCTTGGCATAGAACGTTTCATTCCACAGGTCATCAATGATAATGCGCTCAACAGTCGCGTCCAGCTTGTCCAGCAAAACTTTGAACAGGTCATGCGTCATAGGCCGCTCGGACGCATCCCCTTCTAAAGTCGTCGCGATGGCCCAGGCTTCAAACTGACCGACCCAGATCGGCACGCGCCGTCCCCGATTATCGCGCAAAAGCACAAAATGCTGAGCAGGCATTTTAGCGTCCTGGTGCATAAAGACGCCCATCACTTTGACTTCTTTTTCGTTCAGCGCGCGGCGCGATTTGTTCTCATTTTCCGTGGTGTAATCCGGCGCGGGCGGCTGCTCAAACAAGCTGTCACCCTCCGAAGATGGCGGCAGCGGTTCAGAGGCTCCGCCTTCACGGGCGCTCATGTCTCCCGCCTCGTTTCCACGCCCTCGCCCCCATGTCCCGCCTTCCGACTCCAAGTCCTGCGGGCGCCAGTCATCACCAAACAGTTTGTCGAAATCACTTGCCACCAAATCACCTCGTTTCCTGATTAAAAGCGCTCCTCAGTCGTCTCGCCGACTGGTCTTGCTAACGGTCTTCAAGAACTCCTTGTTGCTCTTGCTGTTGCTCAGCCTGTCTATCAACAATTCGGTCGCTTCCACTGTTCCCAGCCCTGCCAGGACGCGGTGCAGTTGGTAAACGGCCTTCAGGCTGTCCTCGTCGTAAAGCAGTTCTTCCTTGCGGGTGCTCGACTCTTTGACGTTGATAGCGGGGAAGATGCGGCGGTTGGCAATTTCCCGGTCCAGCTTCAGCTCAGAGTTGCCGGTTCCCTTGAACTCTTCAAAGATAATGTCGTCCATGCGGGAGCCGGTTTCCACCAAAGCCGTGGCAATGATGGTCAAACTGCCGCCCCCTTCTATATTACGGGCGGCGCCAAAGAAACGTTTCGGGCGGTAGATGGCGGCGGGGTCAAGGCCGCCCTGCAAGGTGCGTCCCGAGGGCGTGACTGTCAAGTTGGAGGCGCGCGAAAGGCGTGTCAGGCTGTCCAGCAGGACAACGACATCTTTGCCCGACTCCACCTGGCGCTTAGCTTTCTCCAGCACCATATCCGCCACGCGCATGTGGTTTTCGGGCAGCTCGTCAAACGTGGACGAGATGACTTCGCCATGCACCGACCGGCGTATGTCGGTGACTTCTTCAGGCCGCTCATCAATCAAGAGCACCATCAAAGTCACTTCGGGATGGTTGGCTGTAATAGAGTTGGCGATAGACTTGAGGATTGTTGTTTTGCCTGCCTTGGGCGGAGCGACCACGATAGCACGCTGGCCTTTGCCGATGGGTGCAATCAGGTCAATGACGCGGGCGGTGAAGTTCTTGGGGTCGGTTTCTAAGATCAGCCGCTCTTCAGGATAGATCGGTACGAGTTCTTCGTAATTGGGGCGCTGCTTGGCCTGATCTGGGGAGGCGCTGTTGACATTCTCCACACGCAGGAGGCCATAGTACCGCTCGGTGTCTTTGGGTGGTCGGACAGCGCCGGAAACTGTGTCGCCTGTCTTCAGGCCAAACCGTTTAATCTGAGCCTGCGCAACATACACATCCTGACCGCTGGCATCAAAGTTGTTCTGGCGCAGGAAGCCCCAACCTTCCGGCAGGATTTCAAGGACGCCATGGCGGATGAGCGGCGGCTCTTCGGGTGCCTCACGATTGGAGTTCTGGGCATCGCGATTGGCGTTCTGGGCATCGCGACTGGCCTGGCGGTTGCCGTCCTGGTGCGGCCTGCTGCCATCTTGGCCGGAGCGATGTTCCTGGGAAGAGCGTCCGTTTTCCGCGCGTGGAGCAGGCTCTTCGCGCGTTGTTTCCGGCGCGAAAGCCTGATCGGCAGGGCGTTCCGGCTCAGGGACGCGTGCAGGAACAGCATTGCGGGCACGGCCTCCGCCGCGTGGGGTGCGGGGGGTGTTAGGGGGCGGCATGCGTACGCCTTCCGACGCGGCAGCCTGTTCGGAGCGGTCTGCGCCGCTTTCGATGTCGTCATTTGCCATCGTCGTTCGCATATACCTCTACTTTTTGATCCAAAACATGCAGGGAATGGGGAAAGAGAAAATAGTGCAGGTGCATACCGGCTGCGAGAAATGCAGCAAATCACACTTAATGAACATGTGGAGAAACAGGCTGGGCAAACGCCGCGCTTGGCCGCAGTTGAGACTGGCAATCAGCCTGACTGGAATGGGAACGATCAATTCAGCAAGAAAAGCGGGGGTAGTGCCGTGCAAAGAAGCGCCGATGCAAAAGAAGAACAGTGAAAACATTTCTCTGCCCGAGCGATTATACCATGCTGCGCCCGATTTCACACATTGCTGCGCAGGCAATCTTAGGGAATCGTTTTCTCCAGGCGCAATACTTAGCCGCCGCCATAGATTTCCGGCTTGAGCAAGCCTACAAATGGCAGGTTGCGGTACCGTCCCTGATAGTCCATGCCGTAGCCAACCACGAATTGGTCTTCCACCATAAAGCCGCGATAGTCTACCGGCACGTCTACTCTGCGGCGGGAGGGCTTGTCCAGCAGGGTGCAGATTTTCACCGATGCGGCCCGGCGCGAGCGCAGGTTTTCCAGCAGGTAGGACAGTCGCAGGGTCAGGCCCGTGTCTACGATGTCTTCAATCACTAAAACGTGCTTGCTTTCCACGCTGTCATCCAAGTCCTTGAGGATGCGCACGACCCCGGACGACTTAGTATCGGCCCCATACAATGACACAGCCACAAAGTCATACGAGAGAGGGACGGTGATCTGGCGGCACAAGTCGGCAAGAAACAGGTTTGCGCCTTTGAGTATGCACACCAGCATCAGTTCTTTGCCCGCATAATCGCGTGAGATTTCCGCGCCCATCTCGGCAATCCGCGCCGCGATGGCTTCCTGCGTAATCAGCACTTCGGCGATGTCTTCTTCCAGTTCCATTGTAACAGAGGCCATTCGTTCGTCCTTTGCTTCCATGCAGTTCTATCATACCCGCGCACGGCGAGAGTTGCCGCCGGATGCGGCGTCAGGAGCGGGCATACGGCTGCTCCATCGTCAGGTTCGGCACAACAGCGAAGTGCTTGGTATTAAACGTCACCAGTGTCGCACCCCGCTCGACAGCGGTGGCGGCGATAAGAATATCTAGAATGCTGATGCCACTGCTTAGGCGCAAAGCGGCATAGTTAGACAGTGCGCGACTACAATCCGCATCGTCAGGCCAGATGGTTGGAAACAGCTCAGTTAAACGCAGTACGCGGCGCAAATCTGCTTTGTCTAAGCATCCGCGCACCAGTTCCATAACGACGAAGCCAGATATGGATGGCTGCTCTGTTAAGCTGTTCAGCCAAGCTTCAGCAGGAACGTATTTTCGCAGCACATCCACTAAAATGTCTGTGTCTAAAATCTGCATTAGTCACGACCACGGGTTTCAGCCTCGCGCCGCAAGGTGCGAGCATATTCCACGCTGTCGCCAATATCGGTACGGTCAGCCCACATCCCAAGAATGCCTTCTTTTTTGAGCAGGGCGACCAGTTCCGCGCCCGTACGGGGTTTGGGGGCAGGCAGAGCGTCCTCAATCAGCGATACGAGATATTCTTCCACGGCAAGGCCCTGCGCATCGGCCTGCGCCTGCACGCGTGCTTCTGTGTCGGGTAGCAGTTCCAAAGTATAGGCCATTCCATCTGCTTCCTTTTCTTGTCCGCACCGTGGCTGCAGAATGCACTGTATCGGCTTTTATAGCGCCTTCTCGTGCAGGTTGTCAGGTTCATACTTCCATCGAAACCCGCCAGGATACGGCGTAGGCCGAGGCATTGGGGAAAGCGGGGCCTCTAACAATACTCGGTCGCCTGAACCAACAGGGTTCCTTTCCGCGCCTACTGCGTCGCCTGTGTGATGCTGAACATCGGCAATCTTTGCGTACCCAATAATGTCGCCTCTGTAGCGCACGTACAGGTAGCCACCTGATACGTCTTCGCGGAACTGAACTGGGAAAGGATACGTCAGCGGGTCACAGTCCTTTGCTGTCTCTGGCGTTTTTGGTTGGAACAGCAGGTCAAGCCACTTTCGCGTCTCATACTGCGGGATGGTTCTGATAAGATTCAGGGTTTTCTCCATCTGCCTTTGGCTGCTTTCATCTGACGCCCTAACATGATGCAGTTCTCTGCCCGTGCAAGACAACAAGAGCCGTCCGCGCAAGGCGAGTGCTGTTATTCCCATTCAATTGTTGCGGGCGGCTTGCTGGTCACGTCCAGGACGACGCGGTTAATGCCAGGCACTTCATTGACGATGCGGCTGGAGATTCGTTCCAGCACTTCGTAGGGCAAGCGTGCCCATTCGGCTGTCATGGCATCTTCGCTGGTCACGGCGCGGATGACGATAGGGTAGGCATAGGTGCGCTGGTCGCCCATCACGCCCACGCTTTTGGTGGGAATGAGCACGGCGAACGACTGCCAGACCTTCCGGTACAGCCCGGCCCGCTTGATCTCGTCAATGATAATCCAGTCGGATGAGCGCAGCAAGTCCAGGCGCTCTTTGGTTACCTCGCCCGTGATGCGGATGGCGAGGCCTGGCCCTGGAAACGGCTGACGCCACACCAGGTCGCTGGGAAGGCCGAGTTCTTCCGCGACTGCCCGCACTTCGTCCTTAAACAAAAAGCGCAGCGGCTCCACCAATTTTAAGTTCATGTCTTCGGGCAGGCCGCCGACGTTGTGGTGGGTCTTGATCTTGGCGGCGCTCTTGGTGCCGGACTCAATCACATCCGGGTACAGTGTGCCCTGCGCGAGAAATATGGCATCTGTCAACTTGCGGGACTCTTCTTCAAAGACACGCACAAACTCCTCGCCGATAATCTTGCGCTTTTGCTCCGGGTCCAGCACGCCGTGGAGCCGCGAAAGGAAGCGCTCCTCAGCGTCGATGGTAATCAGGCGAATATCTAAGGCGGCAGCGAACCGGCGCTGCACATCCTCGGCCTCGCCTTTGCGCAGCAGGCCGTGGTTGACAAAGATGCACGTGAGTTGGTCGCCGATGGCTTTATGCACCAAAGCGGCGACCGTGCATGAGTCAATGCCCCCAGATAGGCCGCAGACCACATGCTGATCGCCAACCTGGGCGCGTATCAAGTCTACTTGCTGCGCGACAAACGACTCCATAGTCCACAGGCCCTGGGTCTCGCACACCTGCGTCAGAAAGCCCCGGATGACTTCTGTCCCCCACGGCGTATGCACGACTTCCGGATGAAACTGCACCGCATAAAACCTGCGCGCGGCATCATACATCGCTGCGACTGGGCAGCTTTCCGTAGAGGCGGCGACTGTGAAGCCCTGCGGCGGCGCTTCTACGGTATCGCCGTGTGACATCCAGCAAACCAGTTCGGGGTTCAGGCCCTCAAACATCACAGCCGGGTCGAGCACGTCTAGCTGCGTCTTGCCAAACTCCTTGAGCGTCGCCGCGCTGACTTTGCCGCCGAGATCGTGGGCCATCGTCTGCATGCCGTAGCAGATGCCCAGGAGCGGCAGACCCAGGCCGTAGATGCCCTGGTCTATCTTGGGCGCTCCCGGCTCATACACGGATGACGGCCCGCCGCTCAAAATCAGGCCGCGCGGTTTGCGCGCCTGGATTGTCTCCAGGGGCGTGTCATACGGCAGGATTTCGCAGTACACATGGCACTCGCGCACGCGCCGGGCGATCAGCTGCGTGTACTGCGCGCCGAAGTCCAGCACCAGCACCAGTTCATCGGGGGTGCCTGCCCCGTGCAGTTCGGCCCCGCGCGGGCCGTAGTTTGTCAGGATAGGCTGGTCTTGATGCTGCGGGGTTAACGACATGGATAACCGCCCCGGCTCTGCGTCTGTCTAGAGTTTTTCACTGCTGCGTTTGTTGCCATATTTGTTCTCTCTGCATTTGTTCTTTCTGCACCCGCGCTCCCGCCTAGCGGCCCTGCCCCACGCCCTGCGCACGCTGCTGCGACTTGCCTTCCGTGCCGATCTGCGGCGCGACAATCAGCTCTGCTTCCTGCATCTCGCGCAGGGTGTGCGCCCCGCACGAAGCCATCGCTAAACGCAAGGCCCCGACCAGGTTCATCGTGCCGTCGTCCTTGTGGGCCGGCCCGAGCAATATCTCTTCCAGTGTCCCCATGACCGGCGTTTGAATGCGCGTGCCGCGCGGCAGGTCGGCGCTGCCTGACGACATGCCCCACGAGTAGCCGCGCGCAGGCGCTTCCGCCGACGCGGCGATGGTGGAGCCAAGCATCAGGGCATCTGCGCCCGCCGCAATGGCTTTGGCAATATCGCCGCCCGTGCGCATGCCGCCATCGGCGATGACCGGCACATAGGCTCCCGTGCGCTCCTGAAACATATCGCGCGCCAGGGCACAGTCCGCAATCGCCGTTACCTGCGGCACGCCCAGGCCCAGCACCCGGCGGGTCGTACAGATCGCGCCCGGCCCCACGCCCACCAAGACGGCAGCCGCGCCCGCCTCCATCAGTTCCAGCGCCCCCTGCGTGGTAACACAGTTGCCGACAACCACGGGGATCGGCGCGCTGCGGCAGAACGCCGCCATGTCCAGCCCGGCATGATGGGTGGAATCATAGCGGGCTGTGGCAACCTGGCTGGCGATGACAAACACATCTGCCCCGGCTTTGATTGCCGCTGAGGCAATGCGCTCTGCCGTCGGCGGCGTAGCCGAAACTGCGCAAAAGCCATTTCGCGCTTTTATTTCGCGCACTCGCTTCGCCACCAGCTCGTCTTGGATTGGCTCGCTGTACAAACGCTGGATCGTCTGGATAATGCCTTCGCTAGGAGCGTCGGCAATTTGCTGTAAGACAGCATCGGCATCGTCATAGCGCGACTGCAAGCCATCGCCGTTTAAGACAGCAAAGCCGCCGAGACGGCTCATCTCGGCGGCAAGGCATGGATGGACAGCGGCATCCAGAGCCGCCGCGATAATTGGTATCCGAAAACGGTGCTTGCCCAATTGCCAGCCGGTATCCACATCGCGCGGGTCAACGCCCAGAGCAGACGGCACCAGCGCGACTTCATCAAAACCATACGCCCGCCGCGCCTGTTTTTTGCCTCCCAATGTAATTGTTTGCTGCATCCACTCCCCCCGCTTTTCGGGGAAGTATACCCTGCCGGGGGGCCGGGCTGTCAAGGAGGCTTGGCAGGGCGAGTATCTCGCAGCGATTTGCCCTGCTTTAGATGCCCGGCAGCACTGTGCCGCCCGACACGGGGATGTACACGCCCGTGCGTCAGACACAGCAGGCCGGGCTGGTTGTCCGTGTAGGCTCCAAACTGACCCTGGAATCCCACCGCATCACGCACCGGCTCTGCCCCGCCCCGGAAGGCGTCCGTATCCCCAAGCTTGCTGCCGTAGGCATCGTACATCGCCGTGTCCAGCGCGGAGTAGCTCGTGTTGCCGCCGGTCTGCCGCTGCACCAGGCTGCCTTGCGGGTTATACTCAAACATGTAGTTTGGCCCGCCCGTGGTCGGCGAGTAACGCGCCCGTAGGCCATCGGCTCCCATCCCCCAGCCCATGCTGACCGTCGGTGTGCCACCGCTCATCCGTTCTTCAATCAGCGGGGATGGACTGCCGTCCTCATCGTAGACGTAGTAGGTCGTCTGCCCTCCTGCCGTTTTGCTGGCACGGCGGTCGTCAGGAGCGTAGGTGGCCGCGAACCCCCGACTAGCGATGCTCACCAGGCGGTTTTCAATGTCAAAGGTCAGGTTGTTGCCGCTGTAGGTGGTCGGGTTCCCGTTGCCGTCGTAATGGGCGGCTTGTTATGTCTCGCAACCAATGCTGCCGGAGGCTACCCTCTGTTAAAGAGTAGCCTACACGCCAAAGGGTAATAGGCTAGCTCAATATATTACAGAGGAGGGTTCTAGACATCCTTGTCAATTTGATGTGGCTGAACTTCTGCTTGATTAATTGATCAATTTCATCAAGGGACAACATCAGTTCTATGTTGTATGCTTGATGCAAGAACTGTGCAAGAACTCTCAATCCATCGCGGATTGTTAGCACTAGAAGCACTTCATCAGGATCGTACCTATCTCCACCGGACGAGAGTATCCATTCTATCCGATTTAAATCGAGCCGCGCTTTTTCTCTAATCTGCGACGCTATCTTGTTTGACGGCGTACTCTGCTGAACCATTTCAACCAAGGTTGCTTTTTGGCTACTAGGTAGTTCTTCCAATGCTTCATATATTCTACCAAGATTTGTGAGGGCGGAGTAGTACTCACCAACTTCCCAAAGTTCGCTGTACCGACTAAACCATTCCAAACAAGACGATTTTCTGGTCATATATTCTCGGTAGGCCTCTCTGGATGAAGTGCCGAAGGCAAGTATCATTGTGAATACTCCACAGGGGCAAGCCCCTGGGCTTCTCCCGTGACCCGGTGCCGCACGGAGGCGACTTGGTGTCCTCATGGCTTACCGCTCTCCACGCCGGGGCCGATGGAAAGTGTGGTTCCATCGCGTGTTTGTGACCCCCGTGAGGGTGTGGCTTCATCCTTGCCGGGGCCACACACCACAGGGGCAAGCCCCTGGGCTTTGAGGACTGTAAAAAAGAGACGCTGTTACAAGTATCTGGTTTATGCCACACCTAGCAACAGCATCTCGCGTTCTACTCAAAAATCCTTTGGCAAGGTAATACCTTTATTGCGCAAGTATTCTGAATTCACTTTGAAGTTAGTAAATATGGTTCTTCTATTTAAGGAAGTAGATGTAAACTGGAATTCGTCAAACCCAGTCCGTTTCAAGAAGACCAACTTCTGGCTCCGATTATGACGCACTAAAAAGCGTCGTCCAGCATTGACATTGTTAATTGCGTCTTGCAAGTAGTCTGCGGGACTTAGTCCTTCACCGTGGCGGAGAGCATGATCTTTTAAGAAAGGGAACCTCACTTTTGAGGCAGTTAAACCACCTTCAAGTTCCTCAGCCGCTTTTCCTTCTCCTCCTCCAATAGCACCACCGACTGCCTGAGCATAAATACTAGTTCCCTGCTTCATACCCTGGGCCATGCCCGCGCCGATGCGCCGGTCGAGTTTGTCCTGCTCCTCTACACCGTCGATGTCATAGATTTCTTGCACTCCGTGATTGGCATGGGCTAGTGGGGAGTCGGCTCGTCCGAAAAACCAGTCATGGACTTTTCGTCCAACGCTACGCTTGTCGCTGGGGTCAAGCCCGCTGGGGTCCATCTCATTGACAGGATTGTTGCCGGTAAAGCCGTAGAGGTTGATGCCTCCTTTGTAGCCAATGGGGTCGCGGGTGACAAAGCGCCCTGCCGTGGTGTCGTAGTAGCGCGCTCCTAAGTGGTGCAGGCGGGTGTAGACGTTGCCCTCGTAGCCCCACTGACCCCCGAACCCCACGCCGTCCAGGTAGCGGCGGTACGACAGGCGGCTAGGGGTGGTGTCCGCCTCGCCGCGCTGGGTTCCGAACGCATCGTAAGCAGTCGTGGTGGCGACGCCGGTGTAGTTGGAGATGTTGTCGTAGACGCTGAGGGTCTGGCACAAGTTACCCTGCGGGTCGTAGGTGTAGAAGTAAACCTGATCGTCGGTGCTTGATCCCTGCGTGGCCTCTCGGCTCGTGTCGAAGAAGTAGCGCGAGCGCAGGCCGTCCGCTCCCCAGCCCCAGCCCGCCCGCACAGTGCCGTCCGAGTTAAGCTCCAGCAGGGGCTGGTCGCCGTCATAGAGGCGGTAGAGGGTTCCGAAAGACGGCCCCAGGCTGCTTGGGTTCTGCCAGACTGTTTGCCCATCGCCGTTGTAAGCGGCCTTCCAATTGCCCGTAAAGGGGGACGGCAGCAGGAACGAGGACAGGCGGTCTTCCGGGTCAAAAGCCGAAGTGCGTCCCTGCACAGTGGCGGGGTCGCCGTTGCCGTCGTAGCCGATGCTCCCGTTCTGGTTATCTGTGTTGAACCCGGCTCCTGCACTGCGGAATGTCGTTGGGTTGCTCGCTAGGTCGTAGGAGAATCCCCAGTTGTAGTTTTGGTTGTAGTTGTCGGTCGCATCAGTCGAGGCGCTTGCTTCCGTCAGAAGCTCGTCACGGGTATCGTAGGTGTATTGCAGGGTGCGGTCGGCGGCAGGCAAACCATTGATGGTGGGGATGGCGGCCGCCTCGGAGGTGCGGTTACCCACGGCGTCGTAGGTCATGCCTGTGAAGTTGGACAGCCCCGACACGTTGCCGCTGCCGCTGATGATGTCGTTTTCCAGCCCGGTCAAGAAACCCCGCGCGTTGTGGGTGTATGTCGTTTGGGAGAAGGGGATGTACTGGCCGTAGTAAGTACTGTTGTAATACTGCTGTGTCTGCTGGAGCCACCCGTTCGCTTGGTAGGTATGGGTGGTCATCCCGCCGAGGGCGCCCCAAGGGTAGTCTGTCTCAACAGGCCGCCCCAACCCATCATAAGAATAGTACACAGAGCCGGTGCTGGGATAAGCAACATAGTACGTCAGCGGAACGGTGAGCTGCGAGCAGCTGCCATCGTTGTTGTAGGCGTAGACCATCGCCAAGCCCGTCGGCCCGTTGGTGAAGTTCACCGTCTTGGTCAGAAGGTCGTCCAAATCGTCGTAGGTGTAGTTCTGTGACCCTGTGCCGTCACTCATGGACGCGCGCCGGGCATAGGTATCGTAGGTAAAGCCAACGTCGGCGATTGGTACGCCGTTGTAGCCGCTTGGATAAACGTAATGGATCGTCCGCACCAGGTTGTCCGGGTCTGAAGTCTGCGTGGAAGGGTCGTAACGCTGGTAGTCGGTCTCGACGCCGTTGCCGTCGATCCGCTGGATCATATTCTGGTCTGCATCGTAGCCGTAGGAGATCGTATCGGAGCCGTTGCTTGCCCGTGGGTAGCTGACACGGCTCAGGTTGCCGATAGCGTCAAAGTCGTAATGCGTTTGCTGGTTTAATCCATCAAACACATCCGACACCCGGCCCTCGCCGTCATAGCGATAGGACGTGATTGGCCCCTTGAGATCGGAGACCTGAAGCAGCTCGCCTTCCAAACCATAGGCGTTGATTGTCCGGCGCACGGCACTGGTCGGATTGTTGCCTTCGTCGTAGACGGAGACGCTTGACGCCGGGCCGCCGACGTACTCATAAACAGTGTCAGTATGCGCCTGCCCGCCGCTTTGTCCAGTAGCCGGATAGGTCGTGCGGAGGGGCTGGTCGGCGAGCGTGAAGCTCATATCGGTTTCGTTGCCGAGAGCGTCAATGGCGGCGACACGGTTCCCGCGCCCATCGTACTTGAAATAAGTGACTGTCGTTGTTGTTGTGCTGTCTGAGGAGAGACCGCTTACTGTTACTGAGAGCGGCTCGCCGAGCGCTTCGGGCTGGGTGTAGCCGTTGTAGCCTGCCGTGTAATTGTACGTGACCGTGGTCGTGCCATTTGGACCCGGCGTGGTTGTTTGCGTGACGTTGCCCAATGCATCGTAAGCGTACTGCGTCAACATGGAGGGGGAAGCGTTGACTGTGCCGGGCTGGGGCGAGAGCGTCTGCTTAACCAAACCGTTGAGAACGCCCGTCACGCCGTCGCTGGACGAATCTGCCGCCGTGTAGTAGACGTAGGTCGTCGCTGCCTGGGTGCTGTCGGTTGTGCCGCCGGGGGTGACGTGGTTGCGCTGAACGGAAGCGACCTGCCCAAGCGGAAAGTCCGGCGGATACTGATAGGTCGAGGTGACCTGGATACCGCGCGCATCAGTCACGGTTGTCACATTGCCATAAGCATTGGCAGGGTCATAGGTCACGCTGGTCGTTTGCAAGTTCCTGTTGGTGACGGCACTGGGCAGGTACGGACTGGGCGTCCCCGC
>JAABUU010003265.1_pt1 | contig 20889 bp, 32 predicted proteins | sample 5559301 | NCBI WGS metagenome assembly JAABUU01 (sample SAMN10711884, study PRJNA513360) | rock metagenome | isolation source: Antarctica rocks | place: Antarctica: Victoria Land, Richard Nunatak white | reverse complement strand
GATTCATACCTAAAAAACGACCCGGTCAATCACGCATCGTAGCATCGAAGAACAAAAGCTCGTAATGGACCAGATACGGCTTGACGATCCATATGTGTTGCAAGTAAGCAGTGGCTCTTGACATGAGCAGCGCATAGCTGGCTACAAGGAAACACAGTAATCAAGCTGACAGGCTTCCATTCAAAAGTGGCTTTACAGTGCCCCCAGCTATGTCTTGAGACATGCGTCCATGCCAGAAAGCTCCTCTTGAGACTTTGCAAAATTTCCAAGCAGATACAGATTGCACAGAAGCCTGGTCGTATCCTCGATTACTAATATATTAAGGCCTAACCTATTAAGGCTTAATGCTCTGGCAATGATGGAACCAACAGACTTGCTGTTGATGCTGTTTCGGCAATCATCAACGCATTTTTGCGGTCATTGTTCTCTACTCTCTGCTTTGCAACCTCCAGTGTACGGCCATGACCTATTTGCCGCTGCAACACTCGCTCCATTGCTATGTCAATATCACAGTCAATATACCATGTCTCATTGAACACTTTTGTCAGCTTAGCCCAAGGAGGTATATCTGCACATTCACATCTGACTATGTAGTGTGCTTATGAAGCAGTAAGCATCACGGTCGTCATCAAAGCAGTATGACCCACCTAGCAGCAAATAATTCCCCTCTACAAGAATGATCTTGTTTTGTGGTATGACTGTCACACCATCTGGTACAGGGTCCCCAACACCATGATCAAAAGACGGCAGTGTTGCCTCACCTGCAGGTGTGACCGTTATTTCCTGTGACAACCCACCGTGGCAGCATTTACTGCAATAAGCATAGTGGTATCATTAGGATGAGACAAGCTGGACAACACGTTGAACAACATTGAGTGTCAGGGCAGTAGTTTCACAACAAAATCACTTGTGACCCTGATAGAACAGCAATGTGGAGACATGCAGCCATTCCACGGCAATCAGCATTTGACCAACAATGGTAACAACGGTGATAGTGAGAAGAGGTGGCATGCATTGCTGCATTTGAAATGGCAAGCAGTGCTACTTTCAGCATGGAATACCTTTGGCACGCAGCTCATGCATCTTCTTAACAAAGGCAGCACCATCAAATGTCCAGTAAGCTCCTCGTCTAGCATGTGCTTCATCAGGATCTGGAAATTGATCTAGTTGCTGACGAGTGTAGTGATACCCTGCATGAAACAAGCAACTGAAACAGCAACCATAGCCCAACATGCAAATGCATTTCTGTGCACCAGCGGCATGCATGCCGCCGCTCACCATCCATGCCAACAACAACAGCAACATGGTGTTTATCCAGCCTTGGTCGCATTGTATTTATTTTTGCACATACTTCTCTGGCAGTGGTAGATTTACCGCTGCCAGGAACACCAGCTATACCCACCATGTACCTGGCATTCAAAGATTTGTTCTGTCACAGCAGAAGAAAAGCAAGTGCAAGTCTAGCTTATGGATGTGCACCTTACTTGCGGTCCGAATACGTAAACTCAGAAGCGTCCAACAGTCTGAGCGCCAAGTTTGTATAGGCCTGGTCCATGTTTTTGAAGCTTCGCAATTTCTGCGGAAGTTGCATGCAGTCAAATGCCATCGACAGGTACAATCACAGCACTGTGATTAACTCAGTGCGGACCTGCTGCGATCGCACACACAACGTTCCAGCTCTCCATGCCTGTCGTCTGCGCTGAGAGGGCCAAGTCGTGCACGGCAGCAGCAGACCTCCTGCCAAACTTGTATGCTGCATGCAGGTCATCCCCTTCTATACGCCATTCCAAAATATGGCAGGGCTCTCTCGGCCATGCATGCAAATGTGCATCGCTTTACGAACGTGTACTGTGCACCTGCAGCATCCCTTGCGTTGCCTTCTGCCATCTTTAACAGCGGCCCTTCATATTCGCCGGTTGTATGCAGATGCAATTCAAATTACCATCCACCAGATCCATATTTTTGCTGTTGACAGGCTACTTTCAATGCAAGAGTCATGAGCAGTGAAGAACAGGGCAATTGCCAGTGAGTCAAATTGCGTCAGTCCAGCTACCATTCCTGGAATTGCCAATTAATCTGTCAAACCTCATGATCACAGTCTTTTGGAATCACTTGAGATCTTGACCTGCATGATGACAGGTCGGACTGGCCAGACCAAAGGAGGTGATGAACACTATAGGGAGATCACCAGTGATGCTTAAAAAAACTCTAATGATGTCATGTTACAGACAGCTAATACATACAAACGGTGACCACAGCCTAATCTACATCTGAAGACAAGACACTGCCTCTATATCTCACATCAAAATCCCTGTTGCCTGCTGAGGCAGTTTTCACACAACCAGGGATCACCAGGACCCATCTGCCTTCTGGTTTCTGGAGCTGCACATCTCATGTGGTAGAAGCAGTCACACGACATGCACTGCAGCAAAGCCTTCCCTGACCTGCCACATGCAACACAGGAAGGTCTAGACCGTGTGAGGGATGGCAGCTTCACGGACTTCCCTTTTGAGCGCTTCCTATCAGGTGCACTGGAGTCTGGGCTGATCTTTGAGGGCTGGACATTGCCTGCATTGCATAAGCTGAGTGTAAGTCTAAGGTTCAACATGGCAAAGCGTGTAGCAACACATTGAGATGTGCTAACTCACTATACATGCACCAGGATGATGCACGAGTGCTGCAGTATGAATACATGTCACATGCCATTTGGAGCCTTAGACTCACAACAGTCATGACCAGCCAGGACATGCCATGTTCTATGGACTGATGAAAACTAATCACCTTCTGAAGGGCTAGTCTGCGGAGCCAGTCCAGCACTGTTTTGAAGGTCACGCAGAATGGCTGCAGCATCCTGGTCATCATCTGAATTTGCAAGGCTAGAAGAGCTTGCTGCACTACCTTCTGAAGCAGCAGCAGCAGCCTCAGCAAGGGCAGCCATGCAGTTCTCACCCTCTGCAAGCACACCCCCATCTTGCCTTGCAGCAGACAACGCTGCTGGATGTGATGATGCCTGCAGCCGCACTTGCTGGGAAGCTGCTGGCTGTTCAGCTGGCAATTGAGATGCTGCTCTGTGACCATTCAAGACAAATGAGCTCGCACCAGCTGCTGGCTGAGCTGCTCTGGGCATCACCAGCCTGAAAGGAAAAGTGACTTGCTGCTCTTGTGGGGTGTGCTGTGCATGCTGTGCGACTGATGACCCCGGGGCGCTTGCTGGCTGCTGGGGTGCAGGAGCAGATGTCATGGTGTCATTGTTCGTTGCTTGCTGACTGGATTGGCGGGAACCCACAAGCTGCGACACGCCTTCAGTGTTTGTCTGACCATCATCAGAGGACTGCCTGCTACCAGACCTCTGCTTGCTAGCAGCAGTGTGCTTGCTGCCAGATGCCTGCTTGCTGCCAGAAGTCTGCCTGCTGACAGCTGCTAATGGCTGCTCAAGCTTGACTCTCTTTCTAGCTTCCTGCAGCTGCTCCATTGGAGGCTGGGAACCAGAATGCTGGCGATGCATAGAGCTGTGTGCCTGAGCTGCTGATACCAAGCTACCTTGGAAAGCAGGCTGCTGATGTGCGCTGGGGCCAGTTGAAGCTGACTTGTTCTGCTGACCCATGCTGAGTGGCGGCAAAGTCTTACTGTTGAGGTTGAGCTTGGCAATGCCCACCCCACTGTTGGCTGGGAAAGCCTCTGCTGACTTGCGCTTGCGGTGCGGATTGTCTTTGGTTGCTCTGTCAGCCTTGTGCTCTGAGGCTAGGCGTGACATAGCAGTCATGAGGGTGTCTGATGGAGTGCTCCCAGTGCTCTGCACTCACACCCAATAGAATTGTCAGAATCGCCACATAGTTTGTCAAAACCTTCAACTGTGTGAGACAGATCCACCAAAAGCACTTGCACCTGAGGATCTTGGATCAGCAAATGATAGCCTACGACATATGGAGTGTCAAGTTGCGCCTCTAGTAAAGTTGCTGGCTGTGTACACAAAACATGTATTGTAGCCATGCATCACCTACCTGCTTGACAAGGGACTGCAGTAGGCCTTTCATGGCAAGAAGCTGCGCATCAGGTACATGAGTGTACAGAATCTTGGAGGGCCAGTAGCAAACACACCCATGGTGAGCATGGCCTAAACAGCGCATCTGACTTGGCCTGCATCATCAACAACATACCTCAATTAACAGAAAGCAGTGAGAACACAAAGCCATATACAAGTGGCACCTGTGTCTAGTGGTAAAGTTGCTCATAGTCTATCTGGCTTGAATGTACTGGGCTTGAGTATGCGCACATGGGCTGTTGTAAGCCAAGTCTATTGCAAGCCAAAAAGGGTCAAATGGGAGCGTACTGCAGGTAAGCTCATGTCACGAAGGTCAAATTGCAGAAGAATGTGAAGCAGGGTGAGCAGCATGGTGCTAATTTCAATGGGCTGCGTAACATACCTGCAGCTGCACTTGACATATGACAGAAAGGACGCATGTCCACACCACTGGCACGACGGCAGGTCACCATCTGCAGGTGTCATGGCAGCTTCACTGACAACTGCTTCCCTGATACCAGCTGCCCTAAGAGCAGCTCGCATCTTCAGCTCTGGTGTCACAAGCCGCTCAAGCTCACGTGACAGCACACTCAGCTCAGCCTGCTTGAGACCAATCTGGTGTGCAACTGATGCAAGCCCTGATGTCTGCTTACCAGCATGTGCATTGACATGCACAGAGACTGTCTTGGGTGCTGGCTGGAACCTGGCGGCAGGCTTCAAGCCAAGTGCTAGCAGAGCCAGGTCACGCTGGCTTGGCTGCTGTGCTGCAACCTGGTGCTGAGGTGTAAATCCTGTGGCAGGCTCTGACATGCTACTGCTTGCAGATCTGCCGGTCAGTCTCTTGATCTCTTTCTGAACTGCTTGCTCGTCAGCCTCAAGCTTGGCCTGCTTGCTGTCTACCTGCTTGGCAGTAGTGGTAGCTGCATTATTGGTCTGCTTGCTGTCAGAGTTGAGGGCGGCAACAACCTCCTCACAGCAACGCCATACCAGCTTGTCGTGAGAAAACACAGCTGGCCGCCTACTGGGACCCTACAAAAGCAAGTCACAGGTTGTTTGCAGACTGTCCTGTGCAATTTTGCTTGTGCAATTTTGCTTGTGCAGAGCATTCCAGACTTCATCAGCATAGGTTGTTCATGCAAAACCTGATGGATGTGACATAAAGCTGCATGTCAGGCCATGGCTGAAGAGTCTGAGTGTGTGCACAGTACGGATATAAGATGTTCATGCAGGCGCGGGGAAGATGCATACATGTGAACATTTGAGACAAGCTTATGCACAAGGACACCTCCTGGCAGCAGCATGTGGACCGAGGCATACCTTGGCATATGACTCCACTGCCTCAAAGCCATAAGGTAGCCAATCCATCACAGCAAAGTTGGCAGCCTCAGCTGCATTCCATCCCAAGCTGAAACCACTGTGATATGCTTTTGGAAACGTGACGATGAATTCACCCTCATGCTGAACAGTGTGTACCACTTTGACACCTGCAAAATGCTGGAGTGGGTGAGCAGGTATGATGCCTGTCACAAACACACTTAAACCTGTGAATGTTGTGTCTGTATGCCACAATGACATCAAGATGCTGCTCTTACCATTGTTCATGAGAAGGGTTGGAGGGATGAGAGTGGTGAGATGGTGCAGCAGGTCACGGTCCTGCTCAAAGCGCTGAGGAGCAGTTGTCCGCATGACCTCTTCAAACCTCCTCGCACTTGTGCCCGGCACGCCATACCTGTATCGCATTACAACCATGAGCACATTCAGCACAGTGGGCATTTAAAATGTTGAATGTCAAGCAACACATCAGAAGCAGATTGGACATTACTGGTTTAGCAGTTGCAGCTGTTGAGGGGCATACCAGGTCTTTCCCTCGCCCTCATGCATGTAGTTGATGCTGTACAGGAAGTGGTCCTCATTATGCCAGCAAAAGGTGCTGTACAACATGCCAAAGTATAACCAGGGATAGCTGACTCCCTCCACAACTTCATCCAACATGGCCAGCAGAGAATGTGGCTGCTGGTAAAGATTGTTCAGATCCCACGGGCGGATGGCTGTTGCAGGCTCAGAAAAGCCTGTGCCATACCTAGACAACATACCTTACATCAATAAGAGAAAGAGCAGAAGACTGCTTGACATCAACCAGGGGCTGAGAGTTGTTCCATAGCACTTGCTGCATATATCAAACAGTCCAACAGGCAGACTCATACCTTTTGGTGTCCAGATCATTGGCATAATCAACTGTGACCTCTTCCTGCGAAGCCCTCTCAACAATGCGCCTAAGCAGCAGCCACACATCAGACAATGTTCTACAGTCAATGTTCTGAGACGAGAAACATGTTCCGCAGCACAAAACAGTCATACCAATACTGCTCTTCCAAAATCTTGGCAGCTGCATTCCCATTGTCACCAGGTGCACCTTCATCCTGCAAAACCAGGAAAGGGCTCAGTTGGACTTGTACATGGGAACTGTTCAGAATCAGGCTTATTTTGCATGTTGATGAGTACCTGTATGGCGGCTTGCAAAGCTCTATTGACTTCAGGATGACTCTGGAGCCATTGCTGCTTGAATGCATTGGCCTTCTGACAGTAAGTCTGCTGCGTGTACTCCTCACCCTACAATCCAGACAATATTGTGGACAGGATTGTAGAAAAGGACAAGACAGCTCAGACGTCAGTCACACACAGCAATTGAGACTTGCAGGAAGCAAACCTCATCAAATGGAAGGCCTTCTTGCAACTTGTGAAGAAGCTGCCGCTTTGTTGGAAATGTTTGAGCGTCACTCCTCAACTCAAAGGATGGCTTCCAACCTGCATGCATATCCTATGTTATGAGTAAATTCACAAAATAAAGTGAGCCAGTGACAGTGACATTGCAAGCATGTCTGCAGGCGCTCATTCGTTGACCATGTGCATAAAGCTTGCCTGGTGGAGGTACAATCTTCACAATCCCAGCAGCCTCTCCTGCCTTCTTGATGCTGGCAATGTACTCCAATACATTTGAGAACTCTTCAACTGTTGGATGGAAAACAGGTGCATCTGGTATGGTGTTGATAATGCGCTTCTGATCTATAAGAGACTTCCTGAGAGCCTGTGTGATACATACAAGGTGAACAAGGCACAAGCTTATCAAACCAATGCAGCACTGCCACACCTGGCGCAGCACTGCATGGCATGCATTTGACAAGTTGATGCCATGTTAGTGGTGACTGAGCACCAGCTCAAAGCACAATGGCACATGCATTTATTCCTGTGGCTGGCTTCAGGCCGGTCAGCTTTGTGGCAAATAGTATTGCAACACCACAAGTGGGAGTGTGTAGGTCAGCTAAATTCAACCTCCCAGCAGACAGAACAGTATGTTGCGCAATAGACACATCCATGCTGCCGGTAAAGGGATGTTCAAGCGATGGTGACCGGACACCAGAACCACAATCGACCGCAAACCACCTTGCACAGCGCGGCTGACAACAACTGCTATCTTACTGTCTTTATAGAACGCAACAAGCAAAAAACACGCGAAGCCTGTTCCTGTACAGACGTGCCCAAAAATAACTCAAGTTGCTATGACACACCTGCTGTACCGAGTGCTCGTCCCCTCCGTTGTCCAGCCTTGGGGGAGGTCTTCGCGCACGTTTGCTAGCACGCCTTCCTTTGTCCTCCATGATCAACGAGGCTGCGCAGCCTGAAGAGCTGAAGTACTGCAAGCTGACGGTGTTCAACTGAGTGTGGTGACAGTGGTCCTGCAGCTCTTCCGTCCTAGCGCAGCTGTTTTCAGAGTGAACAACAGCTGCTATCTACACCAGTATGTCGCCATGGCACAAGCTTGTCTTTCCTGTAGCCACATGGCAAAAGTTAGCACTAGAAGACTCAATGTCCTGTGATGCTACCGCTGCTTGATTCTCAAGAAGCGATTCCGGCGCTAGTTTCCGCATACCGCCGCTAGATTGGGGGGCCGCCACGTGGGCTCTTCACGGTTGACTGAAGAGACGATCAGCCCCAGTTCGCACTCTGCCGCCGTTGAGCCTCGCTAAGATCAAGCAAAGACTATCGTTCCGTAGCATTAAAGACTGCGCAAGACTGCCCAATGCTATCTTACGGACAGTTGTGTCGCTGTCGCTCGCACTCCAAACGCCCTGTGCCTTGTGTGAGAGGCACCTCCAGCAACCTTTGAGGCCGGCTCGTATGGTCCATGGGCCGCAACTTAAGCTTGTCTGCGCTCGCGGTCCATCACAAACGTGCATACGATGCAATGCCCCTTCAGGCTGGTGGTGCACAGAGCACTATATCCTGGAAAGCATTCAAAGGGCAACCGTTGCATCATTTTCACAATGTAATCCAGCTAAGGCTTGTTGTAAAAGTGTGGCTTCACTTACGGCTCTATGTCACGCATATGTCATTAAAGGTAGGAATAGCAGCAAGCCACTAGGCAGTTGACATCAAGCATTAGCATATGCATGACATTGATTGAGGGCCGCATCATTCTCGTATGCTGTGTTGGGCATGGTGCAAACACGAGAAACATTTTTCCTAGGATAGCGAGACTACCATAGCTGGGCATCATGGCCAAGCATATCCGGTGTGATGGAATATAGTGAGGCAATCAAATTGTTCAAAGCACATGTTCATCCACATCAGAAGTGCTATTCCGCTTTGGCGGATGAGGATGGATTTTGTGGCTTCAATGCATTGACAGCTGCTTGCACTGCCTGTTGCGCAGATGGCCATCCTCGATCTGCCGATTGAGTAGCCTCACCGCCTTGACCCTACACATCACTTTCTTCAGGCACTTACTCATGCAAAGTGTGGGGAGATTGCTCAGCTGAAAACAGAAGGCTTGAGTAACAGCTGAAATTTACACAGCAAAAGCAGAGGTTGTATCACCTTGAGCTGTTGCAACTGTACAATTGCCATTGTTGCTTTGGACTGCAAGGAGGACACAAGCCTGCAAATAAGTACTGCTGTCAGTGAACGGCAAAGAATGCAAACAAGCATGGTACATGTCTGTTGGAGCTGTCACAGTCTGCTGCAAGGCCAAAGGCATCTCAGTCCATGTATATCAACAGCTGCATATGACTTTACCATCGAAAATTAGACGCAAGAGCATCAAATGCCCAAGCCTTTCCACCTTCAAAATACTGATCAATTAGAGCTTCATTCTGACGCAGCAGGGGTTGTACAGTATGTGTATACAGGGAGATGGCGCCTTGAGTTTTGGGGTGCCAAAGGTATATCACAAACGCCACTTTGGCAGTATAGTACATGGGGAGCCTGTACCACAGCTGCAGGTCTTAAGCTGACAAATGACAGCATTAAGCTGGATCGCTCAAAGTCTCTTACCACCACGCAAAAATGTCTAGAAGACGTTCCGCAGTTGTGAACAGCGCAAGCATGAACCTGTACAGAAAGCTACCACTCAGGAGATCAGCTTGGACGTGGAGCAGGGCACACAGCAGCTCTAGTTGTTGGTACGCGCACCAGTATATACACCAGTCCCTCACTGCATCGTTCTGTCCTTGCTCAATGGCTTTGAAACATTGATAGGCTGGCCAGACATAGCCACAGAGGTTACTGCAGCAAAGGAAGTTGGATCAGCTTCTGTTGATGTGACAAGAGAAATTCACATCTGGAAAGACCAAATCTGACGATAAACACTTACAGCAGTATCCTGCATGAGAAGTCTCCGAGCACCATGGCCAACCGGTCACCGAGAGTGGTCAATATGCATACAGATCAAGCAATCTTCAAAAATTCAAGGCCTGAGATGTGTGGTACGTACAGCTAATGGCAGCTGAAGTTTCAGCAGGTCTATCAATGCAAACGAATGCCGCAATCCCTGCGCACGATTTGGCTTTCTATGACTCGGACCTTGTGCTCGACGATTGAGCCCAACCATGGTGGGTGCTAAATAAAGCTTGTAGATGCCAGCGGCCACCGCCACAACCCGGACTGCACAAACCAGACCCAGGTACCGCAGCAAGCGCAGCTGTCTAGGGAGACAAGTGTTATTGTTCCAGATGGGGAGAAGTACAACTCGGCTACCATCCTAATAGGTCAGCAATACAGTACTCATTGCAGCGGTTGTATACCTGCAGACCTAGCTAGGCTGACACCAAGAAAATCTGCAATGTACAGTGCTATTTAGCGTAACGTAAAGCAGCATGCGGCATGTCCATGCTGCACGTCACCAAGCAGCAGTCCGTCCAGCTAGCACTCCATTATGATGTGACTCATCATCGATGTCCTGGTTTGGTTTCAGAACTGTTCCGAACTTCGAAGGCCGCGCGGAGGATCGCCAGGTAGAAGCATGCAGCATGTTATTCGCACGCGGGGTTTACTCTCACACCGCAACACTTGCACTGGGCGATTGGGGACGGCAACGAAGCTTGGAGCAAGCTCGAAGGTGTCACGGTGACTGCTCTAGTTTGGCTGCACTCGTCCTGCGGGAACTATATGGAGTGGCACACGGATACATGGAGACCACTGTTTGCGTCTGATACAGTGGTCTAGTCACGACGAATGAGGTTCAGCGACCAACAGAGAAAGTTGCTATTGTCGACGAAAACAACACACTCGTTGGAAGCAGTACTCGTGGACAGATGCGAGCTGAGAACCTGATTCACAGATGTAGCTTCGTTGCTATATTCAACTCTCAGGTATAGTAGCAGCCTGATGAAGTCTGCTGCAGGCTACCTTGTGAAACCGTGAAACATGCTTTTAGGGTAAACTATATGTTCAAAAAAGGGTGTCTTTCAAAGAGACTTACCCCTCATTCTATGACCCTGCACCTGGGGGTGTAGTAGGTGAGGTATGCCCCTAGCTGCAGTTGATCCTGTTACCAAAGCATCACAAGCACCACGTCCTTGCTTGACTATGCTGTGCTGTGCAGGAGCAAATGAATCATATGAAGAAAGTGCTGAGCGCGAAATTGAGGAGGAGATGGGCGTGAGGAATGTGCAGCTGCAGAAGTGTTTTGACTTCTACCATGCTGATGACATCAGTAGGGTGTGGGGACGCCTGTTCAGTTGCACATATGACGGCTCCTTCAGACTGGATCCTGAAGAAGTTGAAAGCGGAGACTTTATGAGCGTCAAGGTAATCTTACATTCATTCATTAATTAGATTTTAAAGGTCGTTGGGGCCGACCATGACCATTTGACCAGTAGACTGAAATGTCAAACATGCATTCACGGGTAAGGGATAGCTCTTCTTCCCTAGCTACTATGCAGTCCATTTACTCGAGACTTCCACAGCTTTGATTACAGCAGCCATGTCTCACCTATGAGTGCAAACATCTTTGCACCAAGTTCAAGTTTGCTGCACAACATGCAGGAAGTGAAAGAGCTAATGTCTTCTGGAAAGGTGCCACCAGACAGCAAAGCTTGCATGGAGAAGTATCTGGGCAGCTGACAGGGATCAAAGCTCTTGTGGAGCGTCAAAAGAATTGCAGTCTCCTGTGTAGCACTCAAGGCAGATTGTTTAGACAGGGGTCATTCCTTGGCACAGTGCATGAAAACAGTACTTTGATGAGCTGGTGATAAATGACGCCCTAGACAATATCTGACATTGCATGCCACTGGCCTTTGCCACCCAAGACATTAAAGAATCCTCTGAGTTTGGCGTTACGGGACACTAGATGTACAGGCTGCTGAAAATGGTGCAGATTGGGACTGCTGCTGAAGCAATCTCTCTGCAGTGTACAGAAGCTGAAGGGGAGTCACAACATAGCCTCCTAAAGCTCATCAAAACTAGCAGTGACCAAACTTCCAATTTGACCTTCATCTAATGAAATGCTATCAGCTGATACAATCACTCCTGTTGCAGAGTTCATAAACCTCAGCCTTGCTTCTTGGTACTCTTCCTGAGTCCCACGGCCACCAATCGTGCCACTTTGATTACTGGAGCCACCACTGGCAGTACTGCTGCTTGCAACTTTAGCATCGGCAGCACGCGGCGCCCCTGCTTTACCAGCTGACTTGCCCACTTTCTTGCTGCTGCTGCCGCCACCACTGCTGCTGTCACTTGTGCTTGCTCCCCCTTGGCTGTCTCCTTGTCTGCCAGATATGCTTTCAGCAGCACTGCTGCCAGAAGCACCACTAACGTCCTTGCCACTCCCTTGCGTGCCGTTGCCTGATGGTGAGTCTGGTGACACATCATGGAAAGTTGCAGCGCCCTGTTGAGTGCCATCTGTGAGCGCCTTGGCTTCAGTTTGTGTTGCCTCTTCACTGGTTTCTGGCTCCTTGGGGCTCTTGGGAAGCGAGCTGGTGGTTGCTTGCACCTCAATCTGCAACAACAAGCATAGTTGGCAATCCATTCCTGGACAATCACATGAGTATAGCGAACAAAGCTGTCTGAACAGGGAACCGTTGCTGAATTCTGCTTGCCAAAAGCAAGGTGGCCCGTATGTACCATATGCTCCCATTGGCCTGTGCAGTCTCTTCAAACATGCAGACAACAACATGAGACAACAGCTAAAGCAGTGAGGGGCACTGCTTCATCGAAACTATTGCGCGACTTTAGGCTAAGCAAGCAAGCAAGCATGTTGCCAGCACATGACCATCAGATGACAACTGGAATAGCTTGGACTTACCTGCAGCCTATTGCGAGCCAGCCTGGCCCCATTACGCTCTACGCAGTCAGTGAAAGCCAGCAGCAGGTCCTGCTTGACAGCCATGAAGGCGTCACGGTTGGGTGCCTCCACATAGCAGGAAATGTAGATGGACACTTGCTCTCGTGTGATTTTGTCCAGAAACACACGTCTGTGCAGCTTTTGGATGATGCGAGGATCCTGGCGTATGATCTTACGCATGTCAGCTACTACTGCACCTGCCCTCACAATGTCATCAACCCTCAAGCCTGCAGGTCATGGATGAACACTAGATTGACAACTTCAGTATACAGTGTAGGCAGAAGTTGCCAGAAAGGCTATGGCTGTATGCGTCTGTTTCAAGACAAAGTTGAAGGGTGCAGCACGAAATGCATGCTGTGCAGTTGCAAAAGCAAGCTACATAAGGCAGCAAGTACGTTGCTTTTGTGGTGCACCAGTGAGGTGTTAGAAGCTATTTTTTGCAGCAGGCAGGGATGCTGCTGCATGAGTGGTGCATGGCCTACCTATGAACTCATAGAATCGCCACTCCTTGCCTTTGCGAGTAATGTTGAGCACCACATTGCGAGAGAAGACAGAGTTTGGAATGTTGAAGATCTCTCGCTCAAAGCTCCTGATGGTAGTCCGGTACCAGCCCACGTCCACAACAATACCCTCCACTGTCTGCATCACCGCAAGCAATGACCTTCATCACCCATGTCAGGCTACAGGCAATGCAGTTTAGGTCTTGCTGAGCAGCCCATCAGCGGCCATTGGTCATCTGAGACTCAAAAAACACATACAGCAGAGGTGCATCAGGCTCATGATAGCACAATAGAGGCCAAGCAACTAAGGAGTTGTAAATCCAACATCAACAGACAGGAGGGAATGTCACTGTTCAACCCAGAAAGGCACATTGATGCACAGAGTCATGACTGCATGCACAGAGCAAGCAGCCCAATGCTATGGTGGCCCAAGGTAGGTGCTCACATTGCCTGTGGGTGGAGTGAACAGCACTTCATCCCCGACTTCAAACGGGCTGCTGGACAGAATAATCAAGCCCGTGAATAAGTTCTCCAAAATCTCTCTGCCTGCCAGACCAACTGCCAGACCACCCACTCCACCAATCGCCAGCACGCTGTTCACTGCAGTGCATTCAAAGGCTGAATGACAGGTGTTGTTGGGCATGTCAAGTCAACGTGAAGCTAAAGGCCACTGGCACTAGCCTGCTTTAGGCCCTGACTCTCGTCAAACGGCATATCTTTCTGCCGGTATCAAAACTGCATCCAGCGTAGATTACAAGCCAGTCTGGTGTCACACTGGAATGTTAGACAGTGATGCAGGCTGTGCAGTCTGTGTGCGGGTCAATTTGCTGTGGAAGCAGGTGATGAAGATGTTGCGCTTGGCTTCAGCATCATGCTGTCAGCCTCTTCAGCATAGACCGTCCAGTATGTTTTTGAGATGTGCATAGCTTTGCTGTGGGTCACCAAGTGCAAGTGATGGCCACAAAGTAAGGCCCCAGATTCCTGCTGATCAGTAGCTCACCGTCTAGACCTATGGCCTGTAGGCCAAAGACAAGGGACACCAGCAGTGTCATGACACTCAACAGCTTGTCAACAGCCTCCACTCTGCGCTGCTTGGTCAAGTCCCCTTTCAGTTCCAGCTGCCAGCTGGTCTCCCTTGCCATTCGCGCCTTGATGTTGAACACCACGCGAGCAGCAGCTATCACAAATGTGAGCGACAGTGTTGACCTCACAAAGTTTTGGATCATGCCCTGCACCGCAAACCACCAGCGTCACAGCAGATTTTTGTTGAACAGGCGTTCTGCAAGATGCTTGTTGTACTGCGGGCTTGAGGGAGACAAAGGTGCTATATATGGTGAATAGACAGGCAGTTATAATGCAAATACAACGCTCTCAGGTCATGTCATGTCAAGTGTGTCTCAGGTCATGTCATGTCAAGTGTGTGGTTTGAAGATATGCATCAGTAGACACCAGCTCACCTTGGGAAGTGCAATGAGCTGTGGCAGAAAATTCTCTGCAAGTGTGGTGAATGCTGCAATCGTGAACAGGAACTCTAAAGGTCTGTACACCTGCAAATGCACAAGAGATTTCACGCTGCAACCTGGTCGGAAAGATCATTTTTTGTTGCAGTGTGGTACAGTCATGGCATCTGGTGCTCTGCCATTTGTGTGCACATCTGCTGAAGCAACGACCGCCTCTGTGCTCTTAGTCACAGCAATGTGAATCTGTTGTGCTCAATGGTAAGCACACAGGCACACTGGCAAGGTCTGCAGGGCCAAGCCTGGCCTACCTCTCGCAGGATGTAAAACTCAGAAGATTTCTCCCAGGTGCCTGGTGCACGAAACAGCCGCCTGAGCATCTTCACCATCGGCTCCAAGCCCAAGCGCACAAATGTCATGGCTCCTAAAATGCCCATGACCTGCCTCAAAGCCACTGTTTTGAACAGTCTTCTGAGGACTTTGGTACAAGCCTGCTGGAACCGGATGTCAGCTGTGAACCATAGCAGTACAGCCAGGAACATCAGGCCAGTGCCCAATATGATGAAGAAGGTGGCCAAATGAACAGGCTTGAGGCCCTGAGAGGCAGTTGCTGATACATCAGACTTCGGCTGGTCGGCCTTTTCTGTCTTTTCGGTCTTGCTGCCTTTACTTTTGTCTGGTTTGCTATCTGGTTTGCTATCTGTTTTGGCTTCTGTCTTACTGTCTGCTTTGTGATCGGCTCTTTCTAATTTGTCTGGTCTCTGTTTATCCTTGCTGCCTGAGCTGTCTGCAGTTTCTGCTTTACCAGTGTCAGCTTTTGCAGCCCAAACGCGAGCGAACTGTTGCCGTCGGCTTCTGTGACTGTAGTGCGACACTTGCAGATACTCGAGAGCGCAACAGAAACGCAGAGGCAGACGCACACAGCCTCTGACAAAAGGTGCTCTGTACTGCTGCTTCTGTTGCTGCTGCTGATGGTTTGAGGTAGAGGCACGGAAGGGGACAACTCCGTTCAGTAATGGCCTGACAAGGAGCATACTCAGGTATCGACGCACGGACCAGGCTGCATAAGCTGCAAATATTTGAACTAACTAGGCTGTAGCTTGCGACCAGTTGAATAGCTGATGCTCGATAGGAACTTGCCTTCTGTCACGTGGCACGTGCGCAATGCCAACTGTGTAGCATGATGACCTGGTTTATGACTTGGTTTTGCTCAACCGACGCACCGCGAGCGCGCAGCTCTGTGACAGCTCTCAATGGTCACTGTCGGAGCGGACTATTGAGGCATTGGACAGCTCATGCCCGGCGGGCGCAACACGAAACGGCTTTGAGATACCAACTGCATGGCGCAAAGCAAAGGACGACTCCCCACGGAACTGCCTTTCCTTCCGTTGTATAATCAAGTGCTTCTTCCTGGCGCTTTTGCCCGCGTACATTTTAAGCAAAGCGGGCCTGTCAGGTGGGCTGCAAGATATGGGCACTGTCTTCGCGGATGGCGGAAAGATCAGGGGCGTTCCTGGGCTTGCTGAATCAGCCTTCTGTTGCCATGCAGCGGACCCTTGCTGGAATATCTCTTGGCGCAGCAGGGTGAACAAGTCCTGGTTGCAGCAGTACCTGTGCTTGAGGCTGATACAAGCAAGCACATAGAGTTGCCACAGGATACAGAGGATGCAGACAGTGCAAAACTAAAAAATGTTGCTACAGCTGCACGGGTGCTGCAAGTATCTAGAAATACACAGGTGAGCAACCTTTGCTCATGCTGATAAAAGGCAGGAAACCTTTCGGGCGTACCATTGCTGCTTGCCGCAGACTGGTGCCTGGGTGGTGACACTTGAAGGCTGGTGCCGTGTTTACCTGGAGGATGCACCCAGAGAGGGGCGGCAAAAATTCTTGCTTGTAATTGTGGAGCAAGCTGGACCTTCCAAAGACATCAGGTGCTCCCTGAGGGGAACTGCAGCATTGCTGATTTAGAGTGTGGCAGCTCTGTGCTAAGCAGCAGCAACTTGCAGCATGTCACAGAACTGCTGCACTGATACAAACACCATAGCTGTGTGCATTGCCCATTCCTGTCAACGCTGTGCTAAATGCGTACATTTTGTATCTGTGCATTGCAGTGCATGTCAACTCAGTCCGAGGCACATCTTTGCCACATCATGCTGTATACAGGGTGAAGGAAAATGATTTAGACAAAGATGGACAGGAGCTGGCTGATGCGCTGCATGCTGGAACTGGAAGGCTAGCAGGCTTCCTCAACCAGTCCGTAGGCACGCCTTCAGACACCCACTTCTGGAAACCTGTGTGCTAACACAGTGAAGCATGTCATGCAGCAGTCTTGCTGGTCTTTAAAAACGTCTAGATCACACAAGCGCTATGCTGTACAACTATACAGCTGATGAATGTGACTGTCAAATGCTTGGGTGGCATTGCACACATGGAGTTGCATTGTGGGCACTTTGCAAGCTTCGTTGTGCAGTTCTGCTTACACCTTCCGTGCAGATCCTGATACTCGTCATGGCATACCATGTGTTTGTACAGATGTCATCACGTGGTGCAAATCTGGTGCAGGCTCACCAGCAACAGGGCGACTAGCAGAGCTGCTGCAGAAGTTGTCGCCACCAGCAGCTGCAGATGTGCTTGCTTCCATGCTCACTCGTGATACAGCCTTCAAGCAGTTGGTGTTAGAAGCTGTTGACCACAATGAAAGAATGAGACTGGTTGTTGGACTGCTGCAACAGGTGTGCTGACATCCACACCACATGCATCATGCAATCCAGCTGATCTACTCTTCAGTGCAGTCGTAACTCAACAAAGCTTAAATTGGCATGGGGCGAGCCGCAAGAAACATCTTTCCGATTCCTGTGCAGACCTTGGACAGCTTCAGGGGCAGGGCCAAGCAGTCTGGTGATGACTCGCAACAGCAGCTAATCATCCAACCAAGACTCCAGCTCTTGCCACCCCCATCACTTAAAGGTGGGTGTCATTTGGTAGACACATGCAGGTGTCATGAGAAGATCTCTCCTGCTCCGCTGTTTATGCTCTGAGTGTTGTTGCATAGCTGTGCGACAGCATGGGCTGCCCTGAGATGGTTACGCATGCTGTGAAGCAGTTGTTGACTATGCAAAGTGATGCAGCAGTGACCCTGTACAGCGTCCAACTCACTTACAATAACACAGTCACTGACAATCTCACCAGTGTCTCCTGGTTGCCTGCCTCTGCAGTGTACATGCTATGCTTTACTGGAGTCAAGGCACTTGACTGCAACACAGCTTGTGAATGAAGACATTGCATGCTAGGGACTAAGTGATCCTTTGGTTGACCTAGACTGTTATGCCTGTGTCAGTGTGCAATGTGCTCATTAATTGGCGCAAGCCCCACCATGCATGGCATCACTGCAGTTGTCAGTACACTGAAAGCATCACGTAGTGATATGTGCCATGCAAGATATGGCTTACCTTGCTATGTTGAGCTGAAAGTCCACCTAATGTGTTGGCAAAGTACAGCATATCTTGGTCCATGCCCCTGTTTATTGCAAGCTACCTGCATGGCACATGTCACTACCTGATGCCATCAACACTAATGACTACTGCAATGATGCCATGCTCAATGCAGCATGTGGCATGTAATCAGCTCAATGCACGCCAATGCGGGGATAAGAGTTGTGAGTAAACAGGTCAATGAATGCTCAGAAATTGTATGCAAGCGACACATCCACAAAGAGCAGCTTGTAAGGCATGTCATCCGCAGGTGCGCTCAAGAGGGGTTCCACTGATCCTGAGGAGGAGGAAGAAGAGGAGCTGTCTGTCCTCATGCACAGGATCAAAGCTGCAAAGCCACCAGCTGAGGTGCTCAAGGTGAAACTGTACTTCTGCTGGCTGCTGAAACCCCTCTCTGCTGGAAAGGTCGCTGGCTTGTTGAGTTTTGCACAGTAAGTCTGGCTTCCCATTCACTGCTGTCCCTCTCTTGGATGCTGTTAGCAAGTAGCACGTAATGATCAAGGACACCCCAGATGGGGCTGCACCTCCACCCCTGCAGGGAACAAAGCTTGATTGCCATTGGCATGACGTGTCAGCGCAATGCTACATGTTCAAGCAGTCTCTTTCTCAATGTTTCAGGTGGCAAGCAGGGAATACAGAAGATTGAAGAAGAGTAATGAGCATCATCCTGGATATGCCATGTCGCGAGCATATCTTGAGACTCTGGCGGATCTGCCCTGGAACACCTTCTCTGGTGAAACCCAGGCTCCCTCCACTCTGGAAGCACCACAGGATGCAAAAGCAAGCTCGACAGGTAGGATCATTGTCAAATGGGCAACACTCTGATGAATGTGGGTAGCCCTGATGCGGCTTGAGGCAACCATTCCACAAATGTTGCTGGGGACACGGACCTTTGACTGACACAGCAAGGATCATGACTGCATGAATGCATCTTGCATTTGTGTACGGACAGACATTATATCAAGAGGTACAGCCCTTATTTCCTGACTCATGGTCATTACCACAGACAAAAGTGCAGTTGGTTCCCACAGGAGTTGCTGTTTTGCTATGCAGAGGAGGCATCAGATGCAGACTCCATACAGACCAACACAAGCAGGGACGAACTTCCTGATGGCGTGCCCATGGCTCAAGCAGCTTCAGAGCCAACAGTCTTCCCAAGACATGCTGCACAGCTGTCTTTGCATGAAGCTCGCGACCTGCTGAACAAAGACCATTATGGTCTGGACAAGGTGGCAAGCTGGTCCCTAATTGATTTCCACCTTACTTGTGTACTGGTCATCAACCCGCTCAAGAAGCACTGTCTCCTGCTGCATTGTTGCATGAGTGAGTGCCAGCATAGTGCACACTTCCTCTCCACCACAGAGCAGCTGTCTTGGGTGCTGTTTTGTGAGAGGCAACACTATGTGAAAGACCAAGGGTCATGGCTGTTTGAGTATTTTGTGCAACACTCATTCTGGGCGAGATGAATGACCAAACTCCAACTGGCCAGCTTCATGTGCTGCATCTGCTGGGTGACGACCAGTATAGTGCCACAAGGCGTAGCATTCTCTTTTCTTGCTGCAGGTGAAGGACCGCATTGTGCAATACCTGGCTGTGCGGCGCTTGAGAGGGGCTGATGCACGTGCTCCTATTCTGTGCTTTGTGGGTCCTCCAGGGACAGGCAAGACCAGCCTGGCCAGCTCTATCTCCAAGGTCTTGCTGCGTCCTTTCCAGCGTGTCTCTGTAGGTGGGGTCAGGGACGAAGCGGAGATCAGAGGTCACAGACGCACTTACATTGGAGCCATGCCAGGCAGGATCATTCAGGTCAGACCAACTGCTGCTTTGGGTTGACTGGATGCTGGCCTTGTGCTCATTTGGTTTGTGGGATCACTACATTGCAGCTGAGTGAGGTTGCAGACCATGGATCAAACATGCTGCAAAGCTGGTTGTCTCTTGTGTTGTCATGTCAAGTGCTTGGCGCTGAGATTGGCATACATCACAACAGCCAATCATGCTTCTGAAACCCATCCACGCTTGATTTGCATGTAGTACAGATGTGTTTTGATGAGAAAATGCAACCAGTCCGCACCAAAAAGAGTCACATTGAAAGACCCCATCTGAAAGCCCCGCTGGCAGGCAATGCAGAATTGATCAGTGCCTCAGGAATGAGCAGCTGCCCTGGTATGGTGACTCCCGCATGCTGCAGGCTGTGCGGCGCAGCGGTGTACGTGACCCAGTGCTGCTGTTAGATGAAGTAGACAAGATGGGGCATGACAGCCTGAGGGGGGACCCCGCCTCAGCCCTGCTGGAGGTGCTGGACCCCAACCAGAACCAAGCCTTTGTTGACACCTACCTCAGCGTTCCATTTGATCTCAGCCAGGTGTGATCATCTGCCAGCCTGCCTGATAAGCATGATGGGTCTCCAACACATGGGCATCGCATCTGACTACGTATGTGCTACGAAGCTGTTTGTGTCTTGCCGTTGGCTTGACAGCAAAGTGTTGTCTTCAAGCCTGCTGCTGATACCCTCTGGCTTTTCAGGTGGTGTTTGTGGCAACTGCAAACCAGCTGCAGAACATGTCAGCCCCGCTTCTAGACAGGCTTGAGATCATTCAGCTGTCCGGTTACACACTAGATGAGAAGCGTCACATAGCACAGGTACTCTCAACTGTTCAGCAACTGTTCATGTGCAAAAATTCAGCATACATACTGCAAAGTTTCCCCATAGCTCACAAGCTGTCAAGCAGCAAACACGTCAAAATTGACATGTCCCATCCCGTCCAGTCTGATGACATACACCAACAGGAAAACGAGCTTTATG